>ERZ1034913.999-NODE-999-length-19036-cov-38.361098_pt1 | contig 19036 bp, 8 predicted proteins | sample MGYA00520697_ERZ1034913 | MGnify/ENA primary metagenome ERZ1034913 (study PRJEB33766, sample SAMN09781786) | gut metagenome | biome: gut microbiome | host: Homo sapiens | place: Madagascar | study: EMG produced TPA metagenomics assembly of the PRJNA485056 data set...
TGGTGCTGGCGGGTATCCTCGTGGGCAAATACGGACTGAACATCCTGGAACGAGATGCCTCGTTCGAACTCTTCGGAAAGGTGGGACTTTATTACATCATGTTTCTCGCAGCCCTGGAGATGGACATGGAGGGCATGAAGAAAAACAAGTTGCGGCTCATCATCTATGGTCTGCTCACCTGCTTCGTCCCCTTCTTCCTCACCTTCGGCATGAGCATCTGGCTGCTGCATTATTCCCTCAAGGCTTCCTTCCTGCTGAGTTGCATTATGGCTTCCAACACCCTGATAGCCTACCCTATCGTTTCCCGATTCGGCTTGCAGCAGAAACCGAGCGTCACGCTGAGTGTGGGTTCCAGTATGCTTTCGCTGCTGATAGCGCTCATCATGCTGGCGGGTCTCGTCGCCTCGTTCTCCAAGCACGACGGCGTTCTCTTCTGGCTTTTCTTCGCCGCCAAGTTTGCAGTTTACTGCGGAGTCATGATTTTCCTGATTCCTAGATTAACGAGATGGTTCCTGCGCCGGTACAGCGATTCCGTGATGCAGTTTATCTTCGTGATGGCGATGCTCTTCATGAGTGCGGCTCTCTCGCAGATGGTGGGCATCGAAGGCGTGTTCGGTGCCTTCTTCGCAGGTCTTATATTAAATAGGTATATCCCGCACGTTTCTCCGCTGATGAACCGACTGGAGTTTACGGGCAATGCACTCTTCATCCCTTACTTTCTGATAGGTGTGGGCATGCTCATCAACGTGGGACTGCTCTTCCAGGGCGGTCATATCCTGTGGGTCATCTTCTGCATCGTGTTCTTCGGAACCTTGGGAAAAGCCATTGCAGCCTATGCCGCCTGCTTCGGATTCCGGTTGCCGCTGTCATCGGGTCACATGATGTTCGGCTTGACTTCTGCCCATGCCGCCGGCAGTATCGCCATGGTGATGGTGGGTATGAACATCCTGGTGGGTCCGAACACCTATCTGGTGAACGATGACATGCTGAATGGTGTGGTGATGATGATTCTCTGCACCTGCGTCATCTCTTCGATGCTCACCGACTGGAGTTCCAGAAAGATTATCCTCCGCGACAAGGAGCTTCCAGATGCCGAGGATACCAAGAAGGTTAGCGACGAGAAGATTCTCATACCTGTGAAGTATCCGGAATATGCCGATAATTTGATGAGTCTCGCCTTCCTGGTGAGAAACCAGAAACTGAACAGAGGACTGGTCTGCCTAAACGTGGTATATGATGATAAGGACATGCGATACAAGCAGGAACAGGGCCGCCAGCTGCTGGACCATTGCAGTCAGCTTGCCGCAGCCACGGATGTGATGACGCAGACGCAGGTTCGCATTGCTGCCAACATCGCCAACGGCATCAAGCATGCCTTCAACGAGTTCCAGTGTTCAGAAATCATCATCGGCATGCACATGCACCCGGAGGTTTCGCCTAAGTTCTGGGGAGAGTTCCACCAGAGTCTCTTCAACGGACTGAGCCGTCAGATTATCATGGCGCGCATCAAGCAGCCGCTCAATACCATCCGCCGAATACAGGTGGCGATACCATCGAGAGCCGAGTTTGAACCGGGCTTCTACCGATGGGTAGAGCGACTCGCCCGACTTGCCGGCAACCTGGATTGCCGCATCCAATTTCATGGCAGGGAGGAGACGATGGCACTCATCAACGAGTACATCACCAACCGCCATCATGAAGTGAGAGCCGACTACACCCTGATGCACCATTGGAACGAGATGCCGCAGCTTGCCTCACACATAAGCAAGGACCATCTCTTTGTGGTGGTAACAGCCCGAAAGGGAACCGTTTCCCACAAGTCGGCATTGGAGCGATTGCCAGAAGAGCTAACCCGTTTCTTCTCGGGCACCAATCTGATGATTATCTTCCCTGACCAGTACGGAGATTCATCGGGCAACGTACTGACATTTGCCGAGCCTCAGCACCAGGAGGAAATCAGTGCCTACGTGGCATTCAACCAATGGTTCAAAAAGAAATTCAGAAAATAAAGAGAAAACAAAGGATACTAAAAAAGGTCGCCAAAATGCTGGCGACCTTTTTTAGTACATAAACTTCGTACACTTGCCTTAAACAGGAAAGAAACATCAAGGACACTACGGAAACAACTACGGAAACACCCTCTGTAACTACGGAAATTCCTGCCGATACTACGGAAACTATTCTAAAAATAATCATCAAAAATCCAATGGTCACGGCAAAAGAGATTGCAACCGTATGTGGCATAACAGAAGATGGGGTAGCCTATCATATCACAAGCGGAAGGACGAACTTGGTATATCATGCCTCAATCATAGAGGACATATTATAGCGTTTTTTAGCGGAATTATAGCGAATTCGTCATTATTATAGCAGAAAATCATTTTGAATCCGTCAAAAATGACGAGATTTATAGCGAAGACAACAAATTATAACGAATTGTATCGTTATGTTCGGCACAAACAATCCGATAGAAGATCTCCTTACGTTTGTACGACCTAACTTTGGCGGCAAAGTGATTTTTGTAGGCAATCCTGCGCAGTTGCCTCAAGTTGGTGAATCAATATTTAAAGCATTACGGGCTGAGTATTTTTCACCCAAAACTGGAAAAAATCACAAAGAAAATACATTTTCCTCCTGAAGATATCCCTATTTTCAAAGAAAAATATTATCTTTGTAGCTGTTTAAAGATTAAAGAGTATGAATATAATTGAATTATATGAAAACTTGAAAGGCAGCTACAAAAGTTGCCTGAAAAGTTTTGTTGCCATAAAGGATGAGCGAATCAAGGAAAAGGTCAGCGACTCCATCAAAAATGAAAAGCTGTGGCCAAAGGCTTTGATTCAATTCAATCCAAACTTCAAGAAGGGAATAGGTGTACAGGAACTTATTGCCAAGGGGCTTCCTATCCATAAAGATTTGGAATTTTTCTTCGACAAGCCATTTTACATGCATCAGCAAGAAGCTATAGAGTTAGGCTGTCAAGACAAAGAATTCATCGTGACTTCCGGCACAGGTTCAGGAAAATCACGTACCTTCATGGCTACTATATTCAATTACGTTCTACTTCACGAAGAGGCATGCAAGGATAAGACTATAGCTATTATCGTTTATCCGATGAATGCCCTCATCAACTCACAAGCTGAAGAATTAAGCCGATATAAAGCTGAGTTCGAAGAAAGAACAGGCCGTTCTTGTCCTTTCACTTTCGGTAAATACACCGGACAGGAAAACGATGAAGCACGCAGAAAGATGCAGCAAACACCTCCTAACATCATATTAACCAACTATATGATGTTGGAATTACTCATGACTCGTGCTGGCAAAGAAGAAGACTTGCGCAAATGTTTCTTGGGAAACCTTCACTTCCTCGTATTCGATGAGTTGCATACTTATCGTGGAATGCAAGGAAGCGATGTTTCGTTCCTGATACGCAGAATCAAATCTTTGGCAACAGGTCAAGTACTTTGCTTCGGTACATCAGCCACAATGGTTGCAGATGACAGTATGACTTATAGTCAGCAAAGAGAAAAAGTTGCCGAAGTTGCATCATGCATATTCGGAAGTTCATACACAAAAGAACAGGTTATAGACGAAACTCTTGCAATAGGACTATCTGACGATGAACCTTCTGATGGTGAATTGCGCATTTGCATCAACAACCCGGTTCCACATTCAGCAGACATACATGATGCAATAAAATATCCTACAGCCATTTGGATAGAACAAAGTATTGCACTTGCTTACAACAGAAAAGAAAACAAATATTTCAGAGGGAAGCCTATCTCTATAGAGGATATGGCTAAACAACTGAGTATAAAAACAGGAGAAGAAGAAGGAAAGTGCCAGAAGCATATCATAGAAGTGCTTAACTGGTGCAATTACCTGAACCAGCAGAAAGGCGTATCGGTACTTCCGTATAAAGTTCATCAGTTCATCCCTCAAACAGGAAACGTATATCTTACTATAGGCGAACAAGACAACCGCCAAATCACTGTAGAAGAAAAGCTCTATTGTGAGGAGCTGTCACATGGCAACACAAAAGTCATGTACTATCCCGTCGTGTTCAGTCGTCTAAGTGGTCACGAATTCTATGTCGTCAAAATTAATGGCAGTCTGATTATGCCAAGAAACTTTGATGGCTATGCATCAGGTGATGGTGATAGCGATATCAATGATGGCTACATCGTCCTTCCTCATAAAGGAGAAAATATAAATGATTATATCCTTGACGTAAATTCTGAGGAAATTCCATCAGATTGGTACACCACAAACAAAAAGGGAGTACGAAAGCTGAAGAAAACATACGAGTCACGTATTCCACAAAAGGTTTATGTAACTCAATCAGGCGCCTACAGTCCTGCCGAACCACTCGATAACATGGGTTTCATCGAGGCTATTTTCGTACCATCTCCACTCATGTACGACCCAACAGCTCGTGTGGTTTACAAAGGTAAGCAATCAGAATATTCAAAATTGTCAAGAATCGGTGGTGAAGGTAGAAGCACTGCCACAACAGTATTGTCATACGAGGATATTATCCTCATGCAGAAAATGGGTATTGAGCAAAACGACAGAAAGGTATTAACCTTTGTCGATGCTCGCCAGGATGCCGCATTGCAAGCAGGTCATTTCAATGACTTTATCCGCATTGGTAAAATACGCTCTGCCATCTGGAATGCTATCAAAGATTCCGCTGAGCCTATAGACAATACAAGGATTGCCAGAATGGTGCTGGATAATCTTCATCTGGAAGTAAATGATTATTCTATACGACAAGGGCTCCGTGGTGGCCGTGCCAATGATATGAAGAATATCATGGAACGTTATCTCTCCACCATCATCTTTGATGACCTTGCCGGAAACTGGACTGTGATTATGCCAAATCTTGAAGATTGCGCATTGCTGACCATCGGCTACAAATATCTTCATGATGAGATTACAGGTGAAAACAATTCAGAACGTCTATATGATATACCTGAACTGGAAGGATTGGATGATGAGCAAAAAGAAGAGTTCATTACTCAAATCCTCGACTACCTTCGCCACAAACTTTGCATCTATAGCAGCGAAAGGACGATTCAAGCCGTAAAAGATACCAGCAAGGCAGTAAGAGAGAATCTGAAAGCCCCATGGACACTTGATGAAAGCGACACTATTGACGAAGCAAACAAGTTATTTATCACCAATCCTCACAGACGCAATGCATATAATCTGGAAAGTGGAGGCTATAGAAGCAAGCTTGGTTTCTTTATTCGTGACTACATAGAGAAGAATACAGGACGTACCATCAAGAATGAGGAAGAGTACACGTATTATATGACAGGCTTATTCGAAGCTTTGTCAAACTTCATCATACACGAAAACGGAACCTACCAGCTCGATTATAGCAGTATCCTATGGCAAGCTGGCGATAAGAAACATATACGCCGTGACCTGGTACGCTATCGCATCTTAGAGGGAGGCAATTGGCTTGATAAAGAACCCAACCATTACTTCCAGCAATTCTATCAAAACATACCTCTCAAAGATGTATGCCTGGAGGCTAAAGACCATACAGGACAGGTTTCCAAGGAAGATCGCGAAAATAGAGAACAGGAATTCCGCGAAGGAAAATTCCCGATTCTCTACTGCTCACCTACGATGGAGTTAGGTATCGACATCAAGGATTTATCTGTTGTAGGTATGCGCAATGTACCACCTACTCCTGCCAATTATACCCAGCGAGCAGGTCGTGCTGGTCGAAGTGGACAAGCTGCATTGGTTTACACCTATTGCCGCCCACGCAACTCACATGAGAATTATTACTTGACCCATCCTGAAAAGATGGTCAAAGGTGAAGTGAAGGCTCCAAGAATGGAATTGGTTAATGAAGAACTGTTCCGCACGCACCTTCACTCTACCATTCTCGCATTGTGCCCTATCAAAGAGCTGTCTGATGGCATTAAGGACTTGGTGGATTATGATGATCTCAACAATATCACATTAAAAGATGAGGTTCGTATAGCCCTACAACTCACACCAGAGCGAAAGGAGCAAATCAAGCAGGCATTCAAACAAATCATGAGCGATACGTTCTTGAAAGAACGTATGAAAGATGAACAACCTATTTGGTTTACCGAACATTGGTTAAACAATATTCTTACGAATTATGAGTACGACTTCGACAGAGCTCTTGACCGTTGGCGTTCTCTCTACAAGCAAGCGCAAACTCAGATTGAGGAAGCAAACCTTGTCATCAAGAATCGTATCTATGGTGAGAACTCTAAAGAGAAGCGTGATGCACATATGAAACAACAGCGTGGAGAAAGCCTTCGTGACTTATTGCTTGGAGGGAAACAACTCAAGAACAAGGAAGAAAGTGAGTTCTATCCTTACCGCTATCTCGCAAGTGAGGGCTTCTTACCAGGTTATAACTTCACCAAGTTGCCACAGCGAGCATTGCTGCAATACAAGTCTGATAAGGTGGAATACCTTAGTCGTCCAAAGCGTCTTGCTCTGAGCGAGTTCGGACCACAGAACATTATATATAATAATGGTGGTAAATTCCGTATCACCCGAATGCAGATGTTATCGGAAGTTCTTCCTCATAAGTTCTTCTACAATCCTAAGACAGGTGTTGTATATAAGGACGAGGAGAATGCCGAACATCATACAGACATCATTACAGGAGAATCTCTTGACAACAATGTCGAATTGATAAAAGGTATGTGTATCGAGGCACAAGATATGATTGCTACAGAAACCGAGAAGATAACATGCCAAGAGGAGGAGCGTTCCCGTAAGTACTATCAGACCAAGACATTCTTCTCAAGTGACGATCCACGTTCCATAAGCGAGTGTGAGCTACTCTCCCCGCATGGTGAGCATTTGGCAAACATCCGTTATATTCCGTCTTGTCGTCTGACATACATCTTGGAATCTCGCAACGACAACAATGCCAATGGCTTTGCGTTCGACACAAAGACTGGCGACTGGATAAGCAATGAACGCCTTGCACGTATACAAGAAGAAGCAGATAAAAATCCAGAAGAGGCTGATCGCATTAAGTTTGTCAAGCTCTTTACGGAGACAACAGCCAACGCTATATACATACAACCCCTAAAAGCTCTGCTATTAGACAAGAAGGAAGCAGTTCGCACCTTCCTTTATGCTTTCAAACAGGCTATCGAAGATGTGTTCCAAATAGAAGGTAGCGAAATGGGTGCTGAGGTCATGGGAGAAGGTACTACGCCTAATATTCTCATCTACGAGAATGCAGAAGGCTCTCTCGGTGTATTAAGTCGTCTCGTCCATGAGCCTGATGCTTATCGGGAAGTTGTGCAAAGAGCATACGACATTTGTTACAACAAGCCTGAGTTGACGCAAGACGAGCTCAACGAATTGACTCCTGCCGATTACTCCAATCTGCTCAACTACTATAATCAGCCCTATCATCAGCAGATAGACATCCGTCTGATATACAGAACGCTCAAGTTGATGCAAGAGGCAAAAGTCGAACTTCATAGAGCAGGACAAACGCTCAGCTACGATGAGCAATATGCAGCATTAGAGGCGGCAAGAGACCACAATAGCTCTACGGAATATGAGTTTCTGAAATATCTGCACGACCATCACTTGCGCTTGCCAGACAAGGCACAGCCGATGTTCCCGGAAGAATATTACGTACAGCCCGACTTCATGTATGGCGAGCGTATCGTAGTATTCTGCGACGGCACCCCACACGATCGTCCTGAAATACAAGAGGATGACAGAGAGAAACGGGAAGTACTCGAAGACGCAGGATTCGTTGTCCTGGCTTGGCATTATGCTACGCCATTGGCAGACTTCATCAATCAATATTCAGATATATTCACCCCAGTAAAATAAACGATATGGATTACAAGACTGGTACACTGATTGAATTCAGAAATCGTCCTTGGGTTGTTCAGCAATCAGGAGAGGACGAGCTTATGATAATAAAGCCATTAGGAGGTACAGATGCCGAAACCATCGGTCTCTACCTTCCTCTCTATGGGGATGAACTACAAATTCATTCCTACAATTTTCGTCGTCCTACAGCTGATGACATCGGAAAAAACAGTTATAAGGCATCTGCAAAGGTGCTTTATAACGCTTGCCGTTTATCGTTCAGAGATATAGCAGGTCCATTCCAGTGTCTTGGAAAACTATCTTTCGAGCCACGTCCATATCAGATGGTTCCGCTGATTCTTGCACTCAAACAAGAAAAGATCAGACTGCTCATCTCTGATGACGTTGGTATAGGAAAGACCCTGGAATCATTATTGATTGCCAAAGAATTACTCGACCGCCACGAAATTAACCGTTTCGCAGTAGTATGCTTGCCACACCTTTGCGAGCAGTGGCAAAATGAAATCAAGGACAAGTTTGGCTTGGATGCAGAGATTATCCGTTCTTCTACCATCAGCCGTTTGGAGAAAAAACTGCGTCCAGACCAGAATGTGTTCCGTGACATCCCCTACCAGGTTATTTCCATTGATTATGTGAAACAAGGCAATAAGCGAAATATCTTCCTCGACCATTGCCCGGATTTCGTGATTGTTGATGAAGCCCATACTTGCGCCAAGCCAACTGGCGCCAACAAATACCAGCAACAGCGCTATCGCTTGTTAAGCGACTTGGCCAATAAACCTGAGCAGCAACTGGTCTTGCTGACAGCTACTCCTCATAGCGGTCAAAGCGAAGAGTTTCAGTCCCTTATCGGATTATTGAATCCTAAGTTCGAGAACTACCAGCTTCAAACCGCTACAGAGCGCGAGGAACTGTCCCATTACTTCGTACAACGCCGCCGTGCCGACATCAAGCAGTATCTAGGCAATGAAATTGTCTTCCCTGAGCGTGTCCGAATCGACAAGGATGAATACTCCTTCACTCCAGATTATCGCAATTTGTTGGGGCACCTGATTGAATATGTAAAGCATGGCATCCAGAAGGTATCGGGAGCAGACAAGCGCAAGCAGCGCTATATCTACTGGGATCTCCTGGCCTTGATGCGTGGAGTTATGTCAAGCCCTGATACTGGTATCAGCATGTTGCAAAACAAGATAGATAAAAGAGAAGATTCGTCATCAGTAAATACAGAAGACGATTCCGAGCAGGTATATATATTCAATGATCCTCTGAAGGATTTGTTGAATGCCGACGATGTTGTTCCTGAAGCATTAGAAACAACCAGTGCTACAGATAAGAAAGAGTTCCACAGCTTCATCAAGCAGTTGGAACACATCAAGGAAACGGATGGTGATGAAAAGGTGAAACAGGCTCTTGACATTGTGAAGTTCTCTCTTGACAGTGGCATGAACCCTATCGTATTCTGCCAGTATATCCAAACAGCTGAGTATGTTGGCAAATATATCACAGACCAGCTCGCCAGCAACAAGAAGTTTAAGAAGGTGGTTGTGGGTGTGGTTACCAGCCGTTTGGCTGATGAGGAGCGCAAGATGAAGATTGATGCCTTGGCACAGGAAGACCGCCACGTATTGGTTTGTACCGACTGCCTCTCAGAAGGTGTCAACTTACAGCAAGGCTTTGAGGCTGTTATTCATTACGATCTTCCTTGGAACCCAAACCGCATGGAACAACGTAATGGCCGTATCGACCGCTTCGGACAGACTGCCGATGCAGTCCTTATATCCACGCTTCATGCCAAGAACAATCCGGTGGACGATATCGTACTCAATGTTTTATACAAAAAACAGGAAGAGATACGCAAGAAGTTGGGTGTCTATCTGCCTATCGCAGACAATGATGCTTCATTGATGGAAAACATCATGCAGCGAATTTTCGATGCCAAGGTTCCTACAAGAACCGACTATATGGAGCAGTCCCTGTTCGATAACGACCCGGAATGGAACAAGCAACAGGAAGAGGAACTTGAGATTCAACTCAAAAAGATGGAAGAGAACGAGAAGATTTCTCACACCTACTTCGCTCATAACAATAAGCAGATGGATCCAACCCGACTGACTGCATCCTTGGAAGAAGCCAAGTCGGTAATTGGAGGTGTAGAAGATACCCGTGACTTTGTAATTGAGCAACTATTGCATGTCGGTGTAAACGTTCATACAGACGATATACCTTTATGTTACAGTTTTCAACTCCTGGAGTTACCTGCAAATCTGCGCCACTACTTCGCCGACAAGGCAACATCCAAAGGGCTTGTGCGCATATCTTTTGCTTCCCCAACTCCAAAGCATTATATGTATATAGGACGCAACCATACATTCGTAGAGGATTTGAGCCGTGCCGTTGTCAACGATTCCGTCAATGGTGGCGAATTGGGAGCATGCCGAGCTTTGGTAATGGAAACAACAGAAGTGAAGAAACGAACCACCATTCTATTGATGCGTGTTCGTAGTGTTATCCGTGACAAAAAGATAGAGAACCGAGAACTGGTGGGTGAAGAAATGATATTTGTGGGCTATCGTGGAAAGATAGAAAACCACGATTTCCTTACACAGGAAGAAGCCAAACAACTTTTCCTGCACTCAATGGCATCTGGCGATATGGACTTGCCTACACAGAAGACTCTTCTTTCAAATGCCATCCGTTGGATTAACAATGAGACCGAACTTCGCCAACACACAGATGAGATAGCCCTGGAAAGAGCTTCACATCTGGTAGAAGCTTTCGCCAAGTATCGCACCTACCTGAAGGCATCAGAGTACCAAGTGGTAGAACCTGTATTGCCAATGGATGTGATTGCTGCTTATCTGTTTGTGCCACAAATAAATATCTAATTCATTATGGACTATACAAGTATTCATATATATGGTCATCTTCTCTCTGATGACATCTTACATCATATAGAGCGTGAGAACACGCTCAACGGCAACCGTGACCAGGATTTCGGAATGGATATTTCCGTATCTTCGGCCATAGACTACGTATGGAGCAGCCTGCGCAACGATTGGAACTTCTACAAGGAACGTGCCAACAATGAGCGATTGGTCAACAAGGATCCATACGGAACCCGTCGTGCCCGTGATCTGATGGAACGACTGTTCCAAAGCTTAGGCTATTCGCTCGACCGCCAGGCTACCAATATAGAAGTGGCTGGCACCAACTACGACATTAGCTATACCTGCCACGACCTGGGTAAAATGCCATTCATTATCATAGGTGAGGGTATCAGTGCCGACGGAAGCATTGATACCCTGGATAAGTGTTCCCTCGACTATCGTGCCAAAGGCGGTATGCGCAAGAAGTCGGCTCATGCCACTATGCTCGAATATCTCAACGCCACAGAGAATGTATATGGCATCATCAGCAACGGACAAATCCTGCGAATCATCCGCAACTCCGGACAGCTGGTGAAGCTCACCTATATAGAGTTTGACCTCCGCCGTATGCTGGAGGAAGACAAATACACCGAGTTTTGCCTGATGTTCCGTCTGCTTCACGCTTCCCGTTTCCGCACAAGTGGTGACGAGCCATGCGTGATGGAACGCTGGTTCAACATGAGCATCGAGTCGGGCAACCGTATTCGCAATGGCTTGTCTCGTGCCGTGCAAACCACAATGGAAACCATCGGAAATGCCGTATTGACATCAGAAGGTGAAGGTAATAACGCATTGCGCGAAGCCTTCGCCAATGGAACGATGGATGCAACCCAACTCAACAAGGAACTCATCCACTTCATCTACCGTCTCCTCTTCCTGTTTATCATTGAGGATAGAGGATTGGTTTATCAGATTCCCGACTCACCTGATGCTCCAGATTACAAGCAGTTATGCCAGTGGCAGGACATCTACAAGAAGTTCTATGCAGCAAGCCGTCTGCGCCATCTCTCGGAATTGGCGTACCTGAAACAACGCCAGTATTCCGACCTATGGCAGGGATTGATGGATACTTTCCATCTCTTCGAGCCAGATACTTTTGGCGAGAAACTGGGCATCAAGCCATTGGGTGGTGTACTCTTTGGCACAGAAACTCTACATTGGCTGAAACAATGCCAGGTAAGCAACAAGGATCTGCTCGCTGCATTCTCTGCTCTCAACGAGTTTGAAGACGAGCGTCAGCAGAAAGTAAAGATCAACTATTCCTCTCTCGACGTAGAGGAGTTTGGTTCTGTATATGAAGGCATTCTCGAAATGCGCCCATTCGTACAGCCGGGTGTTACCGCTTCCGACTGGCAGTTTGGCTTCGTTGGCGGTTTAGACCGTCAAAGCACTTCTTCTTATTATACACGTCCAGACTTGGTACAGAATCTTATCAAGACTACACTCGAACCAGTCATCAAGGAAAAGATTGCTGCACAGACTACCACAGAAGAGAAGGTAAAGACATTGCTCAACATGAAGGTTTGTGATGCAGCAAGTGGCTCTGGACATATTGTATTGGCGATGGCTCGCACCATTGCCTGGTATATCTGTACCCTCCGCACAGGTGAGGACAACCCGGCTTCGCTGGATTATCGTCAGGCACTTCGTGAGGTTATCTCCCGCTGTGTTTATGCCGTAGATTACAACGCCGATGCCGTAGAACTTTGCAAAGTAGTATTGTGGATTGAAGGTTATTGCGCAGGCAAGCCACTTTCATTCCTCGATCATCATATCCGTTGCGGTAATTCCGTATTGGGAGTTTCCGACTTGCAGATGCTGATAGATGGTGTACCAGACAAGGCTTTGACCGCAGAGGACAAAGATACATTGAAGGCTTTGAAGAAGATGAATCAGGAAGCCGTAAAAGCAGTAAACGGAACTTTAGATAATGAGCCTACATTAGGTTTGGAGGATTCCTTTGGTGTTGAGAATATGTCTGCTGCCCAGATTGGCTTAGCTGATAAGATTCGCTTTATCAACCACTTACCAGAAGATACTTTAGAGGAAGAAATCATCAAACAGGAACGCTGGAAGGAGCTGATGGAGTCTGCACGAGTAGATTGTCTGCGCCGTGCATGCGACATCTATACCTGTGCATTTTACCATACTGTTCAAAAAGACGAACTTTATAAAGATAATGGAGGCAGCAATAAAGAACTGCTTCTGGAAGCAGAGGTTCCATATACAAAGACCGTGATGCGTGCGCTTCAGGAAATTAGTGCAATGGAATGCCTTGAAAAAGGCAAGCCACTGCCTACTTACTATCGTCAGCTCTCTGCCGACTTCAAGACGGAAGTAAAGCGTATGGCTGATGAACAGCGTTTCTTCCATTGGTGCGTAGAGTTTCCTGAGGTATTTGCAGCTAATAGGGGATTTGACGTTATGTGCGGTAATCCGCCATGGGATAAGATTAAGGTAGAAGACAAGAAATGGTTTGAAAGTCACAATCGTGCCGACATTGTAAATGCTGGCACAGCAAGCCAACGCAAAGAAGCGATAGAAGCCTTACAGACTTCAGACCCAACATTATATAAGGAATATGCCAAGGCTCTTGCAGATGCAGAAGCCCTTAGCCGCTTCGCTCGCTTAGCAGGCAGATTTGATTTGACTGCTACTGGAGACATAGACCTGTATCCTATGTTTGCAGAATTATGCCTCTCTTTCTCAAAAGAGGCATGGGGACTTGTTTTGCCTACGGGGATAGCAGTAAATGATAGCAACAAGGCATTCTTCTCGAAGTTGATTGATGAAAACAGATTGGTTTCATTATACGATTTTGAGAACAAGGAAGGCTTATTCGACATTCATCGAATGTTCAAATTCTGCCTATTAGTAGCAAGTAAACCACAAGATAAACCTCGTATTGTAAAAGGCGGTTTCTACTTAAACCGTCTTGATCATTTGTTAGATCCTCGTCGCATATATTCTTTGCAGACGAGCGACTTTGCACGTCTTAATCCCAACACAAAAACTTGCCCAGTATTCCGTACAAGCCGTGACGCAAAGCTGACTGCTAAGATTTACCGAAACTCCACTATTTTATATAATGAAGTTACGGGAGAAAATCCTTGGAATGTAAAATTCGCAAGAATGCTTGATATGTCTAACGATTCATATCTCTTCCGAACTTATGCACAACTGACAGAACTTGGCGCAACTCTGAATGGTACTACATTCACAACAGTAGATGGTGAAACATACGTTCCACTCTACGAAGGCAAGATGATCTGGCACTACAATCACCATTATGGTTCATGGCCTATAGAAGGAGAACGCCCAAATTCCATCAACATGCCATCTGAAACAGAACTTGAAAATCCAGACAGTTGCATTATGCCATGGTATTGGGTTCCATTATCAGCCGTAAACGACAGATTAGTAAAATATGACAAAGATGGAAATATTGTGTGGGAATGGAAGCACAAATGGATGCTTGGATACAGATGTGTCGCAAGAAGTGTTGATATACGAACTTTCATTTGCTCACCTATTCCCAACGCCATAGGCGTTGGGCATAGTGCCACGCTCCTCTACGCGGAGCGTGGCACTATGCCCGTGGCTTCGCTTTTCGCCATGATGTCATCTTTAACTTTTGATTTTGCCGTAAGGCAAAAAGTCGGCGGCATCAATATGAGTACATTTTTTGTCAAACAATTCCCTGTCCTCACTCCCAATCAAATCCCATCTGCCATGCAATGGCAAATCGTGAAACGAGTAGCTGAGCTATGCTATTTCAATCACGATATGGATGGTTGGGCATCTGAATTATGGGATGAAATGAACGAAGAGCAGCGAGCAGAGCTACCACAGTTGGGGACACAACAGCCTTGGATTTACAATCCTGAGCGCAGAGCCATCCTTCAAGCCGAGCTTGATACCATCTTTGCCCATCTCTATGGACTAAATACGGAAGATCTCCGTTATATCCTAGCCCCAGAAGATGTCTGTGGTAAAGGCTGCATCAACGAGACCTTCCGTGTGCTGAAAGACAACGAGATACGTCAGTACGGAGAATACCGCACCAAACGCCTCGTCCTCGAAGCATGGAATAAATTTGAATTTGACAATTAAAATAAAAATTTTATGGACAATGTGATAGTTTTAGGTAATGGATTTGATATTGATTTGGGATTAAAAACTTCTTTCAAAAGTTTTGTTGAATCATTTGAATTTTTATCGATTCCAGATATACCTTTAATCAAAAAGATCAAAGAAAGATCTGTTGAAAATTGGTATGATTTAGAAGGGTTACTCCGCAATGAACTTATAGCTTACTCACTATCACCATCAATTGAATTTGCCGAAGATATAAACAATGCATGGCTTATGATTACAAAGGCATGGGGAAGATACCTTCCTGAATTAACAGATTTGGATAAAATTTCTATCAATAAGAATTCATGTGCTTATCATTTACTTTTAGTAGATGAAGCACATGAAAGTTCTTGGTATACATTTAACTATACCGATCCATGGTATCTGTGTAAAATGTATTCACAAAAGAAAGCCGTTTATATCCATAACGAGAATATTCCATTAGACTGGGCAAAGCATCATGGCTTTATGTATCAAACACCTACTAATTTGATTATTGGTGTAGACAACATGGAGCCTCCTTGTATAAGTTCAAACACTCACCTATCACGCATCATCAAAACAAAAAATCCCCATTTCCAAAAAGGTATGAAGGAAAATGTCGTAGAAAGATTATTTACAGCAGACAATGTTGTGATATTTGGACAATCATTAGGCATCACTGACTCCGACTATTTTAAGCCATATTTCCGTGGCATTATTGAAGGAAAAATAAAAAGGCAGAATATTTTTATTGTTACCCACAATGAGGAGAGCTTTTCTAATATCTATTCAAATATGCAAGAATATGGCATAAAAATTGAAGAAATAAGCAAAGCTAACGTCGAAGTGCATTTAGTGTATACAATAAAAGGTTCACAATCAATGGAATTCATGCAGATGCTTACAACTTTATATGGGTGTGTATTTTAAGAATTAACAATATGAGAACATTTAGTGATTTTGAAAAGGATGTTTTAAAGTTCATGGTATATAACCCTGAACCTCAAGACATGTGTGCAATTGCATTATTTGAAAAATTCAGCAACTGTTACCTTATAAGATGGACAGAAGATTTCTCAAAATTGATTCTCGTCTATGACAAAGGTGAAAATTTTGCAGATATTCGACGAAAAGTATTTGATATAGTTGTATTGCTTAACTATTTAGAAAAGAATTATTATATCGGAATATTTCCTTTAAATCTGCTAAAAAGCAAACAAATATTCAATCACAAAAAATATGAGTTGGATGATGCAAATGAACATTCTATAAGAATTTGGCAAATAGATAAATGCTCTATACAAAGCAATCATCCCATATTAAAAGATTTTGGAGAATGCAACAAGAAGATATCTCTTTGTACAGAAACTCTGATTGAAAACACAACAATAGGTAAGCAAATTCAACAATATGCAAATGCGACCTATCATGTTACACAAACATTAAAGGATTTCGTAGATAATAATTTTCAGACAATAGACGATATAAAATATCAAAAGACATACTGCCAAACTTGGATTGGCATTCTTATTGCAGGTGTCTTAGGCTTTATAAGTATCTGTCTTACAATATACTTTGAATATCAAAAATAAACGATATGAATACAGAACAACAAAAGATAGAATACAAGAGTCTGCAAAAGATTCGAACTGGAGAGAAAGGATTCAAAGAACTCTCTACCACTTGTGTAGCTTTAGCCAATGCACAAGGAGGACAAATTATGATTGGCGTAGAAGACAAGACTAAGAAGCCTGCTCCCAATCAGGTTATACCACAAGAAGAGGCAAATAGTGCCGTTACAAGATTGCGTGGACTCTGTTTCAATGTTGGTCTTGCTGTAGGCGACGTCTGTGCAGACGAAACTGGCAGCCAGTACTTTGCCATAACAGTATTCCCTTCACTCCATTCATATGCCACCACTTCTGATGGAAAGATGTATATCCGTGTCGCTGACAAATGTGAGCCGGTTCGTAGTGAGGATATCCAACGTGTTGGAGAAGAGAAAGGAGCTTTCCAATGGGAACTTGTACCAACACAGTTTGAGTTGGAAGATGAGAATAAGACGAATCTTTCAAAATTCGCTAATGATATACGCCAATCTGATAGAGTGAAGCAGCATATCAAGCAGCTCGACGATATGGAAATTGGCGAACAATACCACCTTCTTGACGGCAACAAGATGACCAATCTTGGTGTCTTATGGATTGGTACAGCCAAACAGCGTAGCCGTATTTGCTATCCTATCACTGTGCAATATATCGTATATGATGACTTGGAGAACAAGACCAACAAATTGGAATGGCGTGACAACACATGTAATCCGAAAGAACTTTTGGAAGACATTATGGACAAGGCTGTAGAGTTGACCTATAGCTATGAGATGCCTAACGGACTCTTCCGTAAGACTGTGCGTTATTATAACGAGAACTTAATCAGAGAGTTGCTTGTTAACAGTTTGGCTCATAGCTCAAGAACCATCTCTAACGACATCACAATCAAGGTATATCCAGGTTATATCTGCATCTCCAATCCTGGTGGACTCCCTTTAGGTGTAACCAAAGACAACATCCTTCATACCAAGCACAGACGTAATCCGAATATGATTGAGATACTGACTGCACTTGGATTGATGGAAGGTGAGGGCTCTGGCTATGACTTGATTTATGAGTTGGATGCAGTTGAAGCAAAGAAGCAACCAGAGATAGAATCAACTTTCAATACTGTCACTGTATATCAAAGTGCAGAGATTACTGATAGAGAAGTTGTTCGCCTGATGGATTATGTTGACCATAATTATCAGCTTTCCCAAAAGAACAAGATTGCTTTCGGCATCATAGCCAGAGAGAAACGCATTGCGACAACAGACTTGTCTAAGACTCTTCAACTCACTGCGGAAGAACGACTTAGAAGCTATGTGGACAATTTAGACAAGAATCACTTAATAACAAAAAGTGGTGCGACAAAAGGAGCATACTATCAAGTCAATCCTGCACTATTAACGAATGCAAAATCCAATGTTGTCACAACGCTAAGAACTATAGAACCATATGTTCTGAAAGCCCTTATCAAAGAGGACTTACGCAGACATCCTATGAGCAAAATTTCTGAAATAGCAAGTAGAATACCTGATGTTGAAATCAAAGAAATTCGCAAGCTTGTTTACTCTATGGTCGGAACCGAAATAGCGAAGAAAGGCGCTCGCGTAGATTGTAGATACTATTTAATTTAATGGCTAATAAAAAAATAACCGAAAAATAAATTTTTGTTAATAGATTTACAATAATTTGATTATCAGATAGATGTCTTTTTCTTATCCTTTTATTTTTAGTTAAACACAGAAAATAATATGATAAGAAAAAGGCACAACCGATTTGCGTCAAATGGTTCTACAGTATCTCAGCAATGCAGGCTGTGAAGGTGCCAAGCGAAATAGTATATACGAATATCTCAAATTTCGACGAAAAGCATTGTATTTCCGTCGAAAAATTAGCCAATCCGTCGAAACTATATCAGTTACATCGAATTTCGACGGATATAGCGAAGTAAATCAACTTAAAAAAAGGTCGCCAGCATTTTGGCGACCTTTTTTAGTATATCTATTTCGTATTCAAAACCAGTTTCTTGGCTTTCATCTTTTCACCAGCCACCAAAACTTCTATCTTTCCTGGCTTATCGCCTGCTCTCAATATCACGAGGGCAGAACCCTGGAAGAGATTGCGCTGGATGGACTTCTCCAACTGGGTCTTTCCGATATGAAGTTCATCAGATGCGATGTTTCCATTATCCACCGCCACGATATTCGCATCGCCCTTCACCTGGAAGGTCAACTTATCGAATGCCTTGGCATCCTTCACGTTCAGTACTCTCCTGCCCTTCTTATCTACTGCATAGATACGAACGTGCATCAGATCCTTACCATCCGCATGCCAGGTCTCCATATCCGGAACCAACTTCAGAGCAACAGCCTCGCCCGTGGTCTCTATCTGATGGCGAGCCACCACCTTACCGTTTTTCTTAGCCACAGCCACCAGAGTGCCTGGAGCATAGGCGATGTTGTCCCACTTGATGCGGGCACGGAGCTTAGGATCGTTGCTGTTCTTCTTCACACCCAGGCTCTT
>ERZ1034913.1000-NODE-1000-length-19015-cov-7.158492_pt1 | contig 19015 bp, 10 predicted proteins | sample MGYA00520697_ERZ1034913 | MGnify/ENA primary metagenome ERZ1034913 (study PRJEB33766, sample SAMN09781786) | gut metagenome | biome: gut microbiome | host: Homo sapiens | place: Madagascar | study: EMG produced TPA metagenomics assembly of the PRJNA485056 data...
CCCCCCGGCGCAAAAGCCGGGGGGCCCACCACCCCCCCGCCCGCCATGAGCGTGCGCCCGAGCGCGCGCCGGTTGATGCGCACCGCCACGTGCGCAAGGCCCGCGATGCATAACGCGGCAACGATTGCGAGGGCGGGCTTGGCCGCGCATGCCACGCGGTAGACGTCGTCCAGGTGGCTTATCGCGTCGGCAGGTAGGCTGCGAGCGGCGCTTTCCCTGGTCAGCGCGCTGGCGCGGCCATCGGCCTCGGCGGCGGCGTTGGCCTCGGCGATGGCGGCGCCGAGCTTTTCGCGGTCGTTGTCGTCGAAGGTGTAGCGCTTGCCGGCTATTGCCATGGAGGCCAGCTCGTCGGCGGTGAACGGGGTGTTCGGTTGGTTGCAGCCAGAGTATGCCCGCGATAGCGTAGCAGTGGCCGCGTCGGGGATGGCGACGGCGGCGTAGCCGGCGCCGATGAGCGCCACGGCCAGCAGCAGCGCGCTGCCGAAGGCGACGATTCCGTTAAACAATCGGGTCATGTGAAAGGGGCCTCGCAGGTCTCGGGGGGTCAAACGGCCGCGGCCCCCGCGTCTTGGGACTTGGGGGCCGCGGGCAGTGCCGGTAGGGTGCGTTCTAGTCGACCCAGATGGTGGCGCAGGTGATGCCCTTCATGGGCTTGCTGATGGTGGGGTAGGGCCCTAAGCGGCTGAAGATGCCCTGGAACGTGCCGTTGTAGCAGTACAGGCCCTCCAGATTGTTGTACAGCACCGGCTCGCGTTGCACCTGGTCATCGGCCAGGTCGGCGATGCCGTCGTCGGGCGTGAGGATCTGCGTTTTAAACGGCGTGATGTAGCGCTGCACCAGAAACGGCGCGCCGGCGGCGCCGTTGGCGAACTTCGCGATGATCTGCTCCCATTGCTCCTGCGTTTGGAAGCAGCCCGCGTACACATCGGCCGCGCCATAGGCGTCGGTGGGCTTGATGATCCAGACGTCCTTGTCGGCGCGGATGGCGTCCAGGTCGACTTCCTTCTCGTCGAGGTAACGCGTCTGCGGGACGGTGCGCTCCACGAACGCGATCTCCTCGGGAGTCAAAAACGCCTGCGTGGCAGGGTTGAACAGGGCCTCGAAGATCTGCTTATCGTGCACGATATGGCCGGCGAAGCTGCCGATGAGCGCCACCTTCTGCGCCTTGACGGCCTCGATGAGCGCCTGCGATTCGTCCCAGAACTCCAGCATGTCGTTGGTGACGCAGCGGCGCCAGATGGCGTGGACGGGCTGGCCTTCCTTGTCGCGCAGCACTTCGCCGTCGAAGGTCAGATCGCGCACATCGCACACCGTGCAGGGATGCCCGGCCTCGGTGAAGCGCTTCGCGAACAGGTGGAACTCGTCGACCACGCCGTTTTGCAGGTAGTCGCAGATGGCGAAGCGGGGGTTTTCCACGCGATGCTCGTAGGTGGCGTAGATGGCGGCGAACTCGCGCACCCACGCGTCGAACAGCTCGCAGCCCTCCACGTGATGACGGCGTGCGAACTCTTTAAAGGTGGCCGTTCCCTCCACCGAATGCGTGATCTCGCGGTTCTCGTTCATGCCCGAGCTGCCGTCGCCGTTGAATTCGCAAAACGCCACGTCGCCGGTGCTCTCGTCCAAGAAGATGTCGAAGCGGGCGAAGGGGAGCAGCGCATCGTAGCCGCGCGGGACCAGGATGAGCTCGGCCAGGCGCGGGTCGTAGTCGAAGATCTTGCGGTACTCGGCGTCGTCGAGGTAGTGCTGCATGACCTTGCACAGGATGCGGTGCGTGGTTTCAACGACCTCGCGCATGACCTGGCGCGATGCGGCGTCGTAGAGCTTCGGCACGAAGCTGGTGGACACCACGCGATGATGCACGATGGCCGTGGAGGAATCCATGTAGGCGCGCGCTGCGCGGCGGCCGGGGATGTCGCCGTCAAGGGATTCGGCGATGTCGATGTACTCCTGGGTATAGGTTGCGTTCTTGAAAACGGGCTGGTCGGCAGGTTGGGGTGCGGTGTGCGTCATGCGTCCTCTTTTCCCGATCGGGTTGGTTTCCGCCCAGTTTAGCAAACGGGGCGGCGCGTGGATGCGGTACGGCTGGGAACCCTTCGATACGCCCATATACCGCGTGGGCGTCGGCGGCCACGTTCGCGCCTTTTCCCGCTGATGGCGAAAAGAAGTTTGCCATAGTGAAGATATTGTGATGCAAGGTAACCTACGGCTAACAATAAGATTGCGCTCCTATAGAGTTAGCCCGAGAAAACTAAAGGGACTCGGCGGCGTGCCCGTCCGAGAAGTTCAAAGGAGCGAAACGGTGGGGAAGCATATGGGAAGGCCCGTGGCGGCCGGTGCGGCTATCGCGCTGTCTTTAGCATGCGCAGTGCCCGCGACAGCCGGCGCAGAAGCGTCGTCGGTCGTCGATTGGGCGCATCTGTTCGGCGATGCCGGCAGCAGTACGGTCTCCACGACATGCGATAGCGTGAACCAGACCCAGCGCTTAAGCGACGGCGGCTTCGTGGCCGCCGCCACCTTCGATGCGCCGAGCGGCAGCACGCAGGAGCACGCGAAGGGCAAGGCGGACGCCGTGCTCGTGCGTTACGACGCCGATGGCGGCGAGCTGTGGCGCGGTTGGGTGGAAGGCGAGAAGGCCGACCTGTTCAACAGCGTGACCGAGGCCGATGACGGCGGCTTCGTGGCGGTCGGCGCCACGCAGTCGACGCAGTTCGACCTGGAGGGCAAGAGCCGCGGCATGCAAGACGGCCTGCTTGCCAAGTTCGACGCCGAGGGCAACTTGGTGAAGACGGCGACGTTCGGCGGAAGCGGCAAGGACGTGCTGCAGCGCGTCACGCCCGCCGTCGACGGGGGCTTTATCGTGGTCGGGTCATCGGCGTCCGCGGACGGCGATATGCAGGCCACGGGAAAGACCGAAACGGATACCGACGCCGTCATCGCGAAGTACGACGACGATTTGAACTTGGTGTGGGTCACGCGCGCGGGCGGCACGAAGATGGAAGGCCAGTCCCTGCAGTCCGACGAGTTCTCCGCCGTTGTGCAGATGCAGGATGCTACCGCGCTCGACGACATGGGCAACAGCGTTTCGGTGTCCGCGGGCTATCTGGCGGTTGGCAAGACCAACGCGAACAACGGCGACCTTGAGGGCCAGAACAAGGGCGACAACGATGTGCTCGTCTCGAAGATCGCAGCCGACGGCTCCGTCGAATGGACGAAATCCTATGGCGGCGCGGGCAAGGACGAGGCGGCAAGCATCTCGCGCGTCATCTCCACGATGTCGTCTGCCGACGAGGGCCACGGGACCATCGACAACGGCTTCATCATCGCCGGAACGACCAAGTCCGCCGATGGCGACTTCGGCACGCGTGATGCGGCGGATTCCGGCTCGGCCGGTTTTGTGATGCGCATCGGCGCAACGGGCAACGTCATCTGGTCGAACCTGATCGAGGACAGCGAGGCCGTCACCGCCGACGGGGTCGTGACGACGCTTGACGGCTATATCGTCGCGGGCACCCATGAGGCGGCGGACAACGATTTCACCGGCACCCAAACCTTCAGCAAAAAGGATGCCTACGCGGCGCACTTCTCCACCGACGGCGCGCGCCTGGGCATCGAGACGTTCGGCGGCAACGATGACGATACGGTGAAGGGCCTGTCCGTAAGCGGCACCGACGACGTGTTGGTTTGCGGCACCACAAGATCCGATGACGGCATCTTCGCCGGGCGGGCAGGCAGGATCGACGGGTTCGTTGCCAGCTTGAACGCCGAGAAGCTCACGACGCATGCCGAGGAGACCACGCTCGTGCCGGTGAGCGCGCTGCATGCCACCAAGGATGAGGCGTCGATGATGGCCCCGATGCTGTACGCGGACGCTTATGTGCAGCGCACGGGCGAGCAATATACGGTGACGGTGTACTTCCAGCGCGCCACCATCATGGGCTCGGAGGTGACCCCGTCGTTTTTGGGCGATGTCACCTATGACCGCGGCGATGGCGTCATGGTGGACGCGCTTTCCGATTCCTATGACCCTTCGACGCGCGTGAAGACCACGACCATCCAGGTCAAAAGCCTTGACAAGCCCATCCATATCCATATCGACAACGCCATGGGCGATGTGCGCCTGTCGTTCGACCCCGCGAACGCCCGCGTAACCGACACGCCGCCGTATTTCGCCCCGGTCGAGGTGACGCTGCCCGACTTCCCCTATACGTGGAAGACGACGTTCGGCGGCTCGAGCGCCGAGTATGCGGCCGACTCCACCGTGCTTGCCGACGGCACGCTGGCCACGGTGGGGCAGACGTACAGCTTCGACGGCGATGTGGAGGGCTTGCAGCGCGGCCCGTCGAACGCGTACGTGAACATCCGCGACGCGGCGGGCAACTCGCTTAAGACCATCGAGCTGGGCGGGTTGGAGAACAATTACCTGGCGTATGCGGCAAGCGTCGACGCGGCGTCGGACGGCGGGTTCTTCCTGTGCGGCGGCTTCACCACCGCCGACGGCACGCCGAAGGGCGATTTCGCCTCGCTTGATCGCGATGGGGCGGTGTTCGGGCAGACCGACGCCTTCGTGACGCGCTTTTCCGCCGACGGCACCGTGGCTTGGATGCGAGGCTTGACCGGTTCGGGCCATGACCAGGCAAAAGCCGTGAAGGCGACTTCCGACGGCGGTTGCGTTGCCCTGTTCGAGACCTCTTCCCACGATGGCGACCTGACCGATCTGAACCGCGGCATCTTCAACTTGATCGTGGTCAAATACGATGCGTCGGGCAACGCCGAATGGACGCGAACCATCGGCGGCAGGAACCTTGAGTCGAGCGATTTCGGCATCGATATCCTCGCGAACGGCAACTACGTGGTCGCGGGCATCAAGTCCTCCTACACCGAGGATTTCGCCGACGCGCCCTACTACGGCAACACCTTCGACCTGTTCGCAACCGAGATCAGCGCAGCCGACGGGACCAGCGTGTGGCTCAACACCTACGGCGGCGAGTCCAACGAGTACTTCAACGGTGTGACGGCGACCTCCGACGGCGGGTTCATCATGCTGGGGAAGACGAAGTCATCCACCGATACGTTCGCGGGATTCTCCGGCTATGAGAACTCCTACATCATGAAGGTGGGCGCGACCGGGGCGGTCGAGTGGGTCCGCGGCCTGAAGAGCTCGGAGTCCAACGAGGCGGAGCGCGCCGTGGAGCTTGACGACCGCTACGTGGTCATCGGCAACAGCAACGGCACCGACTTCGATTTCAAGGACTTGAACAAGGGCTCGAGCGACGTGTACGTGGCGCAGTACGACAAGGCGGGCAAGCGCCTGTCGCTTGACGTCGTGGGCGGTTCCGCCGGCGATTACGCGGCGCAGATCACGGCGGTGAACGGCTATCAGCTGAACCTGCTCATGTACGGCGAATCCAACGACGGCGATTTCGCGGGCCTGTCCAAGGGCAATTCCGACGCCCTGCTTTTGACCTACGACTGGCGCGAGGCGGCGGGCGACCCCACGGCGCTCGCGGCGCTTGCGGCGCAGGCGGAGGAGCTTTCCCCGGCCGACTGGACGCCGGATAGCTGGCAGATCCTGGCCGCCAAGTTGGAGGCGGCGAACACGTTGCTTGCTGCGCCGTATGCAACGAAGGCCCAGTACGACCAGGCGGCCGCCGAGTTGCAGCTTGCCATGGACGGGCTGGCGAAGGTGCCGCCGGCCAAAAGCGACGAGCAGCCGGGTGCAGGCGGCAACGGCGCAGATGGGAACGACGACGCAAGCGGCGGTAGCGGCGAACAGCCCGATGGGAACGACGGCGCAACCGGCGGTAACGGTTCGGATGGCGGCGACGCGGCAGACGTGGGCGCAGCGGGCAACAGCGCTGCGGCGAGCAACGGCCCCGCTGCGGCCAACAGCAGCAACGCTGCGCCCATGGCGCAGACCGGTGACGCTGCGGGCAACGTTGCCGCGGTAAGCGTGATAGCCGCCGTGGTGGCGGCGACGACGGCGATCGGCGCACGCATCCGTCGCCGTCTTATGAAACATCTTTTGCGCTAACCGGCCTGCTTCAGGCGAAGGCGCAACGTTTCGTGCGTTTGCGCCAGGATTCATAGACACATGAAGGGGAACGGTTTCTAAGCCGTTCCCCTTTTTCCTACGAATGCGCCCCGTCCCCGACGAGCGCGGCGTCTCGCTTCGCCTCGACGAGCTGCACGATTTGGTTGCGGTTGCTCACAGCAAGCTTGCCGTGGATGTTGCGCACGTGCGCGCGCACGGTATGCACCGAAATGAAGAGCGCGTCGGCTATCTGCTGGGCGCTCATGCCTTTAGCGAGCATGATGAGCACCTCGGTTTCACGAGCCGTGAGCTGGCCTTGCATCGCAACCTCTTCGCATGCCTGCCGCCAGCGCGCCTTGCGTGTACGCTCGGCAGGATCGTCGGCGTTTTCCTCCTCGATGGGCAGGATAAGGTCGTTGAGCTTTTTCTCGGGGAACACGATGACGGTGACGATGATGCATAGCGTCACCGTCATAAAATTCACCAGCAAAAACTGCGTGGTCTCAAGGTGCGCGTTAAGCAAGAAGATCGACAGGATAGAGCCGACGGCAAGCCCTAGCGACAGCGCTGCGGTGCCGCAGCACATGACCTTCACGCAGTTGCCGCGCATTTGAAACCCCAGGTACGCGCAAATGCTCCAGATGAACAGGTCGAACCCGTAGCCGGCGAAATCAAGGCTTGCCGCTGCAAGCACCGGCGAGGTGTCTTTCAGGAACATGACGGCCAGTTGCGGCGCTATAAAGCACAGCGCAAGCGGGTAGAACAGGCGGCTGACCGATTTATCGGGCGGGGTCGACAGATCAAGCGCGATATAGGCGAGCATGAGCATCACCAGGGCAAGCATCACGTAGCGCATGCATAGAACCGATTGCGAGGTTGGAAGCGTTGTGAGGATGTAGCTTTTCATCACCTCCTGGCACAGCGAGTACACGGTAATGGCGATGATGAGGCTCTGGAAGCGCACGGGCAACTTTGCGGTGGTATTGATGACGCTGAGCTCTGCTGGCGTGTCGCTTTTCACCGATAAGGCCAAAGCGCTCAGTATCGGCAGCACCACGAACATGGCCGCGCCGATGGTGGATGCGTAGCCTTCGATGAAGAAGTACACGCCGATGGCGAATATCGCGCATAAGCTGATGGACAGGAAGGACTTGCGCGGCGTGACCGTGCCGAACACGGTGGCGCTGCGCGCGATCATGAACGTGGTCCCTACGCCGGCCAGCACGGCCCCAGCTACGAACGCGAGCATGTTGCTAGCGTAGCCGCCGCCAACCAAGATCATGAGCAGCGTTCCCGTAGACCCGATAGCGGCGCCCGCTGCCAAAAAGGCGTGCGTGGTGATAGCGCGCATGATGCGCGGTTTGCTTGTGGCGAGCACTAAAAGCGTGGCAACGGAAGCGAGCAGGTGCGCGACGAACAGGTACGTGATAAGGATGGCCGAGTCCGCTTGCGTGTTCCACACCGAACCGGAAAACGCCACAAGGTTCCAAGCGAACCAGAACGCGAAACCTAGATACGGCAGTGTGGGCAAATAGGTGTTCAGCTCTTTCACGAACGTGCTTGATTCCCAGCGCCCGGGCTTGCGCTTTGCGATGTTGTGCTGCATGCGTCCCCCCTCTGAATCTCCTCGCCTCGCATTGTAAAAGGGGCTCTTCAGCATGGTCAATATATCGGTAGAGCGAATACCCAACGATTGACTATGCAGCTAATCAAATAGTCAATGGATGGGTATGTGCAGGTCACAGCCTTGCCCGTAGGATGCGATTCGCAACGTAGGCCAGGGCGCTGACGGTATACGCCTTGGCGTGAAGAGCAAGGAGGGGAGCTGTGCAGACCACGTGCGAAGCGCATGAGATGGCGCAGGCGTGCTCGGAGCGAGCGGGTTTTTACCGCTTTTTAAGCCGCCTGTACTACAAAGAGCTAGACGAGCAGCTTATGGAGCAGTTGGCGGAAACGTTCGCGGTGCTGCCGCTTGACGACGAGATGAGTGAAGCGGAGCGGGCGTTTGCCCGCGGTTGCAACAAGATGGTGCGCTACATCGAGCAACGCACCGCCGACACGCTGACGGAGTCGCGCTGCGATTTCGCTCGCGTGTTCTTGGGAGCAGGTTCGGTTACCGACGATCCGGTCAGCCCGTTCGAAAGCGTGTACACAAGCGAGGGCCATCTGCTCATGCAGGGCTCTCGCGATGAGATGTTCCGCATTTTGATTGCCGCGGGCTTGAACATCGAAGACGATTTCAATATGCCCGAAGATCACATCTCATTCGAGTTCCAGTATCTGGCGCACCTGCTTGACGTGCAGGCGCAGGCGGCTGCAAGCGAAGATGTTGAGGAGATGCGCGCCGCGCAGGCGGATTCGCGAGAGTTTTTCCTCGCTCATATAGACGATTGGGTGCCGCGCTTCTGCGAAGCGGCGGGCGCGCTTGCCAAAACGTCGTTTTACCGGGGCTTAGCCGAATGCACCGCGGCATGGGCGTCCATGGAGCGTGAAGCGATGTGCGAGCTTTCGGCGCAGGCGGTGGCTTGATGGCTGCCGAACAGGCGCTCGGCCCCATCGAGCAGGCCGAGCTGCTCATTCGACGCGAGCCGGCGAAGCGCGATTTGTTCCTAGCCGCGCTTGCCGTGTGCGAGCGGCAGGAAACGCAGCGTTTCGCGTTAGAGGAACGCATGGGGGCGATTCCGCAGGCTACCACGATGTTCCAGTCGCTGGGAACGCTGGTGGATGCGCTTGTGCGCGAAGGGCTGCTTGCCGAGACGCTTTCCGAACCGGAGTTCGACCCTGATACCGAGGAAGAGCGCTTCGACATGGCTCGTGCAACGTACACCATCACGGAAAAGGGAGCCGAGGTCCTTCACCGCTTAAGCCCGCAGGCGCGTTTGGCGGCGCTGTTTGCAAACGAGCCGGAAAACGCAGCCGGTTTCATTGCCCTGTTACGTTTCTGCAACGAAGAGAAGCGTACAAAAGCCCAGATAGACGAGAAGTTAATGCCTCTGTGCGCCAGCGCAGGGCAAAAGCGCCACGTATCGGGCGTGGGGCTGTACCCCAGCTATTTCACCGACTGCTTGCAAAGCGCGGGCGGTTTGGTTTGGAGCAATGGTTGGATGGCTACCGAAGAAGGCGTTGCGTTCCTTGGCGGCCTTTCAATAGACGAGAACGTTCGAAGTGAAACGAAGGAGGAGGTTTCATGAGTAAGGCGGTAATGACACGCCGCAGCTTCGCAAGGGTGTCGGCGCTTGTCGGCGCCGGAGCTGCGCTTGGCGCCGCGGTGGACGCGGGCAACCTGGTTGCAGCCGAGGCTAAAGTGACCGATACCGGCACGCGCAAGGTGAAAACCCTGTGCCGCGCGTGCGTTGCGCGTTGCGCGGTCATAGCTACCGTGGAAAACGGCCGCGTGGTGAAGTTGGAGGGCAATACCGAGGATGGCACGACCCATGGCGGTTTGTGCGCAAAGGGCCTTTCGGGCATCCAGGCGCTGTACAACCCGAACCGCAACAAGTACCCCATGCGTCGCGTGGGCGAGCGCGGCGGCAACGAGTGGGAACGCATCAGCTGGGAAGAGGCTATCGATGAGATCGCCAAGAAGCTGTGGGAATCCAAGCAGCAGTACGGCCCCGAGTCCATTTTCATGTCAACAGGCGGTGGCGGGAACCCGCAGTTTTGGAGCGTGAACCGCTTTGCAGCGGCCATCCAGTCGCCCAACACCTTCGAGCCCGGCTGCGCGCAGTGCTATTTGCCGCGCATGGTGTCGTACAAGCTGATGTACGGCGGCGATTTCATGACGGGCAACTGCTCTATGGCCGACTCGAACTGCTTCGAGATGTACAACCCCGACGTTGATATCGACGCCGTGGTCATTTGGGCTGCCCAGCCGGCCGCCGACACGCCTCCGGGTGGCGGCCGCGTCATGGCGGACCGCCGTGCCGCAGGCTGCAAGACCGTTGTGGTGGACCCGCGCTTCACTGTCGACGCCGCGCGCGCCGACGTGTGGCTGCCCATTCGCGCCGGCTCCGATGTGGCCATGCAGCTGTGCTGGGTGAAGCACATGATAGAGAAAAAGGGCTACGATGCCGACTTCTGCCTAAAGTGGACGAACCTGCCTTATCTGGTCGACCCGAAGACGGGCATTCCCGTGCGCGCTGTTGACCTGGGGCTGGTGAGCAAAGAAGAGAACGATGCCCAAATGGCCGCAACGGCGCAGGATAAGCTGACGGGCCATGCCACGGCGAAGAACAACGATAACCCGGCGCTGGGCTATTGCGGCATTCCCTACTTCGTCATCTGGGACAAGAAGACGGGCGGCCCGGTTGCCGTGCCGTACCCGAAGTCGGAAGATGAGCTGAACAGGTTCTTCGACGAGACCACCGAGGCCGAGCTGTTCAACGACGAAGGCTACACCATCGACGGGGTTTCCGGCTACAAGACCGCTTTTCAACTCACCTACGAGCGCGCACGCGAATGGACGCTTGAGAAAACGGCTGAGGTCACCTGGTGCGATGCCGATGATATCGAGGCGGCCATCGACATCTTCTGCGAGGCGAAGACCGCCGGCATCATCGGCGGCGTGGCAACCGACCAGAATCCGCAGTCGGGTCAGGCATCGGCCGGTTACGCGTTGCTTTCCCTGATGAACGGCGACGTGGAGAAGCCGGGCGCGCTGCTGCAGCGCTTCCCTAAGGCGTCCATGGCCGACGAGCTCGGCGGCATGATGGGCTTGGTGAGCGCGGATATGGAGCGCAAGCGCCTGGGCTATTCCGAGCACCGCGGCATCGGCCAGTGGTCCATGTCGGTTATCCCGTACGTGTTCGACGCCATCGAGACGGGCAAGCCGTACAAGCCGCGCATCTGGCTGGAGCGCTCGGGAAACAAGCTGCAAAACCTTGCCGAAACGGAGCGCTGCTACAACCTGCTCCCGCAGCTTGACCTGATCGTGCACATGTACATGTATCCCACCAGCTTCACCATCGAAGCCGCCGACTACGTGCTGCCCATTTTGGAATGGCTCGAGTCAAACCAGCCCATTCAGATTCTGAACAAGGTGTTCGCGCGTCAGGAATGCACGCACCTGTTCGAAACGCGCAACGAGGCCATGATCTGGTCCGATTTGACCAAGCGCATGATGGAGCTGGGCGACGAGGACTGCCGCGAGGCCATTTACGACACGAAGGGCGCCGTAGCCGCGGCCAAGGGCATCCCTATGCCGTTGACCGACGAGGACGAGCGCAACGCCCACGTTGCCGGCTTGGGCATGACGTGGGACGAGTTCTGCGAGAAGACCCCGTTCGAGATTTGCAGCTGGGAGGATTGGCATACCTATTACTACTACAAGCAGCAGGATGCCTGCGGCTATCTCACCGGCTTCGACACGGCGTCGGGCAAATGCGAGCCGTATTCCGAAGGCTATATCACGCTCGGCTTGTCCGCAAGCCCGTGGGCGTGCCATCCCGAGGTGTTCGTCGACAATCCGATTGAGAACCCCAACGCGGCCGATTCCCTGGTGAAATACGGTTACGACCCGCTGCCGTATTACGTGGAGCCCGAGGAAAGCCCTCTCACCGACACGGAATATCCGCTGGTCATGAGCAACGGGCGCTTGCCGATGTATCACCACGGCACGCTGCGCAACGTTCCCTACCTGCGCGAAATCTACCCTGTGCCCGAAGTGTGGGTGTATCCCGACGATGCCGAGAAGTACGGCGTGAAGGACGGGCAGTGGGCCTGGATTCGTAGCCGCCGCGCCGAGATTCGCGGCAAGGTGCGCGTGACGAAGGGCGTGCGCCCCGGTGAAGTGTACATGGAGCGCTTCTGGCTACCCGAGTTCTTGGATCAGGAAGGCAAGCGCGACCAGTCGTGGCGTGCCGTCACCGTCAACCGTCTTTCGAAGTCGACGGGTCGTTTGTCCGACGTGAACGGCACGTATACACTGCGTGCTTACCAGGTGTCCATCGCTCCGGCCGAAAGCGGCCCGGAGGGTGCCTGGACCGAACCCGAGGATTTCGAGCCTTGGATGCCCGAATACAGTGAACCCACGGAGGTGATTCAGACATGCGTAACGCTATAGTGGTTGACCTGGACCGATGCTCCGGGTGCTTTAGCTGCGAGGTTGCCTGCAAAATGGAAAACGGCATCGCGCTGGGGTCGTACTACAACAAGGTGATGACGGTGGGGCCGTTCGGCGATTTCCCGCACATCCAACAATACTTCCTGCCCGTGCATTGCCAGCAGTGCGAAGACGCCCCGTGCGTGCACGTGTGCCCCACGGGCGCAAGCTACCGCGATCCGGACACGAACGTGGTGCTGGTGGACAAGTCGAAGTGTATCGGCTGCAAGTACTGCATGATGGCCTGCCCCTACGGCGTGCGCAGCTGGAACACCGACGAGCGCGTGGTGGAGAAGTGCACCCTGTGCGGCCAGCTGACCGCGAAAGGCGAGCTGCCGGCGTGCGTGCACAACTGCCCGGGCGGGGCGCGCTTCTACGGCGACCTCGACGACCCCGATTCCGATGCATCGAAGGCCCTTGCCGCGGCCGATAAGTCCGCCGTGCATTCCTTGACCGATGTGGGCAACAAGCCCGCAACGCGCTACATCTTGTCGTCGCGTTACGCAGAGTGGCAGGAGTCGACGGATTTGAAGCCCGGCGTTGCGCGTTATATGCAGAAAGATGGTGAGTAGACATGGCTATCCAATGGTCCTTGGTCCTGTTCACCGTGTTGACCGGCGCAGGCGGCTGGATGCTTGCCTGCGTGGCTATCGACGAGTTCGCGGGTCGTACGCGCGGCGTGAACAAGCTGGCCGTAGTGGTTGCGGCCGTGGTGGCGTGCATCGGCGGCATCGCCTCGGTGACGCATTTGTCGCACCCCGAGCACATCATGGGCGCGCTTAGCCACCCCACAAGCGGCATCTTCACCGAGGCTGCGCTGACGGGCCTTTTGGCGGTGTGCGCGGTGGTGTACTTCGTGCTGCTCGTGCGCGGCGCATCTGCGGGTGCCCGCAAGGCGTTCGCCGTGCTCGGCGCGGTGTTCGGCGTGGCGCTGTCGTTCATGGCGGGCGAGTCGTACATGATGTCCTCGCAGCTGGCGTGGAACACGCCCCTTCTGCCGCTTGGCTATCTAGGCACGGTCATGCCGCTTGGTATCACGCTGTACGTGGCCCTAGCGTCGCGTGATAAGCAGGCCGACACGTCGCTTTACGTGAAACTGCTGGTGGCAGGCGGTGTTGTTGCCGCAGTGACGGCAGCTGCCTACGGTGCGGTTTCCGGCGCGGGCGCCGACCAGCCGTTGCTTCTGTGGGGCTTGGCCGTTGTCGTGGGCGGCGTCGCGCCGGCCGTTTTGGGCGGCGTTGCCCTGAAGAAGCCCGAGCAGGCGTTCGCGCTTGCCTGCGCGACGGCGCTGTGCGCGCTTGTCGGCGCAACGGCTTACCGCTGCGTTATGTGGCTGGCGTCTGCGGTGGTCAACAACTTCTTCGGCATGCTCTAAGGACGCGTAGCTGAAAAAGATGGCAGGCGGCCGGGCGCGATGCGCACCCGGCCGCCTTGCTAACGGATGATCGAGAGACCGCGTGCGAAGGAGGTAAACGTGGATAGGCGGGAATTGCTGTTCGGCGCGGCGGGCGCCGCGGTGCTGCTTGCCGGCGGTGGGTTGCTGCGCGTGTGCGCAGGCCCTGATGATGCCGCAGGACTGCTTCGGCCGCCCGGCGGCCAAGATGAAAGCCGCCTCATAGGCGCATGCGTGCGGTGCGACCGATGCCGAAGCGCGTGCCCGACGGGCTGCGTTTCCGTTGCGCATGTGGAGGACGGCTTGGTGAGCGTGCGCACGCCGACGCTGGATTTCACGCGCGGCGCATGCGATTTCTGCGGCAAGTGCATCGAGGTCTGCCCGACGGCCGCGCTGGCGGCGTTTGACGCGCAATGCGACAAAATCGGGTGCGCCGTTGTGGACGAAGGCGCTTGCGTGCAGTGCGGGGTTTGCGTGCCTGCATGCTCTTATGGTGCGTTGACCTGGGACGAAGGGCGCTCCCTTCCCGTGGTCGACGCACAGGCGTGCAATGGATGCGGCGTGTGCGAGAACGTGTGCCCCTCGGCAAGCTACGGATACTACGATGGGTCTTCGCGTCGCGCGATAGCCGTGATGGCGCCGGGCGCTTCGGGGAAAGGCGGTGTGCTGTGAAAGCCGGACGAATCCGCGGTTTGGTTGCCTTTGCACTGGTCGTCGGCTTGACGGTGCTTTCGCTGGCGTTCGGCACCGGCACGGGCACGCTCAGCGCGCTCGGCATCGGCTCCGTGGCGATGCTTTGCCCAGTGGGCGCGCTTGAGTCGTTTCTGGGCGCGCGGCAGGTCACGCTGCACGGGGCGCTGTGCGTAGGCGTCACGGTATTGGCGACGCTTGCTGCAGGAAAGGCGTTCTGTGCATGGGCCTGCCCCGTGCCGTGGCTTCGTCGATTCTTCTTCTCTGGGAAGAAGCGGGAGCGCGATATTTCGGCACATGGCGCTTCAGCGTGTGCCGGGCAAAGCGAGCCGGAGGCGGAGCCTGCGTGCATGAAACCGGTTGCAATCGGTGAAACTTCAGGTAAAACGAATGATAAGGGCGTGTCTGAACGATCTGCGCCGCTCCTGCCGGTAGGCGGCGAGCGCGATGGCGGCCGCATCGATGGGCGTCATGTCGTGCTGGCGGGCGCGCTTGCATCAAGCTTCGCGTTCGGGTTCCCGGTGTTTTGCCTCGTGTGCCCTGTAGGGCTTGTCTTCGCAACGCTCATAGCGCTGTGGCGGCTTGTGGGCTTCAATGAAACCACGTGGGGCTTGCTGCTGTTCCCGACCATATTGCTCATCGAGGTGCTCGTGCTGCGCAAATGGTGCATGCGTCTGTGCCCCATAAGCGCGCTGCTGTCGTTGATATCGCGCGGCAACCGCACCCTTCGCCCGCGCGTGGGGAAAGGGTGTTTGCGAGCGCAGGGCAAGGATTGTCGCACGTGCGTGACGGTGTGCCCCGAGCAGCTTGACCCGCACACGCGCAACATCCCCGAGTGCTCGAAGTGCGCGGCCTGCGTGGACGCGTGCCCTGCGAAAGCCATATCCATACGATTGCTTTCCCGAGCAAGCGACGCTGCCGCCGAGCGGGCGCAGCGTTCGAACGAGCCGGCGGACAAGCGGTAAAATCCGCCGGTTGCGAACACGCTTCCCCTAGCTGCCCTGGCTACTCGCATGCGCCCCCTCCGCATGCGAGCAGCCAGGGCAGCGCCTGTTGCGGGCGCGTGCTTGCTTATATATGGTGATTCGGCGCGGGCGGGCCGCGCTCGGCGCAAAATGATGCCTGTGTGGTACTATTCGCAGCTAGCATAAACGCGGGCGGCGCGCACCGTCCGAACATATCCGTTTATCAAGAGTCGGGGGAGAGGGTTGGCTCGCAGATCCCGACACCAACCTGGCGCAAAAGCGTCAAGGTGGTCCGGCCGACAACGATGAAGGAGGAACATCAATGGCCAACGCGCATTCTTCTTACCTGTTCACGTCCGAGTCCGTCACCGAGGGTCATCCCGACAAGGTGTGCGACCAGATCTCCGATGCCGTGCTCGACGCCATCCTTGAGAAGGAGATCGAGCTGTCCGGGCAGGGCTACGTTTCCCCGTCCGGCCAACCTGCCGACCCCACGCAGGTTCGCTGCGCCTGCGAGACCATGGCCACCACGGGCATGATCATCGTGGCCGGCGAGATCCGCACCCAGGCTTACGTCGACGTGCCCGCGCTTGCGCGCGAGGTGCTGCGCGAGATCGGCTACGATCGCGCGAAGTACGGCTTCGACTGCGATACCTGCGGCGTGCTCAACGCCATCCACGACCAAAGCCCCGACATCGCCCAGGGCGTCGATGAGAGCTACGAGGCCCAGCACGGCCAGGCGGGCGACGACCCTTATGAGAAGGTCGGCGCCGGCGACCAGGGCATGATGTTCGGCTATGCCTGCGACGAGACGTCCACGCTCATGCCCATGCCCATCTACCTGGCACAGCGCATGGCCGAGAAGCTGGCCGCGGTGCGCAAGAACGGCACCATGCCCTACCTGCGCCCCGACGGCAAGACCCAGGTCTCGGTCCGCTATATCGACGACAAGCCCGTCAACGTGGAGAAGGTCGTGGTGTCCACGCAGCATTCCGAGGAGATCTCCACCGAGCAGCTGCGCGCCGAGATCGAGGCGAACGTCATCCGCCCGGTGCTCGAGCGCGAGGGCGTGGAGCTTGCCCCCGACGCCGGCATCCACATCAACCCCACCGGCCGCTTCGTCATCGGCGGCCCCATGGGCGACTGCGGCCTGACCGGCCGTAAGATCATCGTTGACACCTACGGCGGCATGGGCCGTCACGGCGGCGGCGCGTTCAGCGGCAAGGATTGCACGAAGGTCGACCGCTCCGCGGCTTACGCCGCCCGCTGGGTCGCCAAGAACGTGGTCGCCGCAGGCCTGGCGCATCGCTGCGAGGTGCAGGTGGCCTATGCCATCGGCATGGCCCGCCCCGTGTCCGTCATGGTCGACACGTTCGGCACCGAGTGCGTGCCCGTGGCCGATATCGAGCGCGCCATCGACGAGGTGTTCGACCTGCGCCCCGGCGCCATCATCGACGATCTGAACCTGCGCCGCCCCATCTATCGCAAGACGGCCGCTTACGGCCACTTCGGCCGTGAGCTTCCCGAGTTCACTTGGGAAGCCACCGACCGCGCGGATGCGCTGCGCAAGGCCTGCGGCCTGGCGTAAGCGTGTTCGGCGCCTTTTGATGGAAGGGCGCGAGCGGCCCGTCCGCGCCGGCTGCGAGGCTGGTTGCGGATGAGGCAAGGCCGGAATCGGCCGGGATGTCTGCTGCGGATAGCAGCGGACATGATTGAGATCTTGAAGTAGGGAAAGCCCGCTGGAAGAGGACGGGGCACGGCTTGAGGTTTTGGGCCGCGCCGCGTGCTTGCCCGGCGGGCTTTCCTGCGTTTTCGGTCTTGTTGCGCGAAGCTGTTCCGCGGGCGATCGCTGTGTAGGCGCGCCGGGCATTGCGTTGCCGGTGCTTCCGGGCGGCTATGTCGTAGACTGCCCGTTCGGGGGTTCCGACGGGGGGCGGTTGCTCGCAGGTGATTCTTAAAAGCGAATATCCGTTCGCTTTCTCGATCGCTTTCTGCGAAACGCTGGTATACTGGTGCGCTATGAAACTGGCATCTGTGATCTTGGACATACCTACGCAGGCGCTCGATGCGCCTTATACCTATGCGGTCCCTGAAGAGGGTCTGTTCGCTGCCGCATGCGAAGGCGCGGGCGATTGCGACGACGGCCCGCTCGGGCGCGATTTCGCTATCTCGGTGGGTTGCGCGGTGCTCGTGCCGTTCGGCCACCGGCGCGCCGTGGGCTTCGTGGTGTCGCTCGGCGAATATGGTCAACCCGGCGGTCCGCAGTGGCCGCAGGGCATCGACGCGGGCAAGCTCAAGGCCATCGAGCGTGCCGTCAGCCAGCCGTATTTCGACGAGGAGGGCGCGGCGTGCGCCCAGTGGCTTTCCGAGCGCTATATCGCGCCGCTGTCGGCATGCGTGCGCCTGTTCACGCCGCCGGGCGGCGTGCCGCGCATGGTGCACGGGCGCGACGGCCGCTGGCGCCTCGAGCAGCCAGCGGTCGGCCAGGTGGACGATCGCTGGGTGGTCGCGGGACCGGCGTTTCTGGAGTTCACGCCCCGGGCGAACGCTGTCAAGCAGGTCGCGGTCATGGAGGCCTTGCGCGGCGGTCAGCTGCGCGTGAGCGAATTGACCGCTCAGATGGGGTCGGTGTCTTCCACGCTTAAGGCCTTGGAAGCGAAGGGCGCGGTGGTCATCGAGCATCGTCGCCGTATGCGCGGGTTTTCCGAGGATGCTGCGCGCATCGCGCAGCGTGCGGTTTCGGGTGCTTTCGGGGGCGCGGCTGGCGAAGAGGCGGTTGGTTTTGAGGATGCTGCTGGCGGGGACGATGTCGAACGGGGAAGCGCCCGCTTCACGATTGGCTGCGGAGGCCATGCGGGATGGTCTTGCGGCGACGGCGCCGACCTAGCTGCCGGCAACGAAGGCGCCGTGCACGCTCCTTCGCCGAAACCGCAGCTCACGCCGGGCCAGGCGCAGGCGCTCGACGCCATCGCCGCCGCCTGCGATGCCGCCGACGGCAACGTGGTGCTCGTCGACGGCGTCACGGGGTCGGGCAAAACCGAAGTCTATCTGCAGGCCATCGAACGGGTCCTCGCGCAGGGCCGCACGGCGTGCGTGCTCGTGCCCGAGATCTCGCTCACCCCGCAGACGGTGGGCCGTTTCCGCGGCCGCTTCGGCGATACCGTGGCGGTCATGCATTCGCGCATGTCGGCCGGCGAGCGCTACGATCAATGGGACTTCATGCGAAGCGGTGCGGCCCGCGTGGTGGTGGGCGCGCGCAGCGCGCTGTTCACCCCGCTTGCCAACGTGGGACTCTACGTTATCGACGAGGAGCACGAGGGCAGCTACAAGCAGGACAGCGCTCCGCGTTACCATGCGCGCGAGGTCGCGTGTTGGATGGCTCGGCGCAGCGGCGCGGCGGTGGTGCTCGGCAGCGCCACGCCCTCGATCGAGGCGCTCTATCGGTGCGCGAAGCATCCGCGCTGGACGCAGGTCCGCTTGCCCGAGCGCGCCAACGGCCGCCCGATGCCCGATATCCGCGTGGTGGACATGGCGCGCGAGTTCGCCGAAGGTTCCCGTTCCATGTTCTCCGCCGCCCTTACGCGGGCCTTGCAAGAGGAGCTTTCGCAAGGGCGCAAAGCGGTGCTTCTGCTCAATCAGCGTGGTTTCGCGAAGTTTTTGCTGTGCCGTGAATGCGGCTTCGTGCCGAAGTGCCCGCACTGCGACACGTCGCTGACCTACCATGAGCGCGGCAACTTCCTGGCGTGCCATCATTGCGGCTTCCGGCAGGCGTCGCCGCCGGTGTGCCCGGAGTGCTCGAGCCCTTATCTGAAGAAGTTCGGCGCGGGAACGCAGCG
>ERZ1034913.1010-NODE-1010-length-18882-cov-28.100388_pt1 | contig 18882 bp, 16 predicted proteins | sample MGYA00520697_ERZ1034913 | MGnify/ENA primary metagenome ERZ1034913 (study PRJEB33766, sample SAMN09781786) | gut metagenome | biome: gut microbiome | host: Homo sapiens | place: Madagascar | study: EMG produced TPA metagenomics assembly of the PRJNA485056 data...
AAAGATTGAGCAAAACAAGCTAAGATAGAAATATTTTAGTTACTTTTGCATTATCTTATCAAATAACAGATTACAAGTATGAAGAAACTACTCTTATCCATCGCCTTTCTGCTCCCTGGTATGGGAATGATGGCGCAAACTCAGGTGAAGACTGCCGGAGGTGTTCTCGAAGGAAAAGACCTCTCAGGCATCACGGTCTTCAAAGGCGTTCCGTTCGCTGCCCCTCCTGTGGGAAACCTCCGCTGGAAGGCTCCGCAACCTGCACAGAAATGGCAGGGCGTTCGCGAAGCTAAGGAGTTCGGACCGAACCCGATGCAGGAACCTATCTTCGGCGACATGAACTTCGGTACGAAGGCAAACAGCGAAGATTGCCTATACCTTAATATATGGACTCCCGCAAAGACCATGAAGGAGCATCTGCCTGTGTTGATTTATTTCAACGGCGGAGGACTGATGGCTGGCAGCGGAAGCGAACCTAGATATGCGGGCGATGCGATGGCGCGCAAGGGCATCATCTCCATCACAGCCAACTATCGTGAGGGAATCTTCGGATTCTTTGCTCATCCTCAACTCTCCAAGGAAACATCCTATAAGGGTTCCGGCAACTATGGATTCATGGACCAGGTGGCTGCCATACAATGGGTGAAGGATAACATCGAGGCTTTCGGCGGCGACCCTAACCGCATTACCATCGTAGGCGAATCGGCTGGTTCCATGTCGGTTAGCGCCCTGATGGCTTCCCCTCTCTGCCAGGGACTCTTTGCCCAGGCAATGGGTTCCAGCGGTTCGGTGATGGGATTCAAGAAGATTGCCACCCAGAAGGAAGCCGAAGAGAAAGGCGTGCAGCTTGCCCAGAAAATAGCCGAGAAGATGGGCAAGAATACGGGCAAGAAGGTGAAAAAGAACGTAGGATTGAAGAACCTCAACGAACTTCGTGCCCTGCCTGCCGAGGAACTGATGAAGCTGGCGGGAGTAAGATCGGTTCCTGTCTATAATATCGACGGATATTTTATGAAAGAACAGCCTGTAGATGTCTTCGCCAAGGGCGAGCAGACCAAGGTGCCTCTGCTCATTGGCGGTAACAACCAGGAGATGACTCCATGGGCGGTATTGATGGGCAAACAGCCTACCGTTGAGAATCTGAAGGCTGGCGCCAAGACCACCTTCGGGGCAGAGAACATCGATGAACTCTTCCGCCTTTACGGAATCAACAGCGACAAGGAGGTGTTGGAGCAGCCGGGTGTGAATCTGGCTTCGGATATCTTCCTGGATTATTCTACATGGAAGTGGGGCAACATGCACAAGCTGACCGGCGGACAGCCAGTTTACCGCTACCGCTATTGCCATCCTCGTCCTGCAATGGCCATCAAGGGCAAGGTAGCAGCTTTGGCTGGCGGCGTGGTAGATGCTAAGGAAGATGCAGCTCCAGCTCCACAGGATAAGGGAGCCGTTCACTCTGCCGACATAGAATATGCAATGGGTACTTTACCAACCAACCACGTGTTCAACTGGCAGCCGGAGGATTACATGATTAGCGACATCTTCAGCCAGTATTATGTGAACTTCGTGAAGACCGGCAATCCAAACGGTTTGGGTCTGCCGGAGTGGCCATCTACCAATGGCAAGGCCGTTGCTCCTGTGCTTCAGATAGATGTGAAGACAGAAGTGAAGGCTGATGCCCAGATGGAGAAGCGCTATAATTTCATCGACAAAATGTTCTGGGAGAAGAAATAGAGATGTTTCAGAAATTCATCATCAATAGAGACGGAGTGCTGAAGTTCGGCCACGTCTATCTTCACCGTGACATGCTGGCTCCGGGCGAGCAATGCACCTACGGCGGAGGTTTATGGAAAATTGATGAAGGCAGGGGCGCCATCGTTCTCTATGGAAGAAGTTTCGACTTCGGTCCTCCCGATTTCGACTTTGTAAAACAGATAGACTGGACGGGCTTGGGGGGCACACCCCGCCCGCTGCTCTATCTGCCCCATTGGCCTAACGAGGAAGAGATTGTGCCCATCATCATCAATTGAGAAAATAGTATAATATTCTATAAATTCTATGCAAAAAGTTTGCCCGTAACAGATAAAAGCGTATTTTTGCAAAAAGAATTCACTTAAAAAGCAGTATAGTATGAAAAAGAAATTAGTTTTGACAGCAGCCGTTATCGCTGCATTGTCAGTTGTCTCTTGCAATAGCAAGAAGACAAATAGCCAGGGAGCTGATCAGGATAGCCTCAGCTATGCAGGAAATGATTCGCTCAATTCTAACGATATCGTGCTCGATTCCATCGCCGGCACCTATGAGGGAACTCTCCCTGCTGCCGACTGCCCGGGAATCAAGACTGTATTGACTCTCAATGCCGACAGTACCTACCAGTACTCAGCCGACTATCTGGAGCGCAAGGATGGACACGACGAAGCAAGCGGTATCTTCAAGGTATTGGCTAACAACGTAGTAGAAATCACCCGCCCATCCAGCGGCGAGACTACTTACTTCAAGGTGAAGGATGCCAACAGCCTCATCATGACCGACTCACTCGGAACAGAGCCGGAAGGCGCCATGGCTAAGCACTATGTGCTGACCAAGAAGAAGTAAGCTATTCACATCTAAAAAGAGCCCCATCTCATATCAAGAAAGCATCTTTTTCTGCTTTCGAAATATGAGATGGGGATTTTGCATTGTGGCAGTTGGCGAAAGATATGGAGGTATTCGGCATACTCCTGATATTACAAACCCATTACATTCTCATCTTTCACGTTAAATTCAATTAAGTTTTACCTCATAACTTTCGCTATTTCAGATATTTTTCCTAATTTTGCGTCCACGTTTCCAACAGATGAAATGAATATTAAGATTAGATTATAAAATTAGGTATTATATAAAATAGACAAGAAAAAAGGAAAAAAAGAAAAATGGAACATGTTTTTACTGAATCGATGTTTTTGGTGGGCTTCGTGATATTCATCGCCGCCATACTCGTATTAGACATGCTGGTCATCGACCGAAAGGCGCATGTGGTTTCCATCAAGGAAGCCGGCTCCTGGACGGCAGTATGGATTATTCTCGCTCTCGCCTTCGCCGTGTTCATCTACTTCCATGGCGACATGGTGCACGGCATAGAGAACTTCGACGACCTGAAGCTGATAGCCTCGCGCTATGCTTCTCATCTCAAACTGGATCCGAACGATTATGAAGGGAGTCTGCAGCAATATCGCCACTACATGACCATCTCTTACATCTCGGGTTACCTGATAGAGAAGACGCTCTCAGTGGATAATCTCTTCGTGATGATGATGATCTTCAGTTCGTTTGGAGTGGATAAGAAAGATTACCAGCACGTATTGAACTGGGGTATTCTGGGAGCCATCGTGCTTCGCTTCGTCTTCATCTTTGCAGGTGCTGCCCTCATCAGCCGATTCGCCTGGATATTGCTCATATTCGGAGGATTCCTGGTTTACAGCGGCGCCAAGATGTTCTTGAACAGGAACAAGAAGGAAGAAATTAACGCCCTCGACCATCCAGTGGTGAAGTTCATGCAGCGACGCCTGCACCTGGGACCTCTGGTAATGACGGTGGTGTTCATCGAGTTCTGCGATCTGATTTTCGCTTTCGACAGTATTCCAGCCGTATTCTCGGTTTCGCTCGACCCGTTCGTGGTGTTCTTCTCCAACATCTTCGCCATCCTGGGCTTGCGTGCCCTCTTCTTCCTGCTGGCAGCAATAGCCGATAAGTTCCGCTACTTGAAGGTGGGTGTAAGCGTGCTGCTGGTGTTCATCGGTGTAAAGATGCTCATCCACGATTTCTTCGAGATTGATGCAGTAAGTTCGCTGGTATTCATCATCCTCGTCTTGCTCGTCAGCATCGGAGCTTCGGTGGTGATTCCGCAGAAAAAGGAAGCTTTGGAAAATGCAAAATAAGTAAAAGGAAACTTAAGGAAACACGAAACGCAAACAATACGCCCTGAAGGGGCAGAAGCAAGTTTTTTTGCCCACACGCCCTGAAAGGGCAGAAGCTCCTAGCCCAGGGCACCGCCCTGGGTTTACGCATAAGCAAGAATGTCGCCCTGTAAGGGCAAAAGCTTTTAAGTACCTGGAAAGTACAAAGTTTTTGCCTTTACAGGGCGAACTGTTTATATTTCTAATACCTCCTCAACGGTCTATACTTTATGGTATAAATATGGTTGAAATAATCCTGCCATTCATTCGGCTCCTTGTCATCATCCCGAACTATCCGGATGCCATAAAACCTGGTGCCCGTTTCCTTATACTCCTTGAACCTCGCCAACATCTGCTGCGGCGGATTCGGAATCAGGAAATCCGTAATCCAAAGCACATCGGCATTCACATAATGCAGACCGTCGTTATCCAGCAAATCAAACATCTGGCTCATCATCTTCTTTGCCGAAGTTCCACCACCTATAAAAGGCAGATGGGTTGATTCATGAGCTTCCACAACCGTGATTCCAATCCTCTTCAACCGCTCCGCCTTCCGCTTCGCCATCAAATCAATGGCACGGGTGCTCACGGAGAAATCTATCAGAAAGCAATCCCGCTCCAAATCCTCTGCCGTTTCTTCCAACAGGGAAATCAGCGTAGAAGAAATCCTTTCAGGCGTTCCATACATACTCGCCGAAGTATCCAGGCAAACTATCATCGGACCCTTTCGGGAAGCATGGGTAAAGCCGAGTTTTCGGGAAGGCTTCGACATTTCGCTCTTGTAACGGAAAGTCTGGAGCCTGCGGGTTCGATACTTATAGATAAAAAGCCCCTCCATATCCTCATCGCTGTATTGCGCCAACTCCAGCGGAAGAAGTGAGTTGAGATCATCGCCCACGGTAATGCCCTCGATGTCGCTTCCAGCGGAATGCTCCATCTTCATCTCCACCCCCGAAGCGATGGTGAGCCTATCTTTGCCGTTGGCATCTGCCACACGCCCCATCTTCGCCACAATCTCCTTGATTTCTGGATATTTATCCTGAATCTTCACCTGGTTCAAGCGGCGTTCAAACTCCGTTTCCGTCCATCCGTTCGTCATCAGTTCCCAGGCTTGCACGGCTCGCTGCTCCGAAACGCCCTTCGTCTTCATGTTGCGGGTTATCTGGTCCATCATGCGAACCAATCCCGTTTCGAAGTTATTCTGACGGAGAGAAATAAAATCCTTCAGTTTGTTCAATACCTGATGGTCGATGCACACCTTCCAGTCTCTAACCAGTCGCTCCCAGTTTTCGGGTTTCGAAGCTCCATCGCCAGCCATCAGTTTCAGGAAGAAAGACTTATCGAATCCATCCTCCCGGTGTTCCTGCTCCAACTGGTCGATGAGCGGAAGCCACACCTGCTCATCCATTCTCTTAAAGGGAGTCCAGTCGAGCACATCATCAGCCCGATGACTTTCGGTCCAGGCACGTTGGCGTTGGAATCGCATGTGATGAACGCATTCCACGATGAACTTTCCCACACAATCATAGAATACCTTGCTCTTGATCTTACTATTCACCACCTGACGCATGAATTTCTGCACCTCTTCACCAGTTTCCGGAATCGTCACTTTCAGGGTAAAGAGATGAATCAGATAATCCTTCAGCGGGTCTTCCTTCAAATCCCAAGGCATGGCTGCGCCTGTCGGATCAGGAATCTTTACCTGCCCCGACTTACAGAAGTCGTCCAGCATCTTCAAGTAATACTGTGCTTCCGCCAAATCCTTGTTATTCTGGTATTTCATCTTATTCGATATTTTTTACCAAATTGGTAAAAAGCTTCTTATATATTATAGGAAGATTAAGCCTTCTCTTTCTCCATCAGATATTCTGCGAAGATTCTGGCAGCACTCTCCACTTTGGCAGCACAAGGGCGAGACTTGTAGTATTCTGCCGTTCTTGCCGAAGCCACATAGCTGGACTGAGCCTTCTCATGACCCTTTAAGCCCAGAATCTCGGCACAGATGATACTGCCATTCTGCTCCTTCGATTTGGCTAACAAATCCTGTACCACCTTGTAGCATGCAGATTTACCCTCGCGGTCATCCCCCTCAGTCTGTCCGCAATCCAAGCCAACGAGCACCACGATGCCCGAAACAGCTCCGCACATCATTCTCATTCTGCCAACTCCACCACCGAAGCCGGCACCAATGCGCTTTGCCATCTCATCATCAAGACCATACAAATCGGCAAAGGCAGCCACCACCGACTGGCAGCAGCCATAGCCCTGCATAAAATTCTCCACCGCCTGGTGAACACGAGCCTCCAACTCAGGAGTCAATATTTTCTGTTCGTTCATAATGTTTTGAGTCTTCTATATAATAATGTATAAGTAACAGGAGGCGATTAAACCTCATAAAGTTTCATCGTATTATGCCTCATAAAGCTTCATCGTATCCTGTCGGGTAAACGCCAACTCCTTATAGAAATCACGGAGATAAGCCGAAATTTCAGCCTTATCATCCGAAGCCACAAAGAGATTCTCGCCCAACTGCCTTTCCAGCGAAGTCAAGCCATCCGAAAGGGTTTCGATTTCCCCCTCATAATCTCTGCCATCCTCGGGATTCCTGCGAACACGGTGATACTTAATATCCTCGGCAAGCGCATTCTTCATCTCCACGAGTTTTTCTGCGAAAGGAGAAAAGAGTGCACGAATCACGATGCTTCGGATAGCGTCCCGCTCTTCCGGTTCCTGCCACAGACAATGGTAGATAGGAAGCAGATCGCAGATATCCACCTCTTCCCTATCCTGCATGAAGGCAGAAGTGCGAAGCAGACGGACAATGTTCTTCCATCGGCGGTCGCTCACATAGATATTTCTGCGCTCGGCAGCCTCATCCACATTCACGGCTCTCAGAGATTTACGGATGGCGGAAATTGCATCAAGCACCTCCTCCTTCACGCCAATCTTACAGATTTTCTCCGCCCATTCAGCATACTCTTCAGCAGTAATCTTCAAATCAGAAAAATCTGCGTTATCTGCGAAATCTGCGTGACCTAAACCCCCTGTAGAACCAGAGAAATCTGCGTGAGATTCCAGCAGCATTGCACGGAAATTCTTCTCCAGCTTAATCGGTCGGCTCTCTATTCTAATCACAAATCGGTCCCAAAGCGCCTCCAATCCCTCTCCCTTAGCCGGAAGCTCATTACTAGCCGCCACGAGAAGTTTCAGCGGAAGATGCATTTCGCGATTGCCATTTCTGAAGATTTTCTCATTAATCACCGTGAGGAGCGTGTTCTGGATAGCAGGACCCGCCTTCCAGATTTCATCCAGGAAAACCACATCGGCAGTAGGCAGATACCCCTCCACCGCACGCTCGTAAGTATCCGAAGTCTTCAGTTTCTGAATGCTCACCGGACCGAAGATTTCATCGGGCGTAGAGAATCGCGACATCAGATACTCAAAACTCCGAGCATCCCTGAACGCCGTCTTCAACTGTCTGGCCACCATACTCTTCGCCACACCCGGAGGGCCTAAAAGAATAACGCTCTCGCCTGCCAGAGCGGCAAGAAGCGAGAGCGAAATTTCAGTATTTTTTTCATAAATGCCCCGGTTCATCTCCTGGAGCAAAAGTTTGAATCTTTCCAGCATGTAATTACTTTACGTTGCCCACCTTAATCAAGTACTCAGCAATCTGAACTGCGTTCAAGGCAGCACCCTTACGAATCTGGTCACCAGTCAACCACAATGTGTTACCATTGTCATCAGCCAAATCCTTGCGGATACGACCTACATATACATCGTCCTTACCGGCGCTCTCCAATGGCATTGGATAAACATAGTTCTGGGCATCATCCTTTACAGTTACGCCAGGAGCAGCCTCCAAAGCCTTGCGGATGTCCTCTACTGCCAATGGCTTCTCTGTCTCGAACCAAACACTCTCTGAGTGAGAACGAAGTGAAGAAACGCGAACGCAGGTAGCACTGGTGCGAACATCAGAGTGCATGATCTTGCGGGTCTCGTTAAACATCTTCATCTCCTCCTTGGTGTAATCGTTAGGAGTCATCTTGTCAATCTGTGGGATGACATTATATGCCAACTGATGAGGGAACTTATTGATATGCTCAGTCTTACCAGTTTCGAGGATATCCTTATACTGCTGCTCAAGTTCAGCCATGGCAGCAGCACCAGCACCCGAAGCACTCTGATAAGAAGAGATATGGATCTTCTTGATATGGCTTAAGTCATCGATAGGCTTCAACACTACTACCATCATGATGGTGGTACAGTTAGGGTTGGCGATGATGTTGCGAGGGCGGTTCAGGGCATCCTCAGCATTTACCTCAGGCACAACCAGAGGCACGTCGTCGCACATACGGAATGCGCTAGAGTTATCAATCATCACGGCACCATACTTGGTGATAGTCTCGGCAAACTCCTCAGAAGTGCCGCCACCAGCAGATGTGAAAGCAATATCGACATCTTTAAAGTCATCGTTATGCTGCAAAAGTTTGACCTCATAGTCCTTTCCCTTGAAGTTGTATTTTCGTCCGGCAGAACGCTCAGAACCAAACAACACCAAATCATCCATAGGGAAATTTCTCTCGGCAAGGATACGCAAAAACTCCTGTCCTACTGCGCCACTTGCACCAACAATTGCTACTTTCATAATCGAATCTTTTAATTTATAAAGTTGTTATAAGTGAATCTACGGATGAGCCAGATGCACATTCCCTGCCCGATGATTCCTCACATTTCTGACGGCCGGAAACTGCTTATCTTCTCAAATCCGCTGCAAAGGTAAGACTTTTTCTACAATATCAAGCATAAAATCCCAAAAATTATTGCTTTTTGCTGCATTTTTATCATTTTCGCTTACTTTTCTGTAAGAATCTGCATAAAAACGGAGAAAAATAGTTGCAATTACGTTTAGTAGTTCAAAAGAAAAATAGCCAAGAAAAATCCAAGGAACTTATAATTTTTTATAAAAAGAACAACATATTATACCTTTTCTTGCGTAATCTAGGATTTTTTGCTAACTTTGCAGGAAAAGTACAATATAAGTATGAAGCACAGTATAGGTATCATCACCACCTGCTATACCCATACCCAGGTAGATTGCGGTATGACGCAGAGTACAGTTCTTGGCATCCCGACCCTGGTCTATCTTCCCTTCTGCTTCTTCAACATCATCAGTCCTTTGATGAGTTGTCTGGTTGCCATTCTGGGCTTCGTACCCAACCCACAACCCAAGGAAAACAAAGCATCTATAGCAGAAGAGTCTGATATCCATTAAATATATAGGAGATTCATAAAAATAGGAGATTCATAAAAATGAAAAAAGATTCAAAAGGAAACCAAGCAAAATATGTAGAACTCAATTTGTTTCCTGAGGAGATAGAGGATTATCAGAAAGACTCTATCTCCTCAGACAGTAAAGAAAACCATACTTCTTCAGACAAAGAGTATGATTTGACAGATCTGTTTGAAAGACTTTCCCAATCAGCTTTCCGCAGCCGTTTCCATCTCTCGAAGAAGGATAAGGAATATATTGCAGAAAAGGGTTTGGCAACCATCCGTAAGCATGCGGAGGATTTCGTTGCCAAACGCCTTGCCCCTGCAGTGATTCCCAATGACGGCAAGCAGACGCCGATGAGAGGTCATCCCGTATTCATTGCCCAGCATGCTACAGGCTGCTGCTGCCGTGGTTGTTTCTTCAAATGGCATCATATACCTGCCGGAAGACAGTTGACAGAAGAAGAACAGCAATATGCAGTGGCGGTACTTATGACTTGGATAGAAGAACAAGTTTGAAAAGGAATTTCTTTTTCCTATAAAGGCTAGAATTTTCATGTCCAAAACTCTTCTTCGCCAGTGGGTTGCATCTTGCCCCCGCACTTTGGGCAACCATCTATGATTTGCTCTATATTAACCCCAAGCCGCTCGGGAAAAGAAAATCCATGCTACACCCAAATATCCCCCGTTATTTCAGATGGATGGTCTGTGTTTTGCCTAGGATGCCTGTTAGCACGGCGATTCCATTATCACGAATCTCCACCTTTTCATATTTGGCATCAACAATCACTTTTCCATTTAATGTCATAACACCCCAATGTCTGGGTATCTGTTCAAAGGCGCAATAGGCACCGACAGGTAGCGCTATACGGTGGTAGAGGGGTGGCACGATAACTTTACCATCTACCTTTAAGCCCCATTTCTTTCCGGCCTGATACAATTCCACATGACCTGCCTCTGACTTCTCATGCAAAAGAAGCAACTCACTTGCTTCCATTTCCTTCTTCTGTAACATCGCCTCTTGATAGTATTTCTTGCCAATCCGAGGCATGACAAAATTCAAATCTTCATTTTCATTCTTTGGCTGATTGCACCCTATATAGGTCTTCTTCAAACTTGAATCCACCAGGTAGTAGTCCTGGTTGCTGTCCATGACAACAATACGTTCACCATACAGGACTGCACATAACCAATACACATGTTCGTAATCATTACGCAGGAAACACACATTCCTGCTCTCTTCATGACCCATGCGCATCTTCCCTTCACAACCCTCATAATAGTACCATACTTGACAACCGGTAGCAGAAAGTCTGGATCTGTATATCATATAATACCCATAATTCAGAAAATCATATTGTGAAGGACAATAGGGCAAAGAAAATTCTTCTTGGGTTCGAGACATGAAAATGTCGTTATATTCTATAAATTCCCATCCTTTTATGTTGACAACATGGGGAGTTTCTGCTACGTTAGTGCCATCGTCGATGACAGCTTTTGCCAACAGGTCATAATAGCACACCTCCTTTCTGCGAGGGCGGTAGAACAGGATGTTGCCATCCAGCAGCTTCATGTCATAGTAATCGCCTGGCTCCAGTACTTGTTCTCCTTGTCGGTTCACTACCGTCATCTTTCCATCAGGCAGCTTGATGATGGCAAACTCCCCTTTGCTATCCACAAACTCACGATACTGTATCGTTTGGAGCAATTCTTCATGGCTCATCACCATCATCATTTCCGATTCTGGATGAATCGGAATATCATCTTGCACCTTGCTCATCAGGAAAAACTCTCTTTCCTTGGCTGTCTCCTTTTTCTTGCCAACTTTCAGCTTTCCTTCAAACATCGCATTCCAGTTCCATACTTGCGAAGGCAACCCGAACACCCGATACAGTCCCACATTATCTATAATCACGCAGTTCTTCTTTCCTTTGGCTACTCGCAGTCCTCGGCCCACCATCTGCAGGTACTTGGCAAGCGACAGCGTAGGTCGAGCCAACTGTACAAACTCCACATCCGGGCAGTCAAATCCCTCCGAGAAAATGTCCACATTCACCAGCACTTGGATGTCACCTTTCTTGAAGGCTTCAATGTCTTGCTGTCTTTCCGTGGCAGGAGTCTTCGAGTCTATGGCAATGGCTTTCACTCCATGTTTCTGATACAGTTTTGCGATTTTCTGAGCATGACTAATATTGATAGCATACACGATGCCCTTTCTGTCCTTACCAAATTCTTCCAAGCTCCGATAGAGCCTTTCGATGCTCGGCTTCTTATTCAGCAGCATATCCATTTCCTTGTTCTGGTAGTCACCATCTGCACCTCGCTTCTGCAAGGAGTCAATGAGCCGTTGCGTCACACCATCCGACTTGATACTCACGAAATCGTATGTCGCCAATCTTCCCTTGCTGATAAACTCAGGAACACCCCACGACTGCACCAACACATCAAACAGGTCTGTGAAACCCTTACCGTTCAATCGGCAAGGTGTAGCCGTCAGTCCCAGGAACTTAGCCTTCGGGAATCTCTCCCACATCTCCTTATAGGTCTTGGCAAGCGCATGGTGCGCCTCGTCAATCACAATCAGTCCAGGCTCTTCCTCTATCTCGTCATAGTGTCTCATCAGCCACTGAATGGACATCGCCTTGACGGATGACAACAGAGAAGAGGTAGCTGAGGAATAAGAATGGAACTTCCTTACGGTTTCGTCTATCTGCGACACCAGCTCTCTTCTATGGGCTACAATCCATACTTTCGCCTTAGGATTGGCTCTCACGAAAGAGTCTATGACTGCTGTAAGCAGATAGGTCTTACCTGTTCCCGTAGGCATCTGTGCCATCACGGAACGGTGAAGGCACAAAGCCTTCTCTATCCGTGCTTTCATATCCTCTTGGTAATCAAAAAGTTCAATTTTCTTCATTCTAAAGAAATTATTTCTTCAATAATTAGTCTTCAAAAATCAACACTTAACATTTAATACTTAACATGACTATAGGATGCTTCCCAATAGAGAAGAGCATCATTGATGACGAGCACAGCACCAGATTCGAGAACCTTATCTATCGTGCCCTGTCAAGTGGCTTGATTACAGAATCCAAGGCTGCCGTCTTACTCAACAAAACGACAGAGGAAGTATTAAATAATTTTGTTCTTGCCTAATGGAAATAGTAATCAGCGATACCAATATATTCATAGACTTATGGAATATTGGACTTTTGGAACAATTCTGTGAGCTACCTTTGTCTATCCACACCACCGACTTTATTATCGGCGAGCTAAAGAGACAAGGTGTTAAAGATGCGATTGCCCAATTACATCAAGAAGGAAAAATCACAATCAAAACTTTCAAAAGCAATGACAAACAAACCATCCGTCGTTTGGATGGTAATGAGTATGCCACCCTTCGACTTCTTTGCCTTTGACTTGGATACTGGCTGAGGTGGGACTTCAACATCATCTGTCTCTTCATCTGTAGGTGCTCTCTCAATCTCAACAGGAATAACAGTATCCTTGGCATGCTTCTTGAACAACACATAGAATTGCTTGTATGGAACACCTTGGTTAATACAAAAGGAATTAATTGAAATTCCATGTGGCTCCCCTTCCGTCTTGTAGCGGAACCAGAATGTCTGAAAGTCTTTGTCGCAGTACATTATACTTACGTTTAAAATTACTGGCGACAAAACATACTCACGGTACAAAGGTACGAAACTTTATCTAGGCGCACAATACGGGGTTAGGCGATGGTTTACTAATAATCAGAAATTTATTTTATTTTTTGCGGTGTAAATCTACTTTTCTCAGCTTCTTCTCTTAGGATTTTGATTTTTTTTACAATATCTGAGGCGTCTGCATTATTGTTTTTTACAGAACATGCAAATAACGAATACTCATTAGGCAATGATGTGGAAAAAATTCCTTTGTCATCAGTGTTAATTGTTGCTCTTATACCATCTTTTATAAACTTATGAACAGTATGACTATCATATCCATCAATTGGTCCAATGACTACGTTTGAAGACGGATTGGTTTCAACAACAATATGTTTGTCCAAAATCAATGATAGCAAGACGATTTGTAGGTCTGAAACTATTTTGACTATTTCATCGCGATAAGTGAATATTTCAATTTTATTACCTTTCTCCCAAATATTTTTGTCAGTTAGGAACTCATGACATAATGCAATAGCCGACTCGTTCGTACGTGCTTCTTGGCATTGTATATCTTGACACAATGCAGCTTTTCTCCATAAAGATTGTTTTTCTGTCGTGTCCAGATTGTCACTCCTTAATACCATTGATTTCATATATACGTCTACATCAAATGGTATTCTATATCCTATCTTATTATATAATTGTTGTATTTTAGCCAGTAACTCCTTCGCATATTCGTTTGAAATAACAATCTCTTTTCTGTGTGCTTTCCAATAAATCCATACCAATGTGTCCAACAACCTTTGTTGTGTCATTACTGTTTGAAAACATCTACGTTCATAATATGTTTTAGGATCTAAGCCTAATGCAATGGCATGCCCCAAACGACTACCTTCATCCATATTAAGGAAACGTATAGAATCATCGATGGATCGTAGTCCATCACATAAATCATAGAAATCCTCACCTACATGATATGTTAGGTTTGTCATTCCTCTTAAACGAGCATATCTATATACTTGTCCAAAAACTGCTGGCGAACAGTCTATTTCTGCTCCTGCGGCATCAATACCTACAATCTTATATACTGGTTCATCTGTTATAGGTCTTGCCGTATTACGTTTTTGGGTATCTTCTAAAACTCTATCTATTTCTTTACGATACGTTTGATTGTAATCATACCTTGTACCATAAAGTTTCCTATGTACAACTTGCTCACTCATCTTTACAAAATGAATAACAAAAGTTAGATTTTTGTCGTCTATATCCAATCTCGTAGTTAGACCATCAATACACTTTCTTATATTATGATTTGGTATTTCAATTGGGGTGACACGAGATTCTAACGCATCTGGGACATCTTTCCTGATGCATGACTGGACAGCATATAAAGGAAAAATGTTCTTGTAAGAATCAGAACAGAACTTTGTTTTTCTAGATTCATAAATCTTGAAATTAGCAAAACCATATAATGGGTTGGTCTGAACAAATTCTTTACGTATTCTTATCTTCAATGAGATATACAGAAAGAATAAATCTGCTATTTTTTTCACATACTGGTCGTTTTTGAAATATCTTCGAAAAAAATCAAATATAAGAGAACGTTCACCTTCATGAACGGCATAGGCGCTTGAGGAAGTTAATTTCAACAAGGCATAATCATGCACTACACCAAAAAGCTTATTGTCTTTTGTTTGATAACATCTTACTCTACTTTCAGCCTCGCTTAAGTATTGAGTACGTGAAATGTCATTCTCTATAATTTTGCAAATCTCCGCATTTGTTTTTACTAACTTTTTTTCATATAGATACTCGAAGATATGTAGCCTGAGAATGGCTGCCGTTTGTATCATTTTTCTAAATTCATAGCTTTGCTGATTTCTACGGTAATTCACTTGGGCATCAGCTATGTAGATTACTTTTTGATAGTCTTCATCTCTATTAATCAAACGGTTCATAAAATCCAACCATGTCAACTCAAATATATCAGCGGAAGCTTTCAAATGAGCATGTGTGTCACATAATCCTTTATCAAGTTCCTCATTGATTTCTTCTTTTGTGTGTGAAATTATATTTGGCCAAGCAAAAGAGGTAGGCGAAACACCATTGCTTTTTACCACGTCAAAAGCAAGAAATGAAGTCGTCAACACATCTTCTCCAATCAACAACGAAAGTTGTCGCCAGTTTTGGATTTCTTCAAACAGAACATATGGACATCCATTTTTATTTATAAGACATGTATTTGCAAATAATGGCAATAAATTTATCATCTGGTGCCAATTCTGATTTTTATTACAACCTGTTTGTTGCTGTATATATTTTTGCAAGCATGTCAGTTCACTCTTCGTGAATGATCGAGCTATCCACGAAGCCAGCTCTGCAAAATCACCCTTTAAAAAAGAGTTTGTATGATGATTGATATCCTTCTGCAGAGTGCCAACATCAATATCATAAAATATAGTACGAATTGCAGATATTAGCAAATTCATAATTATCGTTCTTGTATTTCTCTTATTATAGATATTATTTGTTCGCGAGTATATCGTTCTCCATCATGGAAATAATTCTTCCATTCAGCTTTTGACATTTTATTATACAACATAGGTAGTCCTGTTCTTATACGACTAAGAATAGTACTTTGGGCGTATTCAGCAGAAGCAAAAAGCGTGGCGTAAATATCCAGTGCATCTTGATTGCGTCCGTATATTGCATCAAAAGACTCAGAATTACAATTTAACAAAACGTTATCTAACGCATCTAAAAACATAAAGCAAATCTGATACGGTGTTTCATCTTTCATCTTAGGGTATGTACTCATACCGGTATTTCGAATCTTTTTATAAAAAGCCCTGATACATTCCTTGCTATTGCCAGAAAATCTCTCGAAACGTACGCTTTTGATACGCTCTGATAATGCTCTCAAGACCTCTGCATTGCGTATGATAGCATCGGACAAGAATCCATGAGTGGCATCATCGTCATATTCCCTATTGTTACTTTCTAATAGTTGGTTCAGTAGACTCCAATCTTGTGACTTTGCAAAATCATAAATGGAAAGATTATTCCCATCTTGATTAAAACAACTGTCAAAACGATTGTATGTATTTTCTAAGTTTAATATGTTATAGAATGGTGATAGGACATCAAATACCAAGTTTTTGACAGAAGGATTAAAAGGTAACAAATACGATGGCTCAAATGTATTACGTTTCAGTTCGAGAGTATCTGTCTTTGTTTTTATGCTTGCCGCACGCGATACAGACAATATAAAGAACTCAACCAACTGGAATCTCCTTTTAAAATCCTCATCAACATTATTTTGATTATCTCTTAGTTTGCTAATTTCATCAATCAATACACCACCATTTATTAATTTGTAATCGCGACTTTGGTTCTTTGCTCCTTCTATCGTCTGAGGTGGGAGAACTTCATCTGGCTCAAAACTGAAATACTGACCATTTACCAACTTCTGCATTTTGTTAGATGTATCAAACAAAATGTCTGAGGAATAAATCTCTCCTGCTTGTTCAGCATTAGTTGGTTTGGGATGTAGGTTTGAAGATATATTCTCTGTAATATAATCATAGTTCTCATACATTTTTATAGAATATAAGGAACGTACAAAAAACAACAGGAGTTGCAACTGAACATCGCTCTCATCTTGACTGATATACTCCAAAATGCGCATAACATCACCTAAAGATACATTATATGCATAATTTGCAGTATCGGCAATAGTGCGAAATCTTGTACTATTCTGTAATTGAGGCAGTTGAACCAAATTCGCTATTACAGCCTTATTAAAAGCTATGTCCGATTCTATCTCCACAAGCTTATGTGCCATTACACGATATTCCTCTTTCAACTGTTGAGTCCATGTATTGAAGAAATATTGCTTAAATTGTTTTTGGTTCTGTTTGTGTTCCTCTGGTTTACCTTTGTCATGCAGAGGCATTCTATACAACAAATGTATTAATTGACGTAAAGAACGTAGACTTTTGGGGACAATCAGAGAACTACGGCCATGGCTGTTATAAAACAAATAGCCTGTCCTCCAAAAAATAGAGTGGGTAATTGCCTCCTTTACCGAATGGTATTCTTCCGCTTTATCATTGCCGTCATCATCCTTGTAAATGTATTCCAACTCATAATCACAATAATCCTCCAACAAGGGCATATTTACGCGACTACTTACAGGGATTAGTTTTGTAACATATTTTACTGCCATCTCATGACTGTCTTTAGCGTCAACCTTTTGGATATTTTGCATATTACGCTGAACAGCATTGATAAGTTGTTCTACCTTAACACTTAGCATGATGATGCATTTTTGATTGGTCAAATACTTACGTATATGCTCAGACATAAGGTATGCTCCTTGAATATTTAAATCCAGGTCATCTATTGTTATAACTAAATAATCTTTTCCTACATACTCAAGGAATCGATTTACCAAGGTCTCAATACTTTCTTTAAGAGTCAATCCCACAGACAAAGCCTCTAATTCTTGTAACCCATCATAGTAGTGCTCTTTATCTTCTGGCTTTGCAAGGTATTTCATATATATCATGACCTTGTTAAACTGACATACAAGATCGTCACGAACATTGTCGTTATATTCCTGCTCAGAAGTCAGAACAGAATACATATTTCCTACAGTGAGCTCAATAATGTTGTGTGTTTCATCAAAAAAGGATGGGTCGATTTCCTTAATAAAGAAACAGTCTTCATACGAACTCATGCATTGTTCTCTGAAACTCATCATGCATGAAGTCTTTCCGGTGCCACGATCACCGCAGAAGCCAATTATATTGTTATACTTCCGTGCGTTGGCATCTTTCTTAAGAGTCTTGAATATTTTATCAGCAAGAATGTATTGATTTTTAAATACAGAAGACTCTAGCTGGGCTGCGTTTTCTATTATAGGAATATTCTCTTCCCCGTCTATGAACTTAATCTTCATACCAATAGTTTTTAATACAAAATCAACATTTGATTAGTTTAATCATTTGTTACGCGTTTTTTAATTATGCAAGGTATAAATGCAAAGCTGCTTACAGATACTCTATATTATCTCACGATGGCATTATATTGCCCATACCTGGGCTATATAAATGCCATCGCTATGCATAAGATACCCATATCCGTTTCACGGGCTATGGAAGACCCCACGCCACGATGATGATATGCTTCGCCTGAACCAGTCGGTCACGATAATCACGAAGCGCAGAAAGAACGATGCGGTTGTTCTCAGGATGTTCCTTGTCAGCAAAGAGGCGACCACTCATACAATCCTTCAGACAGTTAGGCTGGTCATAAATCTCCTTCAGCATAAAGTGATAAAAACCACCCTTGCTCAGTTTGCTGATGTCCAGATTCACGGCCTTGATATCGTAATGACAGGCAGAATGCTCCAGGTTGATGATATTCAACTCCTCACCTACCCTGACGTCAGCAATCTGACCATCCTCCAGATACACCACTTTATCCGTATGCTCCACGATAGGCGTAGCATCACTGGCGATACATTAAGAACGCAACCACGTCATCGATAGCCTTCACCATCTCCTCGTCATGCCTTCCCTCCTTATCCATCAGGAAGATATCAATATCCCCACAAGGCCGGTGATTCGGTTTAGGATAGTGAAGAGAACAACCATATTAAAAGCAAGAAGAAGTTCATCAGAATATATTAACCAAACAATTTTACTTAATTACATTAGGATATTCCAATATCTGAGTATGCAATAAATCCAAGAACATGAGCCTGGTATAAACAGGAGAAGTTTCCGGAAAATGCTGTTCTGCTCTTTCTAATTCTTCTGTGGCATATAGATACTTGAACTTGTTGCGCTCATAAAAGCTAAGAACTTTTGGCTGATTATACGCATCAACAACCAAGAATCTACATCCTGTTTTGTTATCCTCCTGTACAAACCACGTCTTGATAAAGTTCATCACTTGTTGACCAACTAAGAAATTTCGTCCTTGATATTTCTTATTAACCCCTAGTCTTCCCAATA
>ERZ1034913.1015-NODE-1015-length-18853-cov-60.927439_pt1 | contig 18853 bp, 11 predicted proteins | sample MGYA00520697_ERZ1034913 | MGnify/ENA primary metagenome ERZ1034913 (study PRJEB33766, sample SAMN09781786) | gut metagenome | biome: gut microbiome | host: Homo sapiens | place: Madagascar | study: EMG produced TPA metagenomics assembly of the PRJNA485056 data...
CTCCTCATCAATGCATTTCACCTCTCCCGTAGCAAGTATCTTCTCATAATAGGAACTCATAGAACAAATTTATGTCTATTTTATTAGGACAACTTTATGTTTCACTAATAAAAGAACAAAAATGGAATTAGAAAAATTTGAAGAGTTCTTAACCCAAGGAAATATGGCTAAGAACACGATTTCGGCATATCTGTATGCCGTGAAGGAGTTTGGCTCTCGACACAAAGAGTTGAACAAGAGAAACTTGTTGGTTTACAAAACCTACTTGATTGAGACTTACAAGCCAAAGACGGTGAATCTTCGTATTCAGGCGTTGAACAAGTACCTAGTATTTGTGGGCAAGACGAAACTCCGCTTGAAATCGGTCAAGGTGCAGCAGCGTAGTTACCTGGAGAATGTTATCAGCAATGCTGACTACACCTTCTTGAAGAACAAGTTGAAAAAGGAAGACAACTTGGAGTGGTACTTTGTGGTGCGTTTCTTGGCTGCGACTGGTGCTAGAGTGAGCGAACTTGTACAAATCAAGATAGAGCATGTACAAGTGGGCTACTACGATATCTATACAAAAGGTGGCAAAATACGCCGTATCTATATCCCCAAGACGCTGCGCACAGAAACAAAAAAGTGGTTGCAGGAAACCAATCGTACAAGTGGTTATCTCTTTCTCAACCGCTTTGGAGAGCGTATCACAACAAGAGGCATATCACAACAGTTGAAGAACTATGCGGTGAAATATGGTTTAAACGAGAAAGTAGTTTACCCTCACTCGTTCCGCCATCGCTATGCCAAGAATTTCTTGGAGAAATTCAATGACATTGCCCTGCTTGCCGACCTCATGGGACATGAAAGCATAGAGACAACACGTATTTATCTGCGAAGAAGCAGCATGGAGCAACAGGAAATAGTTGACAAGGTTATCACTTGGTAAAGTGATAATATAAATTTTCCGAGATAAGAGCGGAAAGAGACAAGCAGTTCTTTCCGCTCTATCCATATAAAATCGCTTCTATTCCATCATTCTGCTGTTTTTCAGCCCTTTTATGCGTTATTTTCTCTAAAAAACCCATTTTTTATTTTCAAAACCTTGGCAGTTTCAACAAAAAAGCGTATATTTGCGCCATATTTATCTGTTTTACATAAACTTAAAGGCCTATGGAAATGAAATCATATCTCAAGGCCGAGCTTGCCCGAATGTATTTCCCCATGCTCGACGCACCATTAGCCATGCGACGCCTGCGCCGCTGGATTCACAACAACCCTGAGCTGGAAACGGCCCTGGCACAATGCCATGTGAGCAAGAATGCCGACTTTTTCAGCCGCAAACAGGTGAGCCTCATCGTAGAATACTTCGATGAGCCATGAAACACATGTTCAACTTTTAAATGTTCAACTTTTAAATGTTTAAGACTATGAAAAATGAGACAAATCCATCTTCTGAGAATGGATCTTCCGTCGGTAACAAGATGGAAGCTAAGATTCTGCGCTCTCTGATGCGCTCCTCCAAGTGGCACTATTGCTTCAACGCCTCCTGCCCTAAGGCGCAAGAATGCGCTGCCTTCTTATCCGGCAAGATTCTCATCCATGATGAGGCTTTCTACAAGGAGCTGTTTTACGATGAAGTGGTACCCACCATCCGTCCTGATGCCCGATATGATGACCAGTCGGGCAGCAAGGGCAGCGAGAAAGAAGCAGGTTCCTTCTACCCATGCACCCAGTTCTGCCGTCCGTGCATGGAGCGCAAGGTATGGGGCTTCTCCCAGTTTTATGCTGAAGTAAAATACAACGACACCCTCCCCCTGCGCCATCAACTGATGTCTCTCCTAGGCGGCAGAACCGCCTACTACCGTTTTCATCGTGGTGAAAAACTGCTCTCAGCAGAAATGCAAGCCTGTATTGCTGAGGTCTTCAAGAAGTGGGGATACAACGCCCCATCCTATGACTTCAGCAAGGAAGTTGCGGGCATAAATAAGGTATGAAAAAGGCATCAATAACGCACAGAAAAGGTATAAAATAGGGTATGAAAAACGGACCCAAATCATTCGTTTTTGATTCACCCTTAGAAACACTTTGTTTCTATATTAGAAACGCCTTGTTTCTATATAAGAAACGGAGTGTTTCTAATATTGAAACAAATTCCAGTTAAAATCGGGGCGTTTTGCATGTAAAAACGCCCCTGTTTTTATATGATTTTCTGAATAATCATCTGTGCATTGGCATAGTTATCCTTACGCAGATGATGCAGCATTTCACTGAAGAAATATGATATTGCCTGTGAGTTAGTGGCGTTCAGTAATTCTGATAATAAGTATCAAGGTACATTTGATGGCAACGGGAAGACCATCAGTAATCTCTACATCAATGCCACCTCTGTTAATACCGGTTTCTTCGGATATACTACTGATAATAAGTATCAAGAATCATAGTTCTTTTTGTTTTAAAATATCTTAAAATCTCGCTTTATGCTCAATGTTTATTTGGTCGTATGTGTAAAAAAAGTGTAGCTTTGCATTGATATTACGTGTCAGAAAGTGTAAGCTTTCGATATTATCATGTGTCGAAAAGTGTAATGATCTGATTGTTTCCCGCTAGGCATCCCGGCGGATTTGTAATCCCCCAACAAAAAGAAATGCATTCTCCTTTGCTGCGGATTTCAAATCCGCAGAGCCTAAATAGGTTAGGACATTTTTTAACGCCGGATTTCAAATCCGGCGGGACGCCATGCCACCACCTTTATATGTATCACGGATTTCATTGCAGGTGAAGTTTAGGTTATAACCAAATCGTGTAGATATTCCGCTTCTTATTTCTTCCTTGCTTAATCCTTTTCTGGCCAAGAATATACAGAGTGCCGTAGCCTGAGCACCCTTAATTCCTTCAGGATGATTGTGGGTACACTCTGCCGAGCATTTGGCATATAAAAGGACATCTTCGATGGTATCGAAGGCCCACCCCACTGGTCCTACACGCATGGCACTACCATTACCGCAACTTATATATGGTTCAAAATTTCCATCTTCGGCTTGCCAAAGCCATTTCTGAAAACCGCTGCCATATCCGCCCAGAGGATGAGGATAGTTTGCCCCATACCTATAGTAATACATACCGCTATCACTCTTGCTGGCTCCTTCAAGAATCCACTTTGCAGTAGCTATCGTCAAAATACTATCGTCTGTATAGACAGATCTATCTGAGAACAAAGCGAAATCCTTTGTCCTTATATTGTGGAACTCATATATGCTTCCAACAATATCACCAATAATGCTTCCTACCATAATTTTAATTGATTAAAACGCTAAATATCAGAGCATTTAAATAACAAACAGGGAATATTTCCTGCTTGCATCTAGGGGCATTTAACAATGCACCCTGAATTAATAAAACAAATTCTTTTGCAAGATATAATTGTCAATTTGCTCTTGTGCATTTCGAATTGTTTCAAACTGTGAAGTATAATTTCTATACTCCTTATAAGCTTGGTCGTAAATAGCGTAATACTTTTTGTAAATAGCATATAAATCGTTGGGTAGCTGTAAATTAGCTGCTTTTTCTGACAACATACCATCATACATACGTTTTGCATTATCTACATTCGCAACATTATCCCACTTACTATTAATTTTTGCAATACATTCATTAAAATAGGAGGTACCCATGTTTAGAATATCTCGGTATTGCATCCAACGCTTGGCCATAGTGGCATTTGTTTTTGCTAATCGTTTAACTGCAGCTTCTTCCTCAGAAGAAACAGGAATGCCATATCTTAATGTTTTGGCAACGCCACGTGCCCAAATTCCTTCAGGAGAATCAGGATCATAAGTCACATGAGAATCTCTTCTGGAAGAACTGCTATATGATCTTGATCTTCCCGTTCCACCACAACGGCTACATGTGACGTGGGTATGGCCTGACGACTTCAAAGTGACAGCTCCACATGTAGGGCACTTTACTTTATAATTATTACGTACTCCATATTGAGAAGTCGATATATTTTTGACAACTTTACCTTTTCCTCCGCAATAGGAGCAAATACCTTGAGCCATTGCATAAACGACAGTAAGCAATAGCAATAACATCATCAAAGTTCTTTTCATTGTATATTACTTTTTTTTATTATCTTTGCATAGAAATTCAACATCAGGGTGTGGAATAAGACCGAGTTTTCATTAGCTTTGCAAGCCGTAGAATATGTTCCGTCCCCACACCCTTACATCAGAACCTGGATAGTTCAAAGGGCATAGACCCCGTATTCGCAATGATAGCTCATGATGTATCGATGTTTGTTTAATTATAAATATTATGACTATGACTTACGTAGGAATTGACGTCAGCAAAGCAACCTTCGTTGTTGCTTATTCATCTGCCAAAAGCAGTGAAACCAAAACTTTCAAGAATACCACAAAGGGTATCCGAGAGTTTATCCGAACCATCTCTCCTGAAGAGAACCATTGTGTGTTGGAAGCAACAGGCAACTACAGTATGCTGCTTGTCTATTTGCTCTCCAAGGCAGGCTTTACTGTCAGCATGGAGAATCCTCTGAAGATAAAGAACTTTGCACGTGTCATGCTCTCTGTTGTCAAGACAGACGAGATAGATGCCCGCCTCATTGCCTTGTATGGTGAGAGAATGCAACCAGCACCATTCAAGCTCCGTAGTGATTCCCTTTTGTTACTCAAGCAAAAGCGCACTGTATTACGTCAACTGAAGAAGCAGCTTACCGCTAACAGAAACCTTGAAGGTTCACTTAAAATCCTGCCATTCATTGATTCCAAGTGCAAGAAAGTCTTGGAGAAGACTATCAAGTTTCTAGAGAAACAAATCGAAGAAATGGAGGAAGAGCTAACTTCCTTAGCAGAGATTGAATACAAGAAGCAGATGGATTTACTCACTTCCATAAAAGGAATAGGAGCAACCCTTGCAGCTGCACTCATCATTGCCACAGGCGGATTCACCTACTTTGATAATGCTAAGCAACTTACCCGATATTTAGGGCTGTCACCTACTTACCAACAGTCTGGTACGTCAGTCAATGTCAAAGGGCACATTAATCGTAACGGAGATGCTTATCTGCGTAGTCAGCTTTATATTGGAGCTATGGCATCATTGCGGTGCAACACCGAATGCAAAGCATGCTTTGAACGCTTGCGGTCAAATGGGAAGCCAGGAAAAGTGGCTATTGTCGCTGTTGCCAACAAACTCATCAGACAAGCCTTCGCTGTTGTTACACAGGAGAAAATATATATAGATGGATATAAGTCTGTAAAGCCATAAAACCATCTCTCCGCCTGAAGGAACGCCTTGTCGGCTAGGGGCTGAGATATCAGTCCTAAAGATACTCTATGTGCCTACGAAAATGCATATTCATGCTAAATTTCGTTAACCGTATTCATTTTTATTATTATAGTTCATATTCTTTTCTGATTAATTGTTCCTACCAGATTACTTACTATAATAAGGATTCTGAACCAGCAACTGGTTATGCTCAATGTCTTTCTGTGGCAATGGGATATACCAGGCATAATTGTCAATAAGCGAAGACTTAATCCATTCTGCCTTGGTGGTCTGATTACCCTCGCAGATATACTCAATAGCCTTATTCTTGTACTTATGGTTATCTATACGAGCCAGCCACAGCAAATCATACCAGCGTTTCGCCTCTCCAAAGAACTCCATCTCCTTCTGGTGGAGGATTTCCTCCAAAGTATTTTCCTCACCGTAAGATTCCTTCTCGGCATCTGTGATAACAGGCAAAGAAGCACGCTCACGAATCTGGTTTACCAGGTCGATAGCCTCAGAGACATGACCTGTCATCACTTCTGCCTGGGCCTTCATCAAGATGATTTCTGCCACACGGTAGAGAATGAAGTTGGCATCCTGATGGAGACGAACACCACCTTCGATGTCTGCCACATCATTGCCGTAATACTTCCAGAGATATTTGGTTCCATTCACCGTAGCGTAGGTGGCCAAATTCATTCTGCCAGTTCGTTCACCAGGATTCATCACCTTAGCCACTTCCTCGTCCATCTTAGCAATGGCATCCGTAGTGAAATTCAAGCCACTATTGGACATCGGGAAAAGACTGAGAGAGAAATTATTGCTCTCTTTTGCCAACTCGTAGTTCCAGTTCAGTTCAAAGATGCTCTCGTTGGAGTTACCCGGATAGAAGATGGTGTACCAATCCTGCGTATTCTTCAGGAATCGAGGATAGAACTGTTCACCGCTCTTGTTTGCATCGAGAATCATATCACAATACTTCTTGCAAGTCTCATAATCCTCACTCCACAAACTCACATCAGCCATCAAGGCATAAAGAGCCCACTTGGTAACACGTCCCTTGGTCTCCCAATCATTCTCATAGGTTGACTTGGCAGAGTTTGTAGCCAAAGCCGTTTCCACATCGGCCTTGATCTGCTTCACAATATCTTCCTCGCTATCCTTGGCTGCATTCGTATCTTGCGAATCGTCGGTATATGGATTGAGGACAAGCGGTACCTCCTTGAAGTTCTTCACCAAGATGAGATAGCAATAGGCACGCTGGAAATACGCTTCGCAAAGGTGAGCGTTCATGACAGCATCATAATAGGTGTTATCAGAAGCCTGGACTTTTGGCGCATTCTTAATCACAGAGTTGGCAAAGTTGATAATCTTATAAAGAGTGCCATAGTCGCACAAAGAATTATCAGGAGTCATCAGGAAATCCTGCAACTTGGTATCCTTGCTGTTATTAGAGAACATAGCACCTCCTCGCAGTTCGCCCCACTTGATGAGGCTTGGAACTGCCTGGCGCATCTGGTAATAACCTGAGTTTATGACAGCCTCAACTTCCTCCTTTGACTTCCAATACTCCGTTGATACTTGTTCATTCTTTGGCAATACATCCAACCAGTCTGTACAGGAAGTAAACGAAAGCGATACTGTAGCCGCCAACAATAATATATTAATTGTCTTCTTCATTGTTTAATTCACTTAAAAGTTGAGATTGATATTGAACACATAACGCTTAGAGACTGGTGTGGTTGCATTATCCTTCACCAAACTCTTGGCTGATGGCATGCCCACTTCAGGATCCTGACCGGAATAGCTGGTAAAGGTAAAGAGATCGTAACCTGTAGCGTAAATCTTACAAGCAGAAATACCCCATCCCAACTTACTCAAGAACTTCTTTGGTACATTGTAGCAAAGAGTCAAAGTCTTCAAGCGAACATAAGTGGCATCCTCTACGAAACGATCGGAACCCAAATAGTTGTAACCCATACCATAGAGAGCACGAGGAATATCTGTCTGGTCACCTTCCGAGCGCCAACGGTTCAATACCGCAGTTGACTGGTTGTCCTTTCCATACATATTCTCCAGGTTCATACGAGCACTATTGATTACCTTCTGTCCAAGACGGCCATAGAAAACAGTGGTCAAGGAAAGATCTTTCCACTTCAGCGAAAATCCACCACCGAAAATCAGCTTAGGATTGGCATTACCCAAGTAAACAATATCCTTCTCGTTGATGACACCATCTTTGTTTACATCCTCATACTTGGCATCACCAGGATAAACCAAAGTGCTACCATTGCGCATAGTGATAGGCTTGCCGTTTACATCATACATCACGTTGCCCGCAGCATCCTTGGCATAAGTTTCGTCGGTATTCTGATATACGCCCTTGTAACGATAACCATAGAAAGCACCAATTGGCTGACCCTCCACAATTCTCATGGCATAGTTGCCATTGCCGAAGGTATATTTCTCCTGAGTATAGTTGGCAGGCAACACCTCCACCTTATTAATATTACGTGAGGCATTGGCGTTCACTCTCAATGACCACGGACCTCGCTTGATGACATCATAATCGAAACGAGCCTCAAATCCTTTGTTGCTCAATGAACCTGAATTCATCCAAGATAACTTGGCATAACCAGTGGTACTTGAAATCTCCACATTTCTAGACAACAAGTCGGTGGTCTTCTTGTCATAATAATCCAAAGTTATGTTCAATCTGTTGAAGAAGCGGAAATCAAAACCCAAGTCCCACTCACGAGTTGACTCCCACTTCAATTTATCCAACTGCATGCGAGAAGGATAAATGGCAGGATTGGTTACGTATGTGCCCATACTCTGGAATGCACCGTAATAGTCAGAAGAGCCACTAGGAGATTTACCCGTCCAAGCCAAACTAGCGCGAACCTTAGCCTCATTCACCACCTTGTGGAAGCCATCAGACCAAAAATGCTCTCTATCAATATTCCAAGCCAATCCGCAACTAGGATAAGTAGCAAAACGATTGTTTCTACCCATAGATGAGTTACCCTCATAATTGATGGTTCCATTCAATACATAACGGCTATCATAGTTATACACTACCTGTCCTGTAAGAGTAACCGTGCGTCGCTCATTGGAGGCAGAGTTAGCACCTGCCACCGCACTACCAATCACAGGGTCTGAAAGATTTGCCGAAGCATTTCCATAAGTGGAATTAGAAGTACTTGTACTTTCTGACTGGTAGGTACGAAATACACCCGTAGCCGTCAAGCCATGTTTCTCGCCAAACACCTTATTATATAAAAGTTTCCATTCCGACTGCAAAGAGTAAGCATCCGAAGTTGCATCAGTAGCCTGATTGGCATAGATACTATTCATCAAGACACCCGTAGCAGCCTGTGGCAAGAACTTATTGTTCTTCTGAGTCTTCATATACAAAGACACCCATCCTCTGAAGCGAAGATCAAACGGAAAGTCATATTCCATCGTAACCGTCATCTTCTCATCACGGACATTGGTCTTATTAAAGCCCAACTCTGCCATAGCTACAGGATTAAAATGATTACCCTTGCTACCACTCATAGAGAATGACCCTTCGTAGGAAGAATTCAAAGAGAAGTACTGGTCGGTAGGCAAACCTGTTGTTGGGTCTATCCAATAAGGAGACTTGTTAGGCATGGAAGATTGTGCCATCGAGCGAACATTATCCAACACATTCGCATCCTTCTTGGTATTAACGAAAGAGAAATCGGTATGCACGCGCAAACGGTCTGAGAAATTGTAAGTCACTCTCAACTGTGATGTCAAACGAGTAAGTCCCGTACCCTTTGTTGTTCCTTCCTCATTCAAGTAGCCTAAGGAGAAACGATATCTGGCCTTTTCGCCACCACCCGACATATCAAAGTTATTATCAGAAGTCAAGGCATTCTGCTTGACCGCATCCAACCAATCAGTATTCTGATTATACTCGTTGTAATACTGATAATTAGGATTGTAATTGATAGGATCTGCATTGAACAGCATATCCATCTCGGCAGAAGCATTAGACAAACCCTTGGCATTGGCTGCATTCCAAAGCGCATCCTGCATCATGGCAGTATATTGACGTCCATTCAACAAAGGAATGGAAGAAGGCTCCTGCTTGACAGTCCACTTAGAAGAGAAGTTGAAGCGAGTCTTACCCATCGCACCTTTCTTGGTATTAATGAGAAGCACACCATTGGAACCCTTGGAGCCATAGATAGCTGTTGCGGCACCATCTTTAAGTACATCGATGCTCTCGATATTAGATGGAGCAATATTCAACAAGGCACCAAAGTCTTCTGAATTAGCGGTAGCAAAATCGAAGTCATCGCTGATATTGGCATCGTATGGTACACCATCAACTACAATCAGTGGATTAGCATCGCCTGTCAATGTATTGGTACCACGAATCTGCATGGTATTCTTGGCACCAGGATCACCACCCATGGTGATATCAAGACCCGAAATCTGACCCTGCAAGGCATCCTCTATAGAGGTTACCGGAGAAGCATCAACGATATCAGCCAAATTGATAGACTGTACTGAAGAAGTACGTTCCATCTTTGTGATACCCATATTATCACGTCGGTTCGCAGTGACGGTTACCTCTCCCAATTCGGTCTTGGTATCATCCTTCAACTGGAAATCCGCCTTTGTCTGTCCTGTATATTTCACCTTGATGGTTTTCATACCGATGAAAGATACCTGTAAGCTAAGATTCTTGGCATCGGCAGGTACCTGAAGGCTATAGTTACCATCCATATCTGTAGTCACACCCTTGACATATCGGTTTTGGGTATTCACCAACACCACATTGGCACCAATGATAGGTTCATTGAACTTAGCATCGGTTACATTACCCGTAATAACCTGTTGAGCAGCTGCGCAGATAACACAAGCCACCCACATGATGGTCAAGCATGCGAGCCTCATTACGTTATTAGTCTTTATCTTTTCCATATTGATTGTTTATTTCAATAATCCGTCAATAAAATGAATACATCCGTCGTTGAATGCAAATGGGAAGTAAGAGTACTTGGAATCTACAGGTACAACCTCATCGGAACCTACCAACTTCACACTCAGAGAACTTCCACCATCAATGATTTCCAACTTCGTGGTCAAGGACTTGGTAATGAATTGTCCCTTGCAACTTGATCCCAAGAATGGATAGTCTGTGAAGACATTCTCTTCGCTTGAGACGAAGTAGTCGGTTACCCAAGCCTGCAGCTGAGCCTTTTCGGTGGCAGTCAATTTTGCCGTAGCCTTATAGTTACCATTGGCATCAAAGAGTTTCTTGTAACCAGGAACCTTTTGATAGTTCTTGCTTATCGCCTCGTTGGTTGGCACAAAAACAATTTGTCTGCCATCGGTGACATAAGCATCATCAGAAGGGAATGCCAAAGTTGTACCCGATACAAGACCTGCCTTATTGAGCAACTGTGCAAAGAGATAGTACTCAAAGTTGGCATCATTGCACACAGCCAAGGCATGCTTCACACCATCACCAGACTGACGCTTAAAGATAGACTTAGCATCATAAGCGTATGCCTTTCCGTTGCTCCAAGAGTTACCCGCATTGGTTATCTCATGGAAAGCCACAAATGGATCTTCCGTATTACTTGGATTGAGCAGCTGATTAAAGTTGGCATTGTTGGTTATCTTACCATCCTTCACAAACCAATAGTTGAAAGGTGCATAAGTATCTACCACCTGCAATCCTTCTGTCTTCAATTCCTTCACCTGATCAGAGATGTGTATGTTTACCAAATTCAGTTTGGCATTATCTCCCATCTGCACGAAGGCACCAGCATCAGAGCTATACTCCTGCAATTCCTTGCCACTGATAGTGGTATAAAGACGCATCTGCGGATCGGCAGTTTCAAACTGCGCATTAGACGGAATCAAGGAAACAAACTGAGAGTTATCGGCTGCGAAAGACGAAGTCAAGCCCGAACCATCCAAGGTATAGAGATAACAATTGTAGTTCACATCCTTGAAGGCTGGTGCCACCACCGAAGAGAAGATAGCCGGGGCTGTCATCTCGTCCATTCCATAGAGGAAACCATTAGTGCAAACCTTTCTTCTACTCTGATGAATGTTTGCCGGATCAAAGTTCACCGTAGTACCAAAGACGGTTTTTACCTTTCCCTCTTTAATTTCCGTAGGCATCACCGGGAACTTACTGTCAGCAAACATCTGCATCACGAAATATCGCTTAATCAACGGATCCAAACTATTGATGTTGCCATATCCCTGTTCTGGAGTCCAGAATGTCTTGAAGAATTGAGTCAGAGCCTGGTTGGTTGGCGCAAAGATACTATATCCTTGTGACTCTAGGTAGTAAGTTTGCATATAAGCTTTATCGCTTCCTGCAAAGGTCCACTCGTAGGCGATATTTGGCAAACTGCCATGAGAACGCAAATAAGCCGTATAACCCAAAGTCTGATTGGTTTCCTTCAGAGCCTCTGTATAAGTTTCATAAGAATTATAGAGGTTGAAGAACTCAGAATAGTCTGCATTATTCTTCAATTCATCATAAATGGTATTCACGGGTTCGATAACCTGATCGACATGATACAGATAGCCGTTATCTGTGATGACATTATTCTCATCATTAACAGCAGCATTGGCAATGTTGAAGCCATCACCTGCATGAGCCTCACCATACCATTGGGTATTTGGATAGAAATAATGATAATCAGCAGCAGCATCTGCGATACCCTTGGTCTCAAAATACTTGGAAGAGAATACCGGTAGATATCTTTCATAATGATACACGCTGATATCTTTGGCAGAACCATCAATGGCAGCAGAAACCTGCTCGATGGCATCCTGGCTATGAGTGCGATGCTTGTAAAAAAGTCCTGCATTCAATTTCTTGTCTGCCTCAGTAGCAGCATCGCCATCGTTAGGACGAAAGTTCACCATTTTATCCCAGTCAAAGGCATAATACATCAGGTGCATACCAATCAAATTCTTTACAAATTGAGGATTTGCCTGGTACATCTCATCGATAGAACTATAACCTTTCTCTGTTAAATACTTACCAAATGCTTCATCATCCGGCGCCGCAACTGTCACAATACTCTTACCAGCAACAACACCATCATTGCCGGTCAAGTCAATTCCGTGTAAAAAAATGCTGTAGTTACCTTCCTTCTGAAGAACCTCATAGGCATTTCCCTTCAACCAACTTGGTACTTTATAGTGATCATTATCTTCCAACTTATCACTACAAGAGAAGAAAAGGCAAGGCGTGAGTAAAAACATTCCGCCCAACACGCATTTTTGCCAATAAATCTTATTCATAAATTAGTCTTTAGATTCCAATTGTTTGTTAAGCAGCTTCATATTCTGGTTAGGCTTCTTTATAAGAACAATAGTGCTGCATAAAAACTATCGTTCAGAGGCTTATACGATGGCAAAGTTACTCATTTTTTTAGAAAGAAATGAATAACCTGGAAACAAATCGCACCTCAGTGTACAATATTAGTGGAAATGTACGATTTGAGTACATTTCCACCAGTTTGTTACCTCAGAAGCCTTTGATTATCTTACTATTTTACGAGTAAGCACTTCGCCATTCTTGGTTGTAATACGATACATAAAAGTACCTTTACCTACCGCTGCTATTTTCTTACCCGACATATCGAAGCATTCTATCTTCTTGATATCTTTGCCAGCCAAGACATCTTTAATAGATGTGGGATTGCCAACAACCTTCACCACACCTTCCGTGGCTAGTTTTGACAAATCCCAAGTCTGACCATCGCCAGGAGTTTCAGGAATCATCTGCACTTTGCCTATCACCTTTACTCCGGCAGAGAAAACAGGAATCGTCTCACCATCCACGAAGAACAAAGCATCAGCTTCATCGCCTATCTGAATCACGGCTTCATCTTCCAGCGTCACCGAACCGGCACTGATTGTATTATAAGAAGAACCATCTGCCAGAAGACTTACGACACCTCCGGTTCTCACCTCCAGGTTTCCCTTCAAGGTCAATCTCGCACCATTGGCACCTTCCTCTACATCGCCAGCCTGGAGTTTACCTCCTTCATAAATTCTTACAATACCCGCAATACTTCCCTTACCAGAAAGGATGGCATCTTTCATGACGTTCACGGCGCCTGTGCCACTATTCGTTCCATTAATTATAAGGTTACCTTTCAATACATTGGTAATTCCCTTATAATCGTTGTTACCCGTCAAGCGCCAGTAACCAGTACCCGTCTTCGTAATAGAAACAGTTCCCTGGTAACCACTTCCACCCGCAGCCCAGTTGTTAATCTTGCCGGCAAAAGTCTCGTTGGTATTTGCCGAACCCACCGTCCAAGTACAAGTGAAGCCCTTGGTCTTCTTGCTCGAACCACTGAGATAAGTTTTCGAAGAACCCGACAAACCGCCAATCCTCAGATTCGAGTTGGTTTCCCATGAAGCCAAGCGGGTATTACCCGTTGCCTCAACCACAGCATTCGGCATCGTAACACTGCCACTGTTGAACAAGAGCAACGAGCCGTCTTTCTCAGAAGATACACCATTCGCGATCAGGCGTCCCGTAAACTCAGTATAGTTGCCCTGAAGATACTCACGCAGATAAGGAATGTTCAACTGCAAGTTGCCGGAACCCGTTACCTTATTCTTCAGGTAGCAGAGGCGGTTAGGCGAGAACTGGGAGGTAGTACCTTCCTTCACCTCAATAGGGAAAGAATAGGTTTCATAACCATTCGACTCTCCCTTGGTCTTGAGTTCTCCACCAGCCATCACGAGCTTAGAAGATGAACCGATACCCGCCTTGGATATATCTGTTGTTGATAGATTAAGCTTGCCACCACGAAGAATGGTTGCTCCTTTATAACCAAAGAACTTATTGGTTCCGATGGTAACCTGACCATCACCACTAAAGGCCAAATCGCCATCACCCTCGAACACACCGTTCATGGTAACAGTCGCATCCCCTTTGGCTATGTTCAGTTCCGTTTCACTCTTAACCTGTGCAGCTCTATCTGTAGAGGTTGTGCCACCTGTATATAAATAGGTACCACCATCGAAAATCCAACTTTGAGCAAAGTTGGCACTTGCCCCTATCGCACTAGGTTCACTTCCATTCGCCAGAGAATTAAACTCCAAGATGCCTTCATGAAGAACCGTCGGACCAGTATAACTATTCAATGTATTCAAAGCCAACGTGCCTTCGCCTCCCTTATTGACAGAAGCCTCACCACTAATGGTTCCTGCTCCATCAACAGAAACCCTGCCATTGCCTTTTACAACTACAACGGCAGGCGAAACAGTCTCATTCAAATTCACCTTAACGTCACCAGTGGCATCAAAAAGTACATTTTTACCATCAACAAAGGCATCCAGTCCCTTATTCCAACTCTTACTCTTCAAATCCCAATCGGTAGCAGACGGATTCCAGGTCAAGTCTGGCAGATAGGAATCAATATCAACCATACCCGTCTCTACAGGACGAGTTGCCATGGTGAGTTCTGGAGAATATTCAGAATACTTGCCGGCATCAGCAAAAGCTCTTACTCTTACCATGTAAGCTACACCTGGTTCCAAGCCCTCGATGGTACAAGAAGTACTATTGGCAGCTGTGCGGGCCACTTCCTTCCACAGAATCTCATCTTTCTTAGTTATTTCAACACAGAATCCATCTTCTGCATAGGTATAATCACGCCATTTCAACTTAATGGAAGAACTGGTAGAAGAAACGAACTCTACGCACATTGGCATACGGAGAAAATAGTCGCGGTCGGCAACGGAGATACTATTGATATAATTCTCTATATTGGCATAACCATTAGCTGCAATCACCAAGGCATCATCCTTATTTGGGTTGGTACCATTCGCCTTTTCCCAAGCATCAGGCATACCATCGCCATCGCTATCTATCTTCTTGTTTCCGCCCCAAACCCTCCATTTGTCAGGCGTACCATATGGAAGATTTTCCTCATTTGCCAATAACTCTCCTTGCTTGCCCAAAGAGTTCACCTCATCCACCATATAACAGTCGCTGTAATCACGATAAGGCAAAGAAGCACCCACTATCGGAAGAAGATTCTCCAACAATGTATTTCCTGCCCACTTAGGCATCTCAGGATAATCATAACGGATTGACTGGCGTACGCCAGCAGCATAGTTGGTTACTTCCTTTGGATCAAACTTGCCATCCATATTGCTATCTTGCCAATTGTCCTCTCCATAGAAGTTGAAGGCACCCTCGCCAGCGCCACCAGAGAAGGCATTGCCACCATTGGCAGGACCATTAATGAAAAGATTTCCTTCTATGTTCACAAAGGAATCTCCCTTGGAGTCTCCACCCATAATATAGCATCCATTCTTCCAGTTATACACTATGTTATTCACATACTGGTTGATGCCTTTTATCTTATTGTTACGAGTCGCATTGTCGATATACAGGTTACGATAAAGGGAAATATAATCTGACTGCATCAAACCACCAGCACTATGAGGCATCAGTCCCTGTCCCATGATACAGTTGGAGATGGTGATGTAATCAGGATGCTTTCCCTTATTATCAGGATTGATAGAGAAAGTCTCATCTAATCCCCAAGAGAAGGAGCAATGGTCAAAAATCATGTTCTGACCATTGGCAATACCAGCCGCATCCTTACCCGAGCTACCTTTATGACCCATGCGAAAACGCATGTGGCGCACAATGATATTGTCTGCTCCAGAGAAGGAAACACCATTGCCATAAACGGTGATACCTTCACCTGGTGCCGTCTGTCCCGCAATATACAAATTATTTTTGAATACCAAACGGTCTTTGATATTGATGACACCAGCTACATCAAAGACGATGAAACGGTTTGGCTGACTGATTGCATCGCGCAAAGAGCCAGAACCAGAGTCGTTCAGGTTGGTGACATGATAAACTGCTCCACCTTGACGCGCTCCTGTTGCAAAACGTCCCCAGCCCTGAGCATCAGGAAAGGCCAATTGCTGTGCTTGTGCAGCCAGGCAGCCTCCAGCCAACAAGGCTGATAACAATATTTTATCTGTTCTATTCATAGGTTCTTGTGTTAATTATTCATTCGTTGAAATTCAATACTGATTCTTCTCAGATTGCGCATCATGGCAAAGGTTTCAAGCCTTCCCACTTCACATTCCAGTTGCCATCTTGCGGGAAACCTGGATTAGGATGAATGCTACCATCCCAACCAGCACACATCATGGCTACCGCCATCAAGAGTCCACCATTGCCAGGAAGATAAAGACGAAGTCTGCCATCTTGGTAATTATGTCCACTTACCAGATAAGTATTCTTCTGCTGTTTCATCAACAGAGCACCCACGGCGTTTTCGGGTTCACCCATGCGGGCGGCCCCCATTGCCATCATCGGATAATCCCATCCCCAGGAGGTATTCCACTTCCAGTTCTTCCAAATCCACTGCTCTGTCTTCTTCATCTTGGCGAAGTCTATCATCCTACTGTTGTAAGGGAACAAGCCGATGGCACCCATCACTGCAGGATGATCGCTGAACATACGTTCCTTGGTATAGGTATCAGGTTCTGTCTCTGCTGCGAGATACAGACTATCCTTGGATGCCAAAGGAGAAATCTTGGCTAGGATATCATCCCAACGGGGTTCACGAGTTTTTCCCAGACGAACACGCCAATCTTGAGCTATCTTCAAGGCGCAATGCCATTGACTCAACTCAAACGGCGGATTTACCGTAGTTGCAGCAGGCAAGGTTTCTTGAGCAGCGATACAACCTCGCAGAATATAGCGATCGTGCTCTTGATCATATTCTGCAAAGTCACCCATAAATTCCGCGGTTTCATCGACCAATCTAGCATACTTCTGCAAGATAGCAGGAGAAGGATTAGCACGATAAAGTAATTCCGCCAGATAAATCAGGTGTGGCTGTTGCCAGATTAGGAAACTTCCCACACTAGAAGGAGCCTCTCCTGCATCTGGATCGGTCATCTTCATCCAGCGTACTCCCTTGAATCCCTGTCGTTCTGCTATCTTTCGGGCATTTGGTTCTGCCTTGAAATACCAAGACAAAGAACGTTCCAACAGTTCCGGATGCCCCCACAATGCAAACTGTGCCTGATGCCAGAGAATCATCTCTAAATGGAACTTGCCAAACCATGAATTATAGGTAAGTCCTGTTTCTTGAGGAGGAGTTTCTCCTGCATCCTGGATAGCCAAAAGATATTGACTCAGCACCACCCGTCGCTCCATTTCCTTGGCACGAGCATCCTTACACTGTCCAAAATCTACCATCGCACCTTTCTGCCAGTAATGGTTCCAGTAATCCTTGGCGGCATCCGCCACTTCACCGAAAGTTTTACGAGCAGAAGATGCTTGCTCGGCATACTCGCAAGTCAACTTCAGGTCGGCAGACTTCGCCTGCAACTGATAGAAGTTCTTTCCCTTTTGCTTGAATTTTGCAGAACCCTCCCATCTCAACATCACAAAATAGACGGTTTCATCGATGATTCTCTTCAAAACTGCCGAACTTTTATCCTGCGCTACGAGCATTGTGGAATGAAGATTATCTTTATTCCAATCGCAAGCATCGTCAGCATGACCGCCTGTTGGATAAGCAAAGCGGATATCCACGGCGATATTTCCCTTAGACTGCACATGAGTGGCAATCATATCAAGCGTTGGGTCACAAGCCGTCTCCACCCGGTATGCTTTACCTTTATATATAAAGCTACTCCGAATCATGCCATCCCACATATCCAAGGTCTGATTCACCTGCTTGATGTCTTTTGGATTAGAACCAAGCGACAGACCCAGTGTACCCAGATGAAGGCGATGAGGATTCACACGAAACCAATTACCAGCAGTCTTCTTTCGCTGGTCATCCTTAATCTGAGTAGCATAAGGCTCTTTTCGCCCACGTCCGAAATCATAATCACGCCAACTTTCTTCCGGCTTGTAATTCTCAGGATTAGCAAAAGAATGCCATCCCCAATCACTCATTGTTCCAAGAGGTACACCCTTGGAATATGACTTAGGAAAAGACTGTAAGCCTGTTCCATCCACAGTCATTGCAAACCCGCCATTGCCTACAGACAAAGAATTCAGCGAATCCATCGACTCAACATGAGGGTTGTTTCTCTCTATCACTAGCTTTCTGTTGATGTTCTGAGCTGTCAAGCTCAAAGAGAACAGCAGAAGTACACTTAATAACGTTTTCTTCATTTTCCGGTTTTTAAGTTTATTTGTCGGTGCAAAGTTAGCCTTTTCATCGGGATTTGGCAATATACTATCGTACATTGGCATACATATCTATTCATATTGACAAGACCATGAACAAAAAAAGGTGTGCCAATCGGCACACCTTTATATGATATATAGTAAATGTTGTTGTTCTTTAGAACATCATAGCCACTCGCTTCACACCAGCAACCAGAGCATCTACTTCTTCCTTGGTATTGTACAAGGCGAAGCTGGCACGAACGGTGCCGAGAATGCCATAACGGTCCATCAAAGGCTGAGCACAGTGATGACCGGTACGAACGGCTATGCCCAGGCGGTCGAGCAAGGTTCCCATATCCATGTGATGAATATCACCAACCA
>ERZ1034913.1018-NODE-1018-length-18818-cov-5.209401_pt1 | contig 18818 bp, 29 predicted proteins | sample MGYA00520697_ERZ1034913 | MGnify/ENA primary metagenome ERZ1034913 (study PRJEB33766, sample SAMN09781786) | gut metagenome | biome: gut microbiome | host: Homo sapiens | place: Madagascar | study: EMG produced TPA metagenomics assembly of the PRJNA485056 data...
GGTGTTCTTGGTACAGTTCGCTCTCTCTAAAAAATCCAGCACGTCCGCAAACAGCTGGTCCACGTCCGTGTTCTCGTCCTCCAGGTAGGCGTCCAGGGCTGTCCGCTGTAAGCGGGGGTGCTCGCTCTGGTTGGCCGCCAGCAGCACGTCCTCCAGGGTCTCCAGGACGCCGTCCATCAGGTCGATGATGGTGTAATACAGACCGATGTTGCGTTTTGCGCCGGTGTCCTCGTCAAAGGTCATCTCCACCCGTTTGTTGATCTCCCGCAGGAAGCCCATGCCAAAGCGGAAGGGGTATACTTTATCATTGATGGTCAGTTCAAACATGGTGTTACCTCCTTAACATACGAGCCGCCCGGCCTGGGCGGCTCTACTCGGTCTATTTGTGCTGTTCAGCTGGTTGCCTTGGGCGTGTCGGTGAAGACGTAGGCCGCCTGCTGCTGCTGATTTGCGGTCACGGTCACGTTGCCCCGGGCACCCTTGCCCTCCAGGCCAAAGGTCAGGCTGATCTCGGTCATGTCCTCCGCGTTGGAGGTCTTCTCGAACTCGGTGCCGTAGCCCTGAAAGTAGATACCCTTGAACTTGTTCTCGTTACCGCTGCCGGTGACAGCTTCCTCCAGGTTGGCTTCCCAAATTTCAAACTTCTCACCGTCCAGGATGGCGTCCTCCGTCTCATCCACTCTGGTATCCCCCTTGCTCAGCACGCAGGTCACAGTGACCTCCTGCTCCGGCACGCCGGGGGTGCGGATAGAACCATCCTTGGTGGCGGTGGAGTCGGCGTCCACGGACAGGGTGCGGCCGTTCTCGGTCACAAAGGCCAGGTTCCAGGCCCCTTCCTCCGCCTTCTGGGACAGACGACGGAACAGGTACACGATCCGCTTACCGGGCACGGCAGAAGCGAACAGCTGCAAATCAAATTTCATCATAAAAATCACCTCGTACTAAATTGAATGGCCACGTCCAGCACTCCGTGCAGGAGCGGCGTCTTGGTCGTATTGTCTGGCAGGATGTGCTGGTCCACGTCCCGCACAAACCACGCAAAGTGTGCCGTCGTCCCCAGCGTCCGGCACGTGGTCTTGACGGCGCTGAGCATGGCGGACACCGTGCCCCGCTGCTTGGGGTTGTCGTGCCAGACGTGGATGGTCTGATAGACCACGCCAAACAGGAGGGACTTGTTCGGCTCGTCTGTTTGACGGCTGTCCCCCAGATAGAGAAAGGGATAGGGCGTATCCTCTGGCGGCAATGCCCCATCGTACACGTCATATCCCTGTTTGCGCAGCGCCATGAGCAGCGCCGTGAACAGCTCTTGCTGTGGATCCATACGGCTTCACCTCACTCTGTCAGTTTCTTCATGTCGCGTTCGAACTGCTTCTTCTGGTCGTCGAACGCGGGCTTCAGGAAGGGCTGGGCATCCATGAACCGGGTGCCGTATTCCAGGTAGGGTGCATACTCCGTGATGGGTCCCACCTCTGCTGTCAGGCAGTTGTCCATAAGGTCTAAGCGGATACCTTCTTTGGTGGCGCCAGTCGGCTTCTTGAACACCTTCCCTTTGCCTTTCACCCACTCGTAGTGCCCCTTGAAGTCGGCATTGCGCTGCGCCTTGTCCTGTAACTGGCTGCCGTTGTGCCGGATGACCTTCTTCACGGCGTCCATTCGGACATTTTTCTTCAGCTTCTTCTTCAGCGCTTGCATTCCCACGATCTTCATGTCAGACATCACGGCACCTCCGACAAAACGAAAGACTCCTTCACCCGCAGTCGGCGGCGGAGATCCACCCGATAGTGCTTCTCTCCAATGCGGATGCGGTCAAAGGGGTCTGTATAGTGGTTCTGGATATGCACGGTCAGGCTGCCCTGCTTGAGCTCGCCGTACACCAGCTGCATGGTCTCCGTGCGGGTGTCCATGACAGCGGCGTATCGGGCAGCCTCCGTGACGGTGTCGCTGCCGTAGTCCCCGGTTTCCGGGTCGTATGCGCCAGCGGTAACCCTCTGAAAATAGATTGGCGTATCATACCTCACATAAATCGCACCCTCCCCCGCTTTGTGGTCTGCTGCTCGTCCAGGTAGGCTTCGATCTCGCTCATGTAACCGGCGAAATCGTTGTCGGCATAGGCGACGGTCTCCCCCTCCACGGAGTGGGAGCTCATCCCCTCGGAGCCGATGCGGTTATAGCGGATGACCGCCACCTCCGGCACGATATACGCCAGGCTCTCCGGCACCTCGCTGGCGCCACCCAGCAGCAGAAGCAGACGCGCCTGGACGGCGCTGACGATGGTGGTCAGCAGCGCGTCCCGGCTGTCGTCTGGGATGCCCAGGAGGGTTTTCAGGGTCGTCAGTGCGCTCTCCGGCATCGTCCGGCTCCTCTTTACGCCTTGGCGGTCACGGTGGCCACGCCAGCCTTGAGGGCACGATAGGCGCTGTCGCACTCGACTACGCAGATCTCCTTGCCGGTGGCGGCGGTGATCTCATCGGTGCCGTTCCAGGCAGTCCAGCCCTTGACGCTCTGGCCGGCGGCAGGCAGGACGGCGTTGTCCGCCACCTTGTACTTGTAGCTGTTGCCGGAGGTCAGCGCCGGGGAGATGGTGAGCTTGGTCTTGCCGGAGGTGGTGGAGCTGGCGGCGCTGGTGACGGTCAGGTTGTCCAGGCCGTATTCGCTGTCCTGCAGCACCTTGCAGACCGCCTTCTTGTTGTCCGGCAGGATGAACTCACCGGCCTTGCCTGCGCCCTGGAGCGCCACACCGTCAAAGTCTTCGGATTCAATGGTGCGGGCGGTGTTGATGCCGGTGAATGCCTTGCCCACGCCGTCGATATAGACATAAGCCACCTCGCCGGTCTGGAACAGGTCATCGGGCACTTCCTCGATGAGGAAGCCCTTGAACTTCACTACGCCGTTCTCGTCGATGTTGGCCACGGAACCCTTGGAGGTGGTGGTCAGTCTGTGGTCAACGATAGCGTTATACAGGTCTGCACACACCTTTGCCCGCTTGGTGCCCACGGCCTCGATGTTGTTGTAATACTTGCTCAGGGCATTGAAGAGCACCAGCACATTGTCGTCGGTGTAGTCCAGCAGCGTTTCGCTGTGACCGGCATTCTGGGAGATAAACTTGCCGTGAGCGTCGTTGAATGCCTTGGTCTTCGCTCTGGCCTGCAGTTCCAGCCGGTCTGCGATAGCGGCCGCGAAGTCGTTGTTCACCGTGTGCCGGTCGATACCCTCATGGAAGTTCCAGCCCCAGGTGTATTTTGCGGGGGTGTTGGTGTAGATGATCTCGGTGCGGCTGCCGAAGCGGCTGGAATTGCCGGTGCCAGTGCCGAACGCCTTGGTGGCGGTCTTATCATAGCCGGTGCCGCAGACACAGGGGATGTCAGAGGTCTTCACGTAGAAGGCGGTCTCGTTCTCCTGGATGCCGTCCATGGCTTCGATGCTGCCGCCGAAGAAGTCGGCAAAATAGCTCTGCTTCTTGAATACCGCCTGCAGCAGGCGCTTGAATTCCAGCTGATAGCTGCGGGCAGGCAGGTCGTTGTTGTCGCCAGCCGCAAACAGCTGGAGGTCAAATTTCTGTCTCATCTTTCTGCTCCTTTACTGATATTTCGCAATGCGCTTGTCGATCTCGGACATGGCATTGCCGGTGTTGTGTACGGTCTTGGGGGTTCTGCCGGTGGCTCTCTCCACTTCGGCGCGCTTCAGCTGCGCCTGGACGATGGACACAAAGCGGTCGATCCGCTCCTTGGTCTCCTCGGCGTCCTCCCCTACCACGAAGTCCAGAATGTCCTGGGTGGCGTCCACGTTGTGCTCCTTCAGCAAGCTGGTGGCCGTCTTACCCAGCTCCATCCGCAGGGCAGAACGCTTCAGCTCCGCGTTCTCCTTCTGGAGCTTCTCCATCTCATACTGGTGCTTCTGGTCTGCATTCATCTTCGCCAGCTTGGCGGACTCCTCCTGGGCATTTTTCACTGCCACTTCCTGTTCCGCTTTCCACTTGGCGAATTTCTTGTTGATGATGGCATCGACATCCTTGTCGGTGTATTTCTTATCGCCTGCGCCCTGCTCCTGGGCAGGCGCTTGGCCTTCGGGCTGTTCAGTAGCCTCCGGCTGTGCCTGGGCAGGCGCTTCTTCCGCAAACAACTGCAGGTCAAACCGATATTTTTCCATTGCTTCTACCTCCTCAAAGTTTTTGACCATTCTTCGCTGGGTCTTCCCCCTGTTTTTTCGCCGTCAGGGCTTCGGCGCGCCGTCCCCGGCGATCATAGACTTGTACGCACTGGGGATAAGCCTCCGCCACCCCCTGCACGCCAACAAAAAAGGAATCGGCCAGCAGTTGCACCTGCGGCGATCCCTCATATCTGACAAACGCCCCACCGGGCGCAATGTCGCTGTGTAATTGTGCGTCCGTCAGCTCCTCCGCTGACCGGACAAAGGTCTGCACCAGCGTGGACACCGCCGCACAGACCAGGTCATGGCCGGGCGGTCCTGCGCCAGCGTGGCCGGTGATACAGATGATATCCGAACAGACAACAATGTGAATCATGACCTTCCTCCTGAAAGCGGGTATGAAAAAACCACCTTGCCGCAGCTTGGTGGTTTTAGCATTCATAAGCAATCTTTTTCCTGAACTTTCCGTTCGCAAAATCATTCCTATATTTATACAGCAATTGCCCTAGCCAGTAAGTTAATTCCCCACATTTCTCCGGCTGTTTGATTACTTCCAACCTCAAAGAACTGGTTACAGAAAATTCCCCGCTCAAATTGCTTGTTGTATCACCATAGTAATACGTCGCAGATACCGGCGTACTCTCCTTTAAGTTACAGTAGATCATCAGCTTCACCATCCTCTCCAAACATTCCTTCCATCAATCCCTGCCAATTATATTTTTCGTTGGCTTTAGCATGAGCTTGATCTAATGGTAAATTATACTTTCTTTCTACTCGACTTTCAAGTAATTCATGCCGCAAAAGAAGCAAGTCTCTCGCTTCTGGCACCCCCTCCAAAAGTCTTTTCCACGCTACGGCCATATTGTAGTCAGAGTCAACACGCCCTATATTTCCATCATACAGGATGTGCTTATCCCAAAAAATGTGATTTTTAATCTCTGTTATTTCCTTTTGTGTCATACCACTCGCTGCTGATATCTTACTTATATCCGAATCATCCTCTCTAGCCTTTTCATAAAAGGCGTCTGCTTGCCTGTCCCGTTTCTCCGTCCACGCACACCATTTTGGTGAGCCAATTTCATATCTTCCTCCCGTTTGAATTACCAATTTTCTACCTGATGCCATATCTTTTAGCGCTTCCCACTCCTCTGTGGTACCACCCTTATCCAAAAAGTCCAGCCAGGCTTCATACTCGGCGTCATCCTCATAGGCACTGACGGAGCACCGGCAATTCGGGTGCATAGGCGGGGCGTTCTTGCCCGGCATCATGTCCTTGAGCTTGATGTGTTTGCCGTCCAGGTCGGAGCAGGCGGCGCAGCAGCCGCGGTTTACATGGAAGGTATATTCCTCGAAGCCGTTGGCCAGGAAGGACTGCCGCTGTGCCTCCGTCTGCACCCTGGCCAGCTCTGTCCGCATGAGCCGTTCGGCGTTGCTCGCGCTGGCGCCGAAGGTCTTTTGGATTTCCCTGGCCAGGACACGAGGGTTTTTGCCCTGGATCATCCCCACCTGCAGTTGCTTGGACAGTTCCGCCTTCAGCGCTGTCTGGTTGCCCCAAATGCGTTCGGAAAAGGTGGCGTTGTGGAAGGACGCATTGGGGATGGTCTCCGCCAGCTTGGCGTTGTTCCGGACGGTCTTGCCTAGGATGCCCGCCTGCCGTTGCAGTTCCGCCTCGGTGCGCCCCCGCAGGATTTTGGCCATGAACTTCTCCTGCTCGTTGTGGCCAGCGACCAGTTCCAGGCCGATGTTGGCCTTTAACATCTCCAACCGGTTGACCTTCATGGTCAGGTTATACAGCCGCATTTCCTCGTTGGCCTGCTTGGAGAAGTCCTTGTCCGCCACGTAGCGTTTGGCCTTGCGCTGGTAGGCCGCAATGTCCAGCTTGGACACTCGCCGCTTGGCCTCGGCCAGGGTGATCTGCTCCTTGTCCGCGTAGCGGCCATAGAAGGCGTCAATTTCCTTCTGGGCAGCGTCCAGCATATTCTGATAGATCGCCCGCAGCTGCGCCTGGTACTCCTGCTCCTCCTGGAGATAGTGCTTCAGGGCTTCCGCCTCCCGCTTCTCCCAGTAGGTCTTACTGCTCATGTTCTACCCCGAACCGGAAATCCACAGCGCTTTCCGCCACTTCCTCTCCCTCCTGCTCCATGCGCTCCAGCTCCTTCTTGACGTCCGGGACGATGGACAGGACGGACAGCTGCGTTTCTTTGGACACGATTCCTTCCAGCTGGGCAGCGGTCTGCGCCTCCTCTGCCACGTTTTTTGGCAGGTTGCGCGTGGTACGGATGTCCACATCCCGCCAGGCGTCCCGGTTGGGGACGTTGGTGGACAGAGAACAAAAGAGCTTGTACCGCTTGCGCAGCGACTTTTCAATCTTGCGGTCGAAGGTCAGCGCCAGATTGCTCATGGCCTGGAGCTTGTACGCCAGCGCAACACCAGATGCAGCGCTGCCAAAGGACTCGTCGGAGATGTTGGCCACCATGGAGGTCTGATAGATCAGCGTTTCCAGGCGGTTGAGCAGATTCTCCTGGGTGCCGTCCGCCGTGGGCTTTTGGAGGAACTGCACCAGGATGTCCTTGGCGTCATCGGTACCGTACAGGTTGATGACTCGGTTGTCCCGAATCTTATAGATGCCGTCCTCGTCCAGTTCTGCGCCCAGCACTGCCAGATAAGCCTCTGCAAAAGCGTCCACGTCGTTGGCTTTTTCGCCCAAGGTGTGGTTGTACGCCTCCACCAGGCCGGAGACCCCTTCATACAGTCCCATGCGGTCCTCATTGAGCATCCACTCCACACAAGGGAGCCGCCCATAGGGATTTTCCATCGGCTCCCCGGCGGTGGAGCCTTCAAAGGGGATGATCTCCTCCCTGGTCAGAATCTCACCATAGCGCTGCCCCGGTTGATCGGTCTCTGTGCTGTGGTACCCGTACCGCACTGCAAACAGCGCTCGATTCTTCACCGTGTCGTCATAGACCACGAACAGCTCCATGGGCGTGCAGATGGTCATCTTGGTCTTGGCCTCCTCGTCCTGGTACAGGTACTCAAAGGCGTGGCCGTAAATGCAGCACTTCCGTGCCAGCTCGTATTCGTGGTCGGTGATCTCATTCTCCCGCTCAAAATCGTTGATCGCCTGGGCAGTGGCGTCATCCGGGTGACTTTTCTTGATGGGCACCCCATAGCCGAAGCCCAGGAAGGTGTCCGTGATGTACCGAGGAAAGTTGACCGCCAGCCGGTTGTCCGGTTTCCAGTCGGGCTTCTCCGGCTGCTTGTATACGTCGTGGAATCCCTTGTACAGGTTCTCCAGGTATATGTAGCGTGGGAACCGCTCCTCGTGCTGACGGATGTACCCCTCCGCCAGCGTCAATGTAATCGGCTTGTCCGCACTGCACTGCAACGGTTCCGGCAGCTTGTATGGTCGTCTCTTTCTCATGTCAAATCCCTCCCTTGAAGGTCTTTATCTTCACCTTGCCCCGGCGCTCCTGCTCGATGGAGTACCGCAGCATGGCCATGGCGTCGTCAAAAATCGGTACTGGTTCATCAAGATACTCACCCGTCTTTTCATTTCGCTGCCATTTCCATTGCTGAATCTCTTTGATCGTATTGACGCAAGACGGGTGGATGTGTATTCTATGCTGCTTCAAATAATCAATCTGCGCATGTACGCTGCCTGGTTCCTTTCTGACCGGGACCGCACGATATCCGGCCTTCTTCCACATCTTGATGCGGTCCGGCTCTGCGCTATCGCAATACATCGTCAGATGTTTTTCGAATTTCCCTTCCGCAAGCTGGATGATTTCATCTGTATCGCGCTCAAAAACATACAGTTCCCGACACAAATACAACTCTCCGTCTTTGAAGCCAACTGCACCAATGCAATCAGCGTGATTAAAACCGAAGTCCTGGGCATTGACCATGTAATCAAACCGCTCTGGTGACCGGTCAAAGTCCTCGATGACGTAGTTGGTCAGGATCAGGCCGCCCACCTCGCCCCATTCGCCCAGGCCGTAGATGCGGTAGCCATCTGGATCCACCAGCTTGCGCCGCTCCATGCGCTGCCTGTAGGCGTCGTCAATGAAGCGGTTGTGCAGATAGGTGCTGTGATGGGTCAGGACGTTGGGGTCCTGGATATCGAAGAACACCCGCTTGATCCAGTGCTGTGAGCTGACCGGATTGAAGGTGCATCTGATCTGGTAGAACTGCCCCTCCGGCAGCGCGCCACGAAGGCGGTCATCGATGATCTCAAAATCCTGTTGGGTGATCTCCGTGGCTTCTTCGATCCAAACGTCAGTGAGCTTGCCCCGTTTGAATGTGATGGACTTCAATTTCTCCCGCTGGCGCTCATCGTTGACGCCCCGGAAGATGATCTGATTCCCGTTGACCAGGCATTCCAGGGACAGCGGTGAGGCGTTGATCTTCCAGTAGCGCCCGTAGCGGTCGCCGAACATCCGGTAGATCGCGCCGGTCAGCTCTGCATAGGTGCTGTCACGGTTGGTGATGTCCGACTTGCGGATGCACACCAGGTTCCGGCCTGGATCCTGCATCAGCCGCAGGATATAATGCTGGGCAGTGTCCACGCTCTTGCCAGAGCCGGCACTGCCCTTCATGATGATGTATCGTTTTGTGCTGCGGTCGACTTCCCGGAAGCAGGGGTTCATTTGGACCCTGATGTTCACACGCCGTCAGCCGCCTCTTCATAGGTCATGTGGAAAATATCCGGCTTACACGGATAAATCTCGCCCTTTACGCCGCGAATGACATAATCGCCATGCCCGGCGTGATGCCACCCTTCCAGTGTCTCGATATCCGCATTGGTATGATAGCTCCTGCCAAAGCCAGCAACCTCGTTGCTGAGGATGATTCTATTGGCGGTTACGCCGTCCATGAACCAATCTGGCATACTCTCAATTCCCAGCTGAAAGGCATCAACAACGACAGGTTTCTTTTTGTATTTCATAGTTCATTCACCATCTCCGTAGTCCACCGTAATATTCAATTCTGCGTCAACAGTCTGCTCAATTGTATCCGTATAAAGGCCATAGCGCTTGCCCAGGAGTTCAGCGGCCTTATTCAGATCGCTCACTCGTGTCGGCACCTGCACCAACTGCGGAACTTCCTTCTCGACAATCACCTTCTTGCCGTTCTCGTCGTATCCGCTCCTCCGCTCTTTGCAGGTCACGACTACCGTGTCTGGCTCCTGACGCCGTAAAACCCTGGTCAGCGTTTGGAGGACTTCGTCCTGCTTCGCAATCAAGGCATCCTCTTTTTCTGCTAGTCTTTTTTCGATGTATTCCCGGACCTTAACATTTCTTAACAATCTAGCTGCCGCCGCTGCTGCTGTCGCGTCATTCTTCACAGATGGGTATGCCACTTTATAGGCACGAGTGGCATTCAGGTCAATCAAGTATTCGTCGGCAAATATCTTCTGTTTTCTCGTCATGCCACTCCACCACCTTTCTCCGAAATTTACGCCGCCGCTTCTTGGGCAGCCTCCGCAATCCGCCGCTCCGCAACGGCAAAATACTGCTCATCCTGCTCCATCCCCACAAACCGTCGCCCGGTATGCACACAAGCGACGCCCGTGGAGCCAGAGCCCATGCAGTTGTCCAACACCGTCTCACCTGGCCTGGTGTACGTGCGGATGAGGTATTCCAGCAGCGCCACCGGCTTCTGGCTGGGGTGTACTCTGACTTTCCCTGTGTCCACATCAAACCGCAGCACGTTGCTGGGATAATTGCCGTAACGCTGGACAGAAGCGTTCGGCCGCTTGTCCAGGCGATAGACGGCGTCCGCCTGCGCCTGCTTGCGGTGGACAATCTCACGCTCCAGCTTGACCAGCCCTTGCGGCTGATACAGCGGCTTGCGGCGATAGAAAATGCACACCTCTTCGACCTGCCTCATCGGCTGAACCTTAGCAAAAACGTGGCCGGTCTTGATGTTCTTGACCCAGTACCAGGTGTACCGGTATCGCTGGATGTTGCTGTGGATCAATCTGGTCGTAAACGGCTGGGACGAGAACAGCGCAATGGTGCCGTTGGCCTTGACCACCCGTTCATACATCCGCCACATGGCGTCGAACGGCAGCACGCTGTCCCACCGGCAGTCTGTGACGCCGTAGGGCGGGTCGCAGAGCACCATGTCAATGCTCCCGTCCGGGATCTGTTCGGCCAGCTCCAGGCAGTTGCCTCGCAGCAGTTTGATTTCATCGTTTTTCACGTTTTCACCTTCCTTCGGGGTAGAAAAATGGCGGTTGCACATCGCTATGCAGCCGCCATTCCCGTTTTCTGTTAAGTATAACCATATCAGATGATGCGCGTCACATCAAGTAACATCGCGTCACATCGAGTCACAACTTTCCGCGTAGCGATAACACGCCATCTTCACACCGCTGGCAGAGTTCCCGCCGCCCAGGATAGCCGCCACCTCGCACCACATCAGCCCCCGGATAAACCGCAGCCGGAAGATTGTCCGCGTCCGCGGGTCTGGGATAGCTGCGATATACGCCCGTACCTTCCCTTCCTGCTGACCAATCTTCTGCCGGAGCCTGTCCGCCTCGTCGGCCATGGTGGCGATCTCCACCGCCAAGTCTCCCACCTTGTCCCGCACGCCGGTCGCATGGGGCATCCCGGTCAGCGCCTGAGCGCCTGGGCTGGCAGCACACCGGAGGGACTGTAACATGGTCTCGACCTCTGCCAGTTGTACCCGTAGCTGATAGTGCTCTGATAACTCGTTCAACGTCATTTGCATCCCTCCGGTTCGTCATCGTCATTTACAGCGCTTTGTACTTCCCATAGCTCACTCCCAACTCCGCCGCCCTGGCAGCGTCCAGCGACAGCGGACTGAGCGCCCTGTGCCGCTGGTATGTACGCTCTACGCCGCAGGTACGGACGTGGCCGGTCTCCTGGAAGCAGGCGCAGTACATGGTCTTGCTTTTCCGGTTGTCCATGTGCTGCCAGTAGGGGCAGGCCTTGCATTGGTTGGCGGTTTTGGTGGCTGTGGGCTTTGCCGGTTTTGTAGGCTCTTTTTCTGGCGGCTTCGGCGCCTTCTTCGGCTTCACAGGGTTTGCGCACCGCCTCTTGCGCCGCTCTTCCGCCTGTTCTCGCCGGACTTCGTCCCGCCGGGCATCCAGTTCTTCCGGAGCGGCGTGCATGAGCCACTCCAACCGGGCTTTGTACACGCCTGACGGCCTGGTTTGGTTGTGCTCCCACTTGCTCACAACGTTTTGTACCGTGCCGACCAGTTGGGCAAGCTGGTACTGCGACATCTGCTTCTGCGCCCGAAATGCCCTAATCTCTGCTCCTGTCATGCCTCATCCTCCTCCCGTGTCGGCACTGGTACAAGCTCTATCGGGCCGTCCACCAGCACCCTGCACACGTAGTGAGTACAACTCACCATCGCCGTCCCTGCCGGGTCTGTGCTGTGCCTGCATACGTGGCAATGCAGGCAGGTGTCGCATAGGTTACGCTTTGTCATCGTCACGCCTCCTCCAGCTCTGGTGGCTCCGGCAGCGGCATCCAATACTCCACCGCTTTGGTTCTGGTGCCGTAAACTTTCCACCAGTCCATCACATCCCTGCGGCCTTGCTCCACAATGCGTTCCTCGCCTTTCTTGCGACACACCAGCACCGGCGTCATCCGTTCCGGCAGTCTGTCCTTAACGCTGATCCATTCGTTCATCCATCACACCTCCCTCACTCTGATCCCGTACCGGTACAGCATCAGCTTGCGCTTGATGACGTACTTGGCATAGCCAGCGGACGCGGGATCCCGGTAGCCTTTCACGTCCTCCATGACAACTTCGCCGTTGTCCTCGGTATAGACAAAATCGGCGATGTAGTACAGCGGCCGTTCCACACACTTCCCATCGAGCCGCTGGCTGGGCAGCAGCTCGTACTTGACCTGCCGCCGCAACTCGCTGATCTTCCCCGCCTGCTGCAGGAGCAGCAGCTCCTGATAACGCCGATACTCTCGCTTGGAGTCGAAGGTTCCGTGCGATGTCGCGACCTTCTTGTTTCGGTATTTGTTCGTCATATATCCTCCTCGTTCTCTGCGTTCTTGTCTGCCTTCTATGCTCCGAAAAACGCATTTTCAACTAATCATGCCCGTTCCAGCGCATTTCTGTACAGCGTCCAAAATCGCCACTTGTTCCCGCGTTCTTTTCCGCTATGTAAGTTTCATGGTTGGCTGCCCAAACGCCCATTCTGCGTCCACACGCAGCGTCTGACTGCATGCTGCGCGTTCACTCAGCCTCCCACTTGTCCAGCATCTCCCGCATCCAAGCGTCCTGCTCGGCAATCCTGCCCGCAAACTCCGCCTGATCTTCCGGCTGCCTGTCCGCTTCCGGTACGGGTGCTTTTGCGGCCTTCCGTCCCTGCTGCTGTCTTGCCTGGTGCTGCTGCTCCGCCGCCCGGATGTCCGCCATGCAGCGGATACCGTCACGCTCGTAGTCCTGCAAAATCCGCTCAACGTAACGCCAGTTCCGGATGCACTTGTCCTGAGCGATCTGGATGGCATGGATGGTCACCTCTGCCCCCAGAATGCCCTCGAAGTGTTCCAACGCCTGCAGTGCGTATGCCGACGGCGCAGCGTTGATGTGCTGGCAATAATAGGCCACTGCTTCTGACCGTTTCTGCGGCGGACAGGGTGCTGGTGCCGTAACGCTGTCGGTGCCAGGTAACGCCTTACAAGTATCCTCATACCTCCCCTGGTTAAGGTTAGGTTTGGTATGGTTAGGTATGGTTAGGTTAGGTAGGGCCGTTACAGGGGCGTTACTAACGCTTGCGTAACGCGTTACGCTAACGTTATCGTTATGCGTTACGGGGTTGGAATCTTGCGTTGACGCATTGGACTCGGTCGCGTTACTGTCCGCTTTCCGTTTGTTACGGTAACGCTGTTGCCGCTTGCGGTTCTGCTCTCGTTGGTTCTCCCGGCGGTCGAGTAACATCCCGGCATAGTCGCTCCAATCGTGCAGTTTCGCGTCCGGGTCGATAAAACCGGCCTCGGTCAGCGCCTGCACGAACTGTTCCGCGTCCTTCGGCCACTCACACGCTTCTGCAATGTCATCTGGATCCAGCGCGGATAGATCACCGTCCGGTGCATTGTCCACTGCCCAGAGCCACAGCATGGCCAGATGCCCAACTGCCTGCGGCGTCTTGATCTTTAGCAGCCGCTTCAATTTTTTCACTTTTCTATGCGCCGGAAGATTCTGATGTAATTCAATCCACGCCATGTTGCCTCATCCTCTCAAAATGGCAGCTCGCCGTCATTGTCGCTCAGCTCCGCGAAGCCGCCGTCACCGGGCACCCCGGAGCCGCTGGGCGGTCCGTAACCGCCGCCGGAGCTTGTCCCGCTCTCATCCTTGCGTGAATCGCAGAAGTAGACGTTATCCGTCACGACCTCTGCTGCCACCCGACGATTACCGTCCTTGTCCGTGTAGTCCCGCATCTGCAGGCGGCCTTCCACCAGCATCATGCGGCCTTTGGTGAAGTATTTGCAGACAAACTCCGCCGTGTTGCGCCAGGACACGATGTTGACAAAGTCCGCGTTCTGGGCATTGGGATCTTTGCTCTTGTAACCCCGATCCACAGCCAAGCGATAGGACGCCACCGGCGTCCCCTGCTGGGTGTGTCTCAATTCAGGGTCTGCTACCAGGCGACCCTGGAGGAATACCTTATTCAGCATCGGCGGCCTCCTTCTGGATGAACAGCCGGTTCTGGCAGCGGGTCACGCGCAGCGCAAGTTTATTCGACCGGATCGCGCTGCGTGCGGAGGCAGCTGCGGAAGTTACGCTACTGTAGGTTTCCTCCCACGTCACCTCCATAATGGGCTCAGGCCTCGCCATAAAATCCTGCATCACCGCCAGCAGCTTGCTGGTCTTGGTCTCCCTGTGTTCCTTCAGACCTGCAGGGAGTTCGTTCATGTATTTCACGTTCATTTCTTTTCCTTCCTTCATGCCAGTGTGTCCACGCACCGACATCAGCATATGTACACCTCTGCTCCCGTCTTTCGCTGTACCTGTTCGCGGATCCGCGCTTCGTTCCCGTGGCTGTCGCTCATATGACAGATGTAGATCTGTCGCAACCGGCGGGTGTCCGTGTTGTCCAGAAAAGTCAGGAAATTTTTTAAGCTCATGTGGCTGGAGAACAGCCGCTTTGCCCGGATTGCTGGGGTATCCCCTGCGCCGTACTGCTCCCACAATGTCTGGTCATCATAGTTGCACTCGCCGATGATATGGGTCAGGCCGGTGAAACGATACCGCAGGTAAAAGGTATCGGTAAAGTACAGCAGCTTTTCCCCGGTGGCCGCAGAGCCGATGAGGTAGCCCACCGGCTCCGGCGTGTCGTGCTCTACCCGGAAGGGCAGGATGCGGAACGTGCCGATGGGAAACACACCGTATCCGTCCACCTCTTTCCGCGGGCAATGCAGCGGCCTGCCAGCGGCGGTCAGGGACAACGCCTGCGCTTCCCCCGCTGGGAGGTATACCGGCACACAAGCACACAGCAGATCCTTGACCGCCTTGCTGTGGTCGCCGTGGCAATGGGTCACCAGGCACCCGGACACCTGGTGCAGCTGGAACTTGCAGCCCACGCGAATCCTCCGGATGGGGATCCCCGCGTCCAGCAGCAGGCGGGTCTTGCCGTCGCTGATGTGATAGCAATTCCCCGTGCTGCCGGACGCCAAAACCGTGATGTCCATCAGAAGCCAGGTGCGGCAGGCGTCGGGTCAGGTTCCATTACCACGCCGTTCTCATCCACCACCGGCAGGTCAGGCAGATCCAGCCCCGCCGCATTGGCGTTTTCCTCTACGGTCGCCTGAGCCGCCGCCTGGGCAGCTTCCACCTCGTACCGTTCCGCCTGCTGCATCTTAGTGGACATAGGGCCATACTTGAGCAGCTTCCGGATGACGGTCTTTCTGGCCATCGCGTCAAAATCTGTCTTCCACGGGCCGTTGTTATACGCCTTGGAATACTTTCGCCCGTGGGCTTCCGCCTCCTCCCTGGACATGTACACGGTCTTTTCAAAGCCGTTGAGCAACTTGAAGTAGCCAAAGTACCCGATTGCCTTATCACCGGTCGGCGTCCCGGTGATCTCGATCCGACCGGTCAGCCGATCCCTTACTACGCTCTCGCCCTCAAAGACGCAGCCGTCGTTAAAGAGCAGGTATTTGCCGGAGTTCTGCGCCAACTGCACCAACCCTCTCCATCCGGGGATAAAGGTGGGGACATTCTTGTACGCTACGATGTACCCATAGCCCAGCGCCTTGACGATTGGCAGGCCGAGGGACGCCGCCTTGAGACATTCCGCCGCCACAGCGTTGGGATCGCAGCCCTGCAAATAGCGGTCGCCGGAATACAGATCCAGCATGGAGCTAATAAAGCCCCCTGCCGCTTCTCCCATGCAGGCTTTCACCTGGTTCCGGAAGCCGTTGTTGTTCAGGATGCCCTTGAACGCATCCACTCTTGCCAATCCATTCTGATTCATGATACTGCCTCCCTTTCCTGTTCAAATAAGTCCACTTGACCCTCCGTTGGTTCCTCGTCAGGATAATCAATTTCGACCCTCAACTTCTTATCCGGCTTCGAGACCACCAGCCGGATGACCTGGGTATCCACCGTCTGGAGGTGGGTCACCGATTCGGCGTTGTCCACGATGATGGGCGCTGTGACGCCGAAGTGTCTGGACAGCACGTCGATGACTTCCAGACCGCTGTTGATCTGTGCCGCCTTGTTCGCGTCCGGATACGGCACCAAGGCGCCCGTTTCGGAGGGCACCAGCGCTTCGCAGCAGTCTGCCAAGCCACCGTTGTTTTGCTCTCGGAACAGCTGGAACCGCAAGGTCTTGAACTGTCCGTTGATCCGGTCGGACATCAGCTCCGTCTTCCGGCGGACGAACAGTTCACACAGATACAAACCGTGTTCGATGCGTTCAAATTCAGCGGCCAGCGTCCGTTCCTCCTGCTCCAGCGCCAGAATGCGCTTCCGCTGGGTCTGTGCCGTGTGCAGGTGGACTAGCTGGGTCTGCAAGTCCCGTTTCCGGTCTGTCCAGTCTCGGATGGCGATAGAGACCTTTTCCACCTCGTCCTGCGTTCCCTTCGCTGCCAACTCTGCCTTTTTCGCCTGGAGGGCAGCCCGTTTGTCGTTCAGAGTGTGGTAAATGTTTGTCGCTTCAAACGGCTGCTTCTGGATGGCGTTCTGAGCCTGTTCCGCCTGCTCGGTCAGCTGTTCCGCTTCCATGGCGCAGGCTTGCTGTTTTGCCCTCACTTGCTGGATCTGCTCTTGCAGCGTCGCCAGCATCTCCTGGCTGGCCTCCTTCTTGCCGCGCTCCGTGATCTCCGCCAGCATCTGACTCCGCTGCTGATTAAAATCTCCCCGCAGCTGAGCGATTTTCTCCGCCGGAAGGCGCTGGCCGCAGCAGGGGCAGACTTCGGCCTTCGCGTCCCAAACCAACTCGAAGGTCTGGTTCCAGCACTGGATCAGCTTTTCCCTGGTCTGTTCCATGGCGGCGTGCTGGGCAGTCAGCTTATCCGCTTCCAAGGCCGTCTGAGCAGCTTCCTTTTTGCGTTCTGCCGCCTGTGCCAGCAGGGTGCGAGCCGCCTGATACTGATCTGCCAGCCGGTCATTCTCTGCCTGGAGATGTTCCCCTTCCGCTTTGGTCAGCTCCACCGACAGCCGCATCAGCTCTGCGTCCACTTCCACTGTGGCCGCTGTGCCGCTGGTCTCCAAAGCCTTTCGGCGGCTTTCCAGTTTTCCGATGTGTGCGTCGATCTCGATGATCTCGTTCTGGATCGTCTCCTCCGACAGGGTCTCCGCTCCCTCTGGAATGGCATTGGCCGCCTCGTCGATGCGTTCCGGTAGCTTGTCCAGCTTGCTGTTGATATCCCGTTTCTGCGCTGACGCGATCTTGCGGTACTCGTCCACGCTATAGCGCTGATCAGAGCCGAGGATCCTCAAAAACTCCGGCAGGTCAGCCAGTTCCGCCATGCTGTCGATGACCGTCTGGTCATCCTCTCCCCCGAAGATCTCCGTCAAGACCTCCCGACGTTTCTTGTGATCCAAGTCTCTGAGGAAGTAGCCTGGCATGGTCAGCATCTTCATACGCTCTTCCCCGCCCAGAGCCTCCTGGATGAACTGGGTGTAGTCCTTCTCCTTGGTCGGGACGCCGTTGATGTAGTAGTCGATGGTGTTGCCGCTGAACTCCGATTCAGCGTGGCCACGCTTCTTCTTGTAGACCTCGTGGAAAACCTTCTTGAGTGTGACCGTGCCCCCATCATCCAGGGTCAGCTCCGCTTCCGCGCAGTGATCCAGGTTGTGGACTTCCCCGCCGGTATTGTCGTTGGTCTTTGGGGTGAACCCTTTGGAACCGGTGCTGGACTTCCCAGTCAGGAGCCAGGCAAAGGCGTTTGCAATGGTGGTCTTGCCCGTGGCGTTCTCGCCATACACACTGGCGTTCCGGCCATACACAGGCAACGTGAATCGTTTCATCCCCTGAAAATTGCTCAGGGTGAGTGTTTGGAGTTTCATTTTCTGCCTCCTTGTGATACAATACAGTTGGTATTTTACCTTTGCCGTCGTCGGAGATTAGGCCCTCCGGCGGCGGCTTTTATCTTTGGGCAACTTTGCTGGCGCCGCGATGGCGGATGCTCCGCAATTTACCCTCCAGCGTCACCTCTGCTGCCGCCCGCTCACCTTTGCTGGGCTTACCCGCCCAAATGAGGGCACGGTGCATTGCATACCGCGGGCACTTGTCGTGGCAGACCAGCGTCCTGTCCGTCTCCAGCGTGCAGTCTCTGCACGGCCACAATCTCCGTGTCCATCTCCGCTGCTTGTAGCAGACCGGACACAGCTCCGCTGCTCCGACCGTCACCAGGGTCTGGGCGCTCCACAGGCGCTGGCAGTGGGCGCAGGGTCTGCGGCTCACCGCTTGAGCCTCCGCGCCAACATCCGATCAAAGGCCGTCTCGGCCACCGACATCATCCAGGCAGCGGCGCACATCGTGATGCTGGACGGCAGCCAGTTGCCCAGCAGCGCCATGTGTCCGGCGGTCGCCCAGGCCGCTACTCCCATTACAGAGCCGGTGATGCCAACGACCAGCTGGCAGGCGCATTTTGTTCTCTGTGTCATATCGGTCACTCCTTCACATTCGCTTGGTTACGTCCTTGATGATTGCCAGATAGCTGTCCGCGGTGACGTCAATCTCCCGCTTGCCGCCGTGGTCATACCGCGCGATCACATACTCGCGATCCTGGTCTCCGTACAGCTCACAGGACACCACACCGCACCGAGTCTGGCTCAACAGCCAACCCAGGTTGCGCACAAACAGCCGCCGGTCGTCATCCCACAGTCGTTCTGCGCGTGCCTCGTCGGCCAGGGCAGGCAACACGTCAGTACCGGGCTCCGGCGCGTGCCCAGCAAGGGCGTTGATTGCCGCGCCCAGCGCTTGGGAGTATCCCGCAACCCTAGCTTCGTCACCACTAGCAATTTCGCCTCTATTGAGCGCCTCCTGGGCGCTGTCCCGCAACTCTGCCAGCCGCTTGTATGCTTCGTCAATGTTCATTTCGGTTCCTCCTCATCTATCTCGTTGCCTCAACTGTCTCGTCTGCACCCGCCGACCCCAAGCGTCCGCCACCATCCCGTATGTAATCCACTCCGGACACCACCGCCGCTGGTAGTCCAGCAGACCCTTGCAG
>ERZ1034913.1021-NODE-1021-length-18745-cov-11.704601_pt1 | contig 18745 bp, 16 predicted proteins | sample MGYA00520697_ERZ1034913 | MGnify/ENA primary metagenome ERZ1034913 (study PRJEB33766, sample SAMN09781786) | gut metagenome | biome: gut microbiome | host: Homo sapiens | place: Madagascar | study: EMG produced TPA metagenomics assembly of the PRJNA485056 data...
ATGTGGTCATGTATCATCTGCCGCTGGATGCCATCATCGGCATGTACCAGGCCATTAACCCGAATGTCAATGGCCTTTTGAACTGCCTGCTGGTGTTCAACCTGCCGTTCACTTTCTTCAAAGGGATGCTGGACGCCGTAATCTGCTTTGCAATTTACAAGCCGCTTTCGCCCATTCTGCATGGCCGCAACAGCGGTGGCAAAAGCGTAACCGCTTAATTGCTGCTGATTGGGCAGCCATCATTGGTCATTTTTACCCGTTTTGACAAAAGTTCAATCCATTTTGTGCAAAGCTGACAATTTGCCCAACGCCACATCGTTGACTTTGCCGGTTGCCTATGGTAACATAAGCACGTTACATCAGAATAGCAACTTATCAAGAGTGGCAGAGGGAACAGGCCCTATGAAGCCCGACAACCTGCGCGCAAGCGTAAGGTGCCAATTCCTGCGGGGAACCGAAAGATAAGCGTTCACGCGCGCTTTGGGTCCACACCCGGCGCGCGTTTTTTGTTCTCGGCAAGTTGCCTTTCTGACCCTATATTTTTTAAGGAGGCAGCTTTTTATGTCCAAAGTTCTGTTCACATCCGAATCCGTTACCGAAGGCCATCCCGACAAAATCTGCGACCAGATTTCTGATGCCATTCTGGATGCCATCCTGGAAAAGGACCCTGGTGCCCGCGTTGCCTGCGAGACCACCTGTTCCACTGGTCTTGTCCACATCATGGGCGAAATCACGACCGACTGCTATGTTGATATTCCCGGTGTTGCACGCCAGGTCATCCGCGAGATTGGCTATAACCGCGCCAAGTATGGTTTTGACTGCGATACCTGCGGCGTGATCACCAACATTGACGGCCAGAGCCCCGACATTGCCCTTGGCACCAACGATGATGTTGCCGGTGCCGGCGACCAGGGCATGATGTTCGGTTACGCCTGCAACGAAACCCCCGAGCTGATGCCTCTGCCCATCAGCCTGGCCCACAAGCTGGCCAAGCGCCTGACCGAAGTGCGCAAAAACGGCACGATGGATTATCTGCGCCCTGATGGCAAGAGCCAGGTTACCGTTGAATACGATAACGGCAAACCCGTGCGCGTGGATGCCGTTGTTATTTCCAGCCAGCACAGCCCTTCCGTCAGTCAGGAACAGCTGCATGCCGATGTGATGGAGCATGTCATCAAGGCCACCATCCCCGCTGAACTGCTGGATGAAAACACCAAGTATTATATCAACCCCACCGGCCGCTTTGTTGTCGGCGGCCCGCAGGGTGATACCGGCCTGACCGGCCGCAAGATCATCGTTGACACTTACGGCGGTTATGCCCGCCACGGCGGCGGCGCTTTCTCTGGCAAGGACCCCAGCAAGGTTGACCGTTCTGCCGCTTACGCTGCCCGTTGGGTTGCCAAGAACGTCGTTGCTGCCGGCCTGGCCGATAAGTGCGAAGTTGAGCTGGCTTACGCCATCGGCGTTGCCGAGCCCGTTTCCATCATGGTTGATACCTTTGGCACCGGTACTGTCGAGCACGATAAGCTGGAAGCCGCTGTGCGCAAAGTATTTGATCTGACCCCGGCAGCCATCATCCGTGACTTGGATCTGCGCCGGCCCATCTACCGCCAGCTGGCTGCTTACGGCCACATGGGCCGCGAGGAGCTGGGCGTGAAGTGGGAGAACACCGACCGCGTGGAAGCACTGAAAGCCGCTGTTGCTGAGCTGTAAATCGTATTTATCCTGATTTTTTCAGATTCATTCAAGCCTGTACTGCCATCAAAGCTGTACAGGCCTTTTTATTTTAGCTTGATGGATTCTATCAAAGGGGTTACAAAAATGAAAAAACTGCCGCTTTTCCTGCGCATTGCCTTGCAAACAGCGGCCAACAATAGTAAAATAAATAGTAAATATGTATTGGCGTTTGCTGCCTTTGGGGCGCTCCTGATTGCAGGTTACGGCAAGCGCTGCCTTGTAATGCTTTGATAACGAGGTGTAGGAATATGGTACTTAGTATGACCGGTTATGGCCGCGCGGAGCAGGTTTTGAACGGGCGCGATATCGTTGTGGAACTGCGCAGTGTCAACTCCCGCTTTTTTGAATATTCGTCCCGTGTGCCCCGAACCTGCTCATTTTTGGAAGATAAGCTCAAAAAGCTGGTGGCTGCCAAGGTTAGCCGCGGCAAGGTTGAGCTGAACCTGAGCATTCAGAATGTTGCGGCGGCAGATACCGTTGTTCAGGTCAACTGGCAGTTAGCCAAAAGCTACCAGACCGCCATGCAGGCAATGTCGGAAAAGCTGGACCTGAAAAACGATGTTACCGTCAGCACCATCTGCCGTTTCCCAGACGTGTTGACCCAGACCGCTGCGCCCGCAGACCCGGATACCCTGTGGGCTGATGTGGAGCAGGTTGCCCAGCAGGCGGTTGCCGCATTTGTTTCCATGCGTGCGGTGGAAGGCGAAAAGCTGCGCACCGATGTGCTGAACCGCTTGGCAGCGGTTGAAACGCTGGTTTCTCAAATCGAGCAAAACAGCGCCGGGCGTGTGCAGGCATATACCGAACGGCTGTACACCCGCCTGAAAGAGCTGCTGGAAGACCGCAACATTGACGATGCCCGCATCGTGACAGAAGCTGCTATCTTTGCCGATAAAACTGCCATCGACGAAGAGACTGTCCGTCTGCATAGCCATGTGGCCCAGTATCGCTCTATTCTGGAGCTGGACGAGCCGGTTGGCCGCAAGCTGGATTTTTTGACGCAGGAACTGAACCGCGAATCCAACACCATCGGTTCCAAGTGCCAGGATATCAACATCACCCGCCTTGTGGTTGAGCTGAAATCTGAGATCGAAAAAATTCGTGAGCAGATTCAAAACATTGAGTGAGGCCCGGCCATGAAGCTTATCAACATCGGCTTTGGCAACATGGTCAATGCGGACCGTGTGATTGCCGTTGTCAGCCCGGATTCTGCACCCATCAAACGTATTGTGCAGGACGCACGCGACAAAGGTGCGGCCATTGATGCAACCTATGGCCGCCGCACCCGCGCGGTAATTATTACGGATTCTGACCATGTGGTGCTTTCGGCTTTTGAGCCGGAGGAAGTTCTAGGACGTTTTGAAAAAGAACAGGATAAACCAACCGTGTAACCACCTGTATTAAACATGTTAGGGGGATCTTGCATGAAAGGCGAAAAATATTTGTTTGTTGTTTCCGGGCCTTCCGGCACCGGCAAGGATACCGTTGTGGCAAAGCTGCTGGGCAGCCACCCGGAAATCGAAAAGACCGTTTCCGCCACCACCCGCGATATGCGCGAAGGGGAAGCGAACGGCGTAAACTACCACTTTTTGACCAAAGAGCAGTTTGAAACCGCTCTGGCAGAAGGCAATATTGTTGAGCACACCTGTTATTGCGAAAACTATTACGGCACCCTGCGTTCCGAAGTTGAGCGCCATATGGAGCAGCAGATCCCGGTTATTCTGGTGATCGAAGTGGAGGGTGCCGGCAACATCAAGCGGATGTACCCCGGTTCCACCACCATTTTTGTCATGCCGCCGGATATGAAAGAGCTGGAACGCCGCCTGCGTTACCGTGGGACCGAAGCGGAGGAAGTCATCCAGAAGCGCCTGCGCCGTGCCGAAACTGAGATTGCCCGTTCGGCTGATTATGACGAGCATGTGGTCAACGATGTTGTCGACACCTGCGCCGAAGAGATTTATTCCATCATCCAAAAGCGCATTGCCGAGCCCGATGCCGAATAATCCACTGCCCCAAACACCAAAACAGGAGGTGCGTGTTTGCCCTGCATTGCAAAAGTGGCGGTAAACGACGCCACCATCCATTTTGACAAGCTGTATTCCTATCTGGTTCCGCCAGATTTTTCGGAATCCCTCTGGCCCGGCAGCATTGTGTTGGTGCCGTTTGGGCGTGGCAATCACCCACGGATGGCTGTTGTTCTGGAAGTAGGAACGGAAGAAGCCCCCGATCCACGTTTAAAAAGCCTGCTGGCCGCTGCGCCGGAAAAAGCCCGCCTGACCCCGGACCTGTTGGAGCTCGTGCATTTTTTGAAAGATCGTTATTTCTGCACCTGGTACGAGGCGGTCAAGGCGGTCATTCCGTATGGCGCGCAGTACCAGCCCGGCATGGAAAACGGAAAGCCCGTATTAAAAAGCCGCCTAACCCGCACGCTGGAAACCGTTTACACTCTGGTTGGTGGGTTGCCGGAGAAACCAAAACCCGGCGCACGCCAAATTCAGGCCGTGGAAGCGCTGCGCGCAGGGCCTTGCACCAAATCCGCTCTGGAAGTGCAGGGGATATCTTCCTCCACTTTGAACGGGTTATGCCAGAAAGGCATTCTGAAAGCCGAACAACGGGATAAATCGCTGGATTTATTTGCTGATATTCCCTTTGACCCACAGCCGCTGGAACTATCGCCGGAGCAGCAAACCGCTTACGACCAGTTGGAACAGGATTTGCTGAGCGGACAGACCCGTGCGGCATTGCTGCACGGCGTTACCGGCAGCGGCAAAACCGCCGTATTCTTAAAGCTGATTGAAAAAACACTGGCGCAAGGCAGGCGGGCTCTGGTACTTGTGCCGGAAATCAGTCTGACCCCGCAGATGACACGCCGCCTGAAATCCATGTTCGGCAGCCGCCTTGCGGTGCAGCACTCCGCGTTAAACAACACCGAGCGCCTGCTGCAATGGCGGATGATCCAAAATGGCGATGCCGATATCGTGATCGGTACCCGCAGCGCTATCTTTTCACCGCTGCAAAACATTGGGCTGATCATTTTAGATGAGGAACAGGAACACACCTACCAAAGCGAATCCGCCCCACGCTATTCCGCCCATGACGTTGCCAAAAAGCGCGCCATGATGGAGCATTCGCTGCTGCTGTTTTCCTCCGCCACGCCGCGCACCGAAACCTATCACGCCGCCATAAGCAGCCGGATGCGGCTTGTTACGCTGACCCACCGTTATGGCGGCCGCCCGCTGCCAACGGTTGATTTTATTGATATGCGCGCCGAACTTGCCGCCGGGAACCCGCGGGAAGTCAGCCAGCGGATGGTACAGGAACTCGCTGCCAATCTGCAGCGCGGGGAACAGAGCATTTTGCTGCTGAACCGCCGCGGCTACCAGACCATTGGCATGTGCGGCACCTGCGGCCATGTGCTGAAGTGCCCCAACTGTTCCGTGCCGCTGGTTTATCATAAAGCGCAGCACGCGCTGCTTTGCCATTACTGTGGGCACCGGGTCAGCCCTGTACCAGGGCTTTGCCCGGAATGCGGCGGCAAAATCGTGTACAGCGGTTTTGGTACCCAGAAAGTGGAGGAGGAGCTGGCCGAACTTTTGCCCGGTGCGCGGATCCTGCGCATGGATCAGGATTCGACCATGCAAAAAAACGCCCACGAAAAAATGTTGGCCCGTTTTGCCAAGCAGGAGTATGATATTCTGCTTGGCACCCAGATGGTTGCCAAGGGCTTGGATTTCGGCAATGTCACCCTGGTTGGTGTGCTGGGCATCGACTCCCTGCTTTTTGGGCAGGGGTTCCGCTCCTATGAGAATGTGTTCAGCCTGATCACTCAGGTCGTTGGCCGCGGCGGCCGGGCGGAACTGCCGGGTCGGGCGTTGATTCAAACCGCCGTGCCGGATCACCCTGTGCTCCAGTTGGCCGCAGCGCAGGATTACCCCGCGTTTTACCAGCAGGAGATCATGTTCCGCAAATTCTCGCTCTATCCGCCGTTTTGCTCATTCTGCGTGGTCAGTTTTTCCGGCGCGCAGGAGATGGAAGTATTTCAGGCTGCGCGGCGCTTTGCCGCTATTTTGGGGCAGCAGTTCGCTGCACACCCCGGCCAGCCGCTGCGTGTGCTTGGCCCCACCCCCATGAACATTGCCATGATCAGCGGGAAATACCGCTATAAACTAACATTGAAATGCCGCAACGATGCGGGGTTCCGTGCCCTGATGCACGCCGCATTGGATGCTTACGCCGCCGAAAAGCTGCCCGCAAAAGCCGGGATTGCTTTGGACTTTAATTCCGACGGCGATTGAATTTTAAGGAGGATTTTTATTATGGCTCTTCGTACAATCGTAAAAGATGGTGACCCCATCCTGAAAAAGGTCTGCCGCCCCGTTACCAAATTTGATGACCGCCTTGCCACCCTGCTGGATGATATGCAGGATACCCTGGTGGATGCTGACGGTCTTGGCCTTGCCGGCCCCCAGGTTGGCATGATGCGCCGCATTTTCATCTGCCTGGATGACCGCAACCGCCCGGAAGATGTCCCCGCCGATTACAAAGATACTTTTATTGAGTTCATCAACCCCGAAATTGAATACCTGAGCGACGAAACCGATGAACTATATGAAGGCTGCCTGTCTTTTCCCGGCCACAACGGCGCCATTACCCGCTCCAAAAAGGTCAAGGTCAAAGCGCAGGACCGCAACGGCAACTGGTTTGAACTGGAAGCCGAAAACATGCTGGCCCGCTGCATCCAGCACGAGAACGACCACCTGAACGGCGTTACCATCATGGACCGTGCCACTCATTTTTATGAGGATGACTACCCGGAAGATGCGGAGGATTGATCCCGCTTTGTACATCAATTTTCCCATACGCTTACGATAAGAAAAGGAATAACTTCTATGCGTATCCTCTTTATGGGCACCCCTGATATTGCTGCCGAAAGCCTGAAGGCTCTGATTGCTGCCGGGCACGATATCTGCGCTGTGTTTACCCGCGCAGATAAGCCAGTTGGCCGCAAACAGATTTTAACCGCCCCGCCGGTCAAGCAGACGGCTGAGGCCAACGGCATCCCTGTTTATCAGCCGCGCACCCTGCGCGATGGCAGCTCGGATGAGCTGATCAAAAGCCTGGCACCCGATATTATTGTCGTTGTTGCTTACGGCTGCATTATTCCGCCGCAGCTTTTGCATGTGGCCAAATATGGCTGCATCAACCTGCATGTCTCGCTGTTACCCAAGTACCGTGGTTCCGCCCCTATCCAATGGGCTGTGCTGAACGGCGATGCCGAAACCGGCGTGACTATTATGCAGCTGGACGAAGGGTTGGATACCGGCGATATTTTGTATGTGCAGCCGGTTGCGATTGACCCGGACATGACCAGCGGTGAGCTGTTTGACCGCGTAAGTGCGATTGGTGCTAAAACGCTGGTTGAGGTCCTGCCCAAAATCGAAGCAGGGAAGCTGACCCCAAAAAAGCAAGAAGAAGCTCTCGCCACCAAGGCACCGCCCCTGACCAAAGAGATGGCACAGTTCGATTTTACCCAGCCTGCTGCCCACATCCACAACTGGGTGCGCGGTATGAACCCATGGCCAATGGCGTTCTTTATGTACGATGGCAAAAAAATCAAAGTCACCGCCAGCAAGCTTTCTGAAAATCCCGCCAATGCTGCGCCGGGTTCTGTATTGGCGGTTAAGCCGTTGACCATTGCCTGCCAGGATGGCGCAATCGTGTTGGATTCCGTCACGCCGGAAGGCGGCAAGTCGATGGCGGGTACCGCATGGGCTGCCGGCCGCCGCCTGAAAGCGGGGGACAGCCTGTGACCGCGCGTTACCTGGCCGTCAAGGCCCTTATGCGGCAGGAGCAAAACGGCTATGCAAACCTTGTGCTGGATTCTGAGCTGAAAGCCTGCAAGCCGCCGCTTTCCCCGCGGGATGCAGCTTTTGCTTCCGGTATTTTTTATACCGTGCTGGAGCGCCGCAGCCTGCTGGACTGGATGCTGGCACAGTTTTCCAAGCGCCCGCTGGAAAAGCTGGATGCCCCTGTGCGGGCCATTCTGCGCGCCGGGCTGGCACAGGCCAAGTTTATGGATGTTCCGCTGCCTGCGGCTGTCAATGAATCAGTCAAGCTAACCAAAGCATTTGGCAAAACCAGTGCTGCGGGTATGGTCAACGCCATGCTGCGCCGCACGGCCGCATTGGACCCCAAGCCGGAACGTTGGCCGGATCTGGAAGAACGGCTGCGCACCTATTACTGTCTCTCTCAGCCGATTGCCGCGTTGTTTGCAGCACAGTATCCGCAGGATGCCGAGGCAATGGCCGCTGCGTTTTATCAGCGCCGCCCCACCGCCATCCGGGTCAACCCGCTGCGCACGACCGATGAAGCCCTGACGCAGACATTGCAACAGGAAGGTCACACCGTAACGGCTGGCCCATGGCCGCACTGTCTGCTGGTTATGTTCAACGGTAATCCCGCTGCATCCAAAGCATTCCACGCCGGGCAATTCCATGTGCAGGGGTTAGCCAGCCAGTTTGCTGCCTTGTGCTGTGATGCCCGCCCCGGTATGCGGGTGCTGGACCTTTGCGCCGCCCCTGGGGGCAAAAGCCTGACGATTGCCGAGCAGATGCAGGACCGCGGTGAGCTGTTCAGCGGTGAGGCCATGGCAGGCCGCGTCAAACTGCTGAAGCAGGCCTTTGACCGCTGCGGCATTGAGCGCGCCAAGCCTTACCATGGGGACGCCACTATCCTGAACCCCGCCTTTGGCCTTGGCAGCTTTGACCGCGTGTTGTGCGATGTGCCCTGTTCCGGCCTTGGTGTCATCGGCAAAAAGCCGGACATCCGGGAAAAAACGCTGGATGGGATTGAAAATTTACTATTAACACAGCAAAAAATTCTGCAAAACGGCGCAAAATATCTTGCCCCGAACGGCCGTTTGGTGTATTCTACCTGTACGGTGAATTATAATGAGAACGAAGCGCAGGTGCGCCAGTTCCTGCAGGCCAACCCGGATTTTGCTGTTATAGCGCCGCAAATCACTTTATCTGGAATGCGGGTGGGGGAGTACGGCACGCTGTTTTTGCCGCATGAAACATCCACAGACGGTTTTTTTGCTGCTATTTTGGAGCGTCAAAAGAACTGCTGACGCAAAATACACAAATCGTCCATTCAAAAATTAGAGAAAAGGTATATAATAATTGGAGGGAAAGCACCGCATGCAGCAAGCACATATGCAGCCACAGAACGAACCCCAGGCAGAAACCAAAAAAATCTGTCTGACGGACCTGACGCTGCCCAAGCTGACGGATTACATTAAATCCATCGGCCAGCCAGCTTTCCGCGCCAAGCAGATTTTTAAGTGGATCCACCAAAAGCAGGCTACGGATTTTTCTGCCATGACAGATCAACCCAAAGCCCTGCTTGCCCAATTTGCACAAAACTGCACCCTGGCTGTGCCCACCATCCGCCGCCGCCAGCAGTCCAAAGACGGTACGGTCAAATATCTGCTTCAGCTTGCGGACGGCAACTGCATTGAAACGGTTTTGATGCGCTACCATTACGGCAACACTGTATGTGTATCCACACAGGTGGGCTGCGCTATGGGGTGCCGCTTTTGCGCCTCCACCCAGGCGGGCCGCGTGCGGGACTTGACCCCCGGCGAGATTGCTGCGGAAATTTATACCGCGCAAAAGGATACCGGGGAGCGCGTTTCCCATATCGTCCTGATGGGCATTGGTGAGCCGCTGCACAATTTTGATAACGTGATGGACTTTCTGGACATTATCTCCTGCCCGGAAGGCGTCAATATCGGGATGCGCAACATCAGCCTTTCCACCTGCGGCCTTGTGCCGGGAATTGATAAGCTGGCAGAGCGCAAATTGCAGCTGACCCTTTCGGTATCCCTGCACGCGCCGGACAATGTGACCCGCAGCTCCATGATGCCGGTTAACGATGCGTTCCCGCTGGAAAAGCTGATCCCGGCCTGCCGCCGCTACCAGAAAACGACCGGGCGGCGCATCAGCTTTGAATATTCCATGGTCAATGGTGTCAATGATTCGCCCCAAATGGCAAAAAAACTGGCCGATCTGATCCGTGGCATGGGGGCCCATGTCAACCTGATTCCCATTAACCCGGTCGATGGCAGCCCTTACTCGGCAACGGATGAAGCCAATGTGCACCGGTTCCAGAAAATGCTGGAAGATTTGGGTGTAAATGCCACCATTCGCCGCCGCCTTGGTACCGATATCAGCGCTGCCTGCGGCCAGCTCCGGCGCGAAGATGCCAAACAGGCCGAACAAGCAACACGGCAAACGACGAGCGAAAGGACCAACGCACAATGAAAATTGCAGCCCTAACAGATATTGGCAGCTGCCGCCAGGAAAACCAGGATAATTATTGTGCCCGTCAGTTGGTCGATGGTACTGGCTGGGGCCTTGTCTGTGACGGCATGGGCGGGGCCAACGGCGGGCGGGTCGCTTCCACCCTTGCCACCCAAACCATGCTGCGCTATTTTGACCATTCCCTGCGCACGATTGAAAACGGCGAAGAAAAAGCCTTTATGATGCGCGCATTTGATAATGCCAACCGCGCCGTATATGAAAAAGCGACCTCTGATCCCGAAGTGCTCGGTATGGGCACCACGGGGGTATGTGCTTTACAGCGCGGCAACCTGGCGCATATTGTACACGCAGGGGATTCCCGCGCATACCTGTGGCATGGCGGAGCAATCCGCCAGCTGACGCGGGATCATTCCATGGTGCAGCAGCTGGTGGACAGCGGGCAGATCACCCGCGAACAGGCCGCCCTGCATCCGCAGAAAAACCTGATTACACGTGCCCTTGGCGTTTCGGCCAATATTGTGCCGGAATATAACCGCTGCGAGGTGGTTCCGGGCGATATTTTGCTGCTTTGCACCGACGGGCTGACCAATATGGTCCCCGATGCAGAGCTTGCACTGCTTTTGCAGGAGTCCGCCTTTTTTGACGCGCCGGGGGTACTGGTTGACCGTGCCCTGAAAGGCGGCGGGCAGGATAACATCACCGTCCTTTTGCTGGGCGTTGAAACTACGGAGGAAACAAATGGATAATCTGATCGGCAAAAAGCTGGATGGCCGCTATCTGATTGAAAGTCTGATCGGCGTTGGCGGCATGGCCAATGTTTATAAAGGCCGCGATGTCCGCACCGGCAACCAGATCGCCGTCAAGGTGCTGAAAGAAGAGTTTCTTGATAACGAAGAGCTGGTCCGCCGCTTCAAGAACGAATCCAAAGCTATCTCGATTTTGAACCATCCCAACATTGTCAAGGTGTATGATGTCTCTGTAACAGATCGATTGCAGTACATCGTGATGGAATATATTGACGGCATTACGCTGAAAGAATACCTGAAGCAACGCAACGGTGCCCTAACCTGGAAAGAGGTTGTCCACTTTGCCACGCAGGTGCTCAGCGCGTTGGATCATGCACACTCCAAGGGCATTGTTCACCGCGATGTGAAGCCGCAGAATATTATGCTGCAGGCGGATGGCTCCATCAAAATGATGGACTTTGGCATTGCACGCTTTTCCCGTGCACAGAGCCAGACTGTCAGCGACAAGGCCATCGGCTCGGTTCATTACATCAGCCCGGAACAGGCCAAAGGCGACCATACCGATGCCCGCACTGATATTTATTCTGTTGGCGTTATGATGTACGAGATGCTGTCCGGCAAACTGCCGTTTGATGGTACTGGGGCAGTTTCCATCGCCATCATGCAGATCAGTGAAAAGCCAAAGCCGCTGGCTGAGGTTGCCCCCAATATCCCGGCTGGGCTGCGCCAAATCACCGAGAAGGCCATGGAAAAGGATCCCGCCGACCGTTACCAATCCGCGCAGGAAATGCTGGATGCCATTGCTGCGTTCCGCCGCAACCCCAGCATCAGCTTTGAATACGAATATAACACGCAGGACAACCCGGATAAAACCATTAACCGTGTTGTCAGCAGCAGCACAGCCAAAACAGCGGGCAAAGCCGCTGTCAGCACCAGCCAGGCACGCCGTGCCGGCACCATGAACAGTGGGAAAGGCAAAAACGTGAAAAAGCAGAAAGCCAAGGCAGCCAAGGGGTTCAGCATGCTGCCCATCTTCTTTGGTATGGCGGTCGCCTTTGTGATCGGTGCTGCCATTCTGGTCTATCTTATTTTCACCAACTCCACAAACTCTTTCTTCTCCAAGCATGCTGACGTACAGCTCATCAATTTTGTCGGCATGACGGAGGATGAGTTCCGTGCATCGGATTATAATTCCAGCCTGCTCGCCAAGTGGGTGTACGAATACAACGATGCACCGGAAGGAACGATTTTTCAGCAAAACCCTAAGCAGGGCCGCACTGTAAAGGCAGGCCAGAAAGTGACCCTGAAGGTAAGCCTTGGCACCCAGTGGGTCACTGTGCCGGATGTAAAAACATATGTAAGCGATGATGCCAAAAAGACCTTACAGGATAGCGGCCTTCAGGTTGTAAGCAAATATGTGGAGGACGAGAGCGTTGCCGCAGGCACCGTTGTGTATACCGAACCCGCCGGCGGCGAAACGGTAGAGGGCGGCAGCACCGTAAACATGTATATTGCGCGCTCCAAGCGAGACAACATGGTTTCCGTTACCTCCGTGACAGGTTTGCAGGTCAGCGAAGGCACCGCCGACCTGCAGCGCCAGAACCTGGTGGTCAGCGTTGTGGAACAGCCCAGCAGCGAGGCCGAGGGCACTATTCTGAACCAGGAACCCGCTGCAGGCACCCAGGTACGCATCCGCAGCACGGTGCGCCTGTATGTGGCTACCGCAATGCCAGAAGTTGTGCAAGACCCCAGCACCTCGGATTCTCCGTCCTCTGGTGATGGTGCACGTTGGTCTCAGGAAATTACTGACGATAACGGTAATACATGGTGGGTCGATGTAGAACAGCGCGATGGCCATGTTTACCGCGTGGATACTGGTGAAATGCTGTGGTAATGACAAATTATATCACAAAGGGCATTGGCGGTTTTTACTATGTTAAAACCGAAACCGGCATTGTGGAGTGCCGCGCCCGCGGCATTTTCCGCAAACGCGGTATTACGCCGGTAGCGGGAGATCAGGTTGTATTAAGCGCCGACCGCACCACGATTGACGAAATTCTACCGCGCAAAAATGTTTTTATCCGTCCTCCGGTTGCTAACCTTGATGTGCTGTTTATTGTGGCAAGCACCACCCAGCCGGTGCCCAGCACATTGATTCTGGATGAACTGACTGCTGCCGCCGTTTATAAAGACGTGCAGCCGGTTATTGTCATCACAAAAGCCGACCTTGCCGCCGCGGATGCCTTGGAGAAAGCTTATGCGGACAGCACGATTCCTTTGATCCGGCTGGATTACGATACCGGCGAAGGTCTGGATCAAATTCGTGCGCGCATTGCAGGGAACTTGTGTGCATTCTGCGGCAACTCCGGTGTGGGCAAGTCTACACTGTTGAACGCGCTGGCTCCCCAGCTGGAACGTCAGACCGGCGGTATCAGCCAAAAATTGGGCCGTGGCCGTCATACTACCCGTGAAGTGGAGATTTTTGAGGTATGTGGTGGTCTGCTTGCCGATACCCCCGGTTTTGCCAGCCTGGATGCCAACAAGATTTGCCGCATTCCGCCGGAAGAGCTGCAGCATGCTTTCCCGGAATTTGAGCCGTATTTTGGGCAATGCCGTTTTACCGGCTGCTCCCACCGCAGCGAAAAAGGCTGTGCGGTGCGCGCGGCTTTGGAAGAGGGCAAGCTTTCGGATACACGCTATCAGAGCTACCTGACCATGTACGAGGAAGCCAGCCAGTTAAAGGAGTGGGAACGCTGATGCAGGATCTTACCAAACGTGCCGTTATTCTTTCGGCCATGCCGGTTACGCCCGCTTTGTCCGCGTACCTGCAGCCGGGGGATACCGTTGTTGCCTGTGATGCCGGGTACCGCAATGCGGCTGTGCTGGGCATTCAGCCGGATCTGATCGTGGGGGATTTTGATTCTGCCCCCAAGCCGGAAACCACCGGTGATATGATCATTCTGCCCCATGTAAAGGACGATACTGATACCCACTATGCTGCAAAGTGGCTGTGTGAACGGGGGTACCGTCATATCGTCATGCTGGGTGCCCTTGGCGGCAAGCGGATGGAACACACGTTTTCCAACGTATCCACCGCGTTGTACTTGGCAAGCAACGGCGTTGATGTCACCCTTGCAGACGAGCACAGCGAGCTGCATATTTTGTGTCCAGGCAAGCCGCTAACATTGCAAAAGAAAGACTGGATGTATCTTTCCGTGTTCCCGCTGGATGGGCCGCTGGGCGGTGTATCGATTCACGGCGTGTTTTATCCATTGAAAGATGCAACGCTGACACCGGATTACCCCCTTGGCATCAGCAATGAATTTACCGCACCTGAAGCTGAACTTTGCTGCCAAAGCGGCCATGGTCTTGTGATTTTGACCCGCGCTGACGGGTAACATTGCCTGCACCTGCTGCATAGTATGGCTTACAAACCTGGAAGGGGGAATATGCCATGCAGATTGTTGTGGTAAAATGTCCGCATGCCCTGCGCTGGCTGCTGCGCGCTGTATTTAAGGTTTAATTTTTCCATTGTAGCCCTGCCGGGCCGTATGTTTGTACGGTTCCGACAGGGCTATTTTTTTACCCCCGCGCATATAGTACACAAGAGGCAATCAAAAACTTTCCCCGTATCGGGGCAAGGAAAGGGGTATACCGCCATGCAAAGCAAAGCCGCCAACCAACCGCTTACCATTGAAACCGGCCAGGCCCTTGCCAATACTGGCCGCTGGGAAACCCGGCAGGAGCTGCCTGTTGAAACCGAGATTCTGATTCCGGATTACCTGCCCGCAGTGTTCAAAATTGTAAAGTGCCTGTTGGAACCCGTTATCATGCAAAACAGCGTGGCTGACCGCCGCTGGCAGTGCAGCGGCTACCTGCGCTGCACTGTGTACTATCAGTCCGATGAAGCCGGAACTCGCCTGTACCGCACTGAGCAGAAATACGCTTTTGAAAAAACCATTGACCTGCCGGAAGGCAATTATCTGCCCGGCGCCGCCCGCCTGTGGGGCGAACTTGAATACTGCAACTGCCGCTCTGTCAGCGAGCACCGCATTGACATCCGCGGCGCTTATACCTTAAATGCTGCTATTGGCATGGTTGAGCCGGTAGAGTTTATCACCAACCTGACCGGCTGCGGCGTTGAGCAGTGGAGCCAACAGCTTAACGGCATCATCTGCGCTGCGTGCGAGGAACGCACCTTTACTGCAGAAACGCCGTTTCCGTTGCCCGGTGAAGGTGAAACAGTCCTGGACATTACGGGCAGTTTTTTGCCCGGCACATCCAGCGTTCATACCGGCCAGCTGGATGCAGCCGGAACCCTTGCCATGCAGCTCTGCTCCCGCGCTGCCGGTACAGAACAGCTTACAATTCAAACCAAAGATGTTCCTGTCACCCAGACGCTTGACCTGCCCAACGCCGCAGAAGGCGACAGTGCGGTACTTTGGGGCGAAGTATTGGCCTGCACCCTGACTGCGACAAAGCAGGAAGAAGAGCCGCTTTTGAGCATCACATGGAAGCTGCACGCTGAACTCTGGCGCCCGACAGTGTACATGGCGGTTTCGGATGCTTATTCCACGATCTGTAACATGACGCTTGAAAAGCGGACTTTCAACCAGTTCATGCCTCTTGCCAGTGTAGATACCACTATCCCGGTTATGATCGAAGATGACCTGCCGGATGCCAATGTTTCCATTCTGGGCTGTTTTGTCACGATTGGAGCCCCACAGCTGACCGCCGCAGAAAAGGGTGATGTCATCCAAGTTGCCGGGCGCGGTACCGCGCACCTGATTTGTGCGGATGACCGCGGCGAACTGACCTGCTATGATAAAATCTTCCCCTGGGCCCTGGCGGAGACCTTCCACGGTTCTATCGGGCAAAGCATCCCGCACTTGCACGCAGCGGTACGGCATATTGCCAGCAGCCGCGCCGGAAGCAAAGCGCGGGTCGAACTGGAACTGCAGGTAAGCGGCATTCTGCTGCAGGGGATTCCGCACGAGGTCGTTTTCTCCGCCACGCCGGGAGAAGAATACCCTAACAGTAAGGATGGGCCTGCGCTCTACCTGTACTATGCCCAAAAAGGGGAGGCCATTTTTGATATTGCCCGCCGTTACCACGCCCGCGCCAGCGACCTCGCCACGGCTAACCACCTGACCATCCCGGAAGGGCAGAGCGCACAGGAGCTTACTGCTGACGCAACCTGCCTGCTGATACCGGCAGCTTTGTGAAAGGGGATGCTGCAATGACACAGGATCAAATTTATCAGAACATTGCACAGCGTACTGGCGGCGATATTTATATCGGCGTGGTCGGCCCCGTGCGCAGCGGCAAAAGCAGTTTCATCAAGCGCTTTGCGGAGCTGATGCTGCTGCCCCGCATCAAAAACGAAGCCCAGCGCGCCCGCGCCAAGGACGAACTGCCCCAATCCGCCGCCGGGCGGACGATCATGACAACCGAACCAAAGTTTATCCCGGAAAAAGCGGTCAGCATTGACCTGAAAGCCGGCGGAAGCTTCCGCGCACGGCTAATCGACTGCGTGGGATATATGGTGGATGGTGCCCTTGGGCACGAAGAAAACAACGCCCCGCGGTTGGTCAAAAGCCCTTGGTTTGACCAAGCGGTTCCCTTTGACCAGGCAGCTGAAACCGGCACCCGCCGGGTCATCCGCGAGCACGCCACCATCGGTCTTGTTGTAACAACGGACGGCAGTGTGGCGGAACTCCCACGTGAAAAGTATCTGCCCGCGGAACGCCGCATCATTGCCGAACTGGATGAAATCGGCAAGCCGTATCTGATTTTGCTGAACTGCACGGAACCGGACAGCGAACCCGCCCATGCGCTTGCTGCCCAGATGGAAGAAGTCTATCATCACCCGGTTTGCCCCATCAATGCCGTCAACCTGACAGCGGAACAGCTAAACAATATCCTGCAAAAGCTGCTTTATGAATTCCCACTGCGGGAAATTGCCGTTTCGATGCCGTCCTGGGTCACCATGCTGGAACCGGGGCACTGGCTGCAAAGTTCTGTCTACCAGGCCCTGCTGGAACTGGCCGGCAGCGTGCACAAAATGGGGGATATGACCCGCGGCAAGCCCCAGCTGAACTGTACCAACACAACCGGCGTTACCCTGACCGGCATGGACCTTGCCTGCGGCCAGGTGCAGCTGCGGGTTGGTATTGAGCCTGATATCTTTTTCAAGATTTTGGGCGAGGAAACCGACCTTCCCATCACAGATGAAGCCAGCCTTTTGCCCTGTATGCTGGAGCTGGCTAAAGCCAAAGCGGCGTATGACAAAATCAAAAGCGCCTTGGAGCAGGTCCAGGCCACTGGGTACGGCATTGTTATGCCCGGTATTGAGGAACTGCACCTGGAAGAGCCCGAAATCGTCCGCCAGGGCGGGCAGTATGGGGTACGGCTTTCCGCCAGTGCCCCCAGCCTGCACCTGATGCGCGCGACCATCCACACCGAGCTTTCGCCAACCGTTGGCAGCGAGGAACAGGGAGAAACACTGATCCAGGGGCTTTTGAAAGACTTTGAGGGCGACCCCAGCAAGTTGTGGAGCACCAATATTTTTGGCAAAAGTCTGAACGAACTGGTGAATGAGGGTTTACAGGCCAAACTTATGCATATGCCCGCCGAAGCCCGCACCCGCCTGCAGCAGACACTGGAACGCATTATCAATGATGGCTGCGATGGGCTGATCTGCATTTTGCTGTAAGGAGGTGCCGCATTGTTCAGGCAAAAAAGGCTGGCCAGAGCTGCACAAATCCGGTGTGAGAACACCCGCCGGGCGTTCCACCTCTCTTTGCAGCAACTACGCCAGAACGAAGCCGCCTTCCAACAGGCGCAGGAAGACTTTGCCATCGAACGCACCATTTATGAGCACGCCGCCTTAATGTGCCACTGCCGGGCAATCTTGCGAGAACTGAGGGGGAGTGGCACATGCCTGCATCTATAATCGCTGTGGGTATTTTCTGCCTGCTGGTCACTGCCCGTGCGGCTGCCTGCCGCCGTTGGCCGCTGCTTGGCATTTTTGGTGGGGCAGCATGCGGTCTGGCCGGGCTGGGGGCAGTGGCACTGCTTGGCCCTTTAACGGGCGTCGCTCTGCCGCTGAACGCCCTGACTGCGGGAACCGCCGTTATCTTAGGGCTGCCGGGTGTAATTCTATTGATGGTGCTAAACCTGTTATAGTATCACTTTTTAAGTTCAGAACACGAATAAACATCCACCAGCCGAGCTGGTGGTTTTTCATATGCGGGCATAGCCCTCTGTTCATCGCAACACGTCAAACGTGTAAATACGGTCTGCCAGCCGCGAGAGATTGTTACTTGCTGCCCGTGAACGGGCCGACCTGACTCATCGTCAACTGTTCACCCAGCTCATCTTCTTTAAGCTGGTTCTGGATGTATTCCGCAATTCGGCTCGTATTCTTTCCTACCGTATCGACGTAGTATCCCCTGCACCAGAATTCTCGATTCCGGTACTTGTACTTCAACTCGCCGAATTGCTCATACAGCATCGTGCTGCTCTTACCTTTCAGATAACCCATAAAGCTGGATACTGCCATTTTAGGCGGTATCTCAACCAACATATGGATATGGTCAGGGCACACTTCTGCTTCGATGATGTTTACACCTTTCCACTCACACAGTTGCCGCAAAATCTTTCCAATAGCCGCTCTGTGGTTTTTGTAGAATACTTTTCTACGATATTTAGGCGCAAACACAATATGATATTTGCAATTCCATGACGTATGCGATAAACTATGAATGTCGTTCAAACTCATTTTGAATGGCTCCTCTGTTATTTTAGTTTTGCAGTTGGCAGACCGCATCTCTATTATAACAGAGGTTTTTCTTTTCTTCGCCACCCTTTAATGATTCACCGATAAAATCTTTATCGAACCACTCGCCTAGCGAGTGGTTTTAGAAATACAAAAAG
>ERZ1034913.1025-NODE-1025-length-18672-cov-21.911156_pt1 | contig 18672 bp, 19 predicted proteins | sample MGYA00520697_ERZ1034913 | MGnify/ENA primary metagenome ERZ1034913 (study PRJEB33766, sample SAMN09781786) | gut metagenome | biome: gut microbiome | host: Homo sapiens | place: Madagascar | study: EMG produced TPA metagenomics assembly of the PRJNA485056 data...
ATGCCCTGATGGACTTTGAGGAGGCAAAGACCTTCAAGCCTACCGTGGTTTTCCCTAAAGAGGGAAACAAGGTATAGGATTCTATTCAATGGAAAATGAAATAAGGTGTGTCTGAAGCGGTATTCCCGCTTCTGGCACACCTTCTTGTTTTATATTTTATTCTTCGAGAAATGACTCATGATGAAACGGCCACCGAAGCTCAATACCAAGACGATGATGGTGAGCACCACGGCTGCGGCATACGCTCTGTTCTGCACATCCTCCTGCGGTGCACTCAACTGGAAAAACACGCTCAATGGCAATGTGGCAGCCTGCTGGTTCAATCCATGCGGGATATGATCGGAGAAGCCTGCCGTAAACATCACTCCGGCGCAATCGCCTATGGCTCTACCTATACTTAATAAGGTGGCGGTGGCGATGGCGGGTGCTATCTGTCTTAACACAACCCCGATGGTTTCAATCCTCGTGGCTCCCAAACTATACGATGAATCGAGAATCTCTTGCGGAATGGTCTTCGCCACTTCGTCCATCGAACGGATCAATATCGGAACGATGAGCAGGGTGGTGACGAGGATGCCGCCGCCCAAGGATGCCCTGATGCCCAGCCATACCATCAGGGTGAAGGCGAAGGAGCCGTAAACGATGCTCGGAATTCCGAAGAGGGTATCGTAAGCCAGTCGGGCTACATATCCGAATTTTGAATTGGGTTTGAGATATACATTCATATAAAATACCACGGGCAGCGAGATGATGAGTCCGAGCAGCGTAGAGCCGCCCACGATATAAAGGCTTCCCACGATGGCATTGAGGAATCCGCCTTCGCCGCCCAGATAGAATCCGCCGCTAGGCAACTGGCTCACCATCTCCCAGGAGAGCACCGGAAGCCCTCGCTTGAAGATGGTGTAAAGTACGCTCAGCACGAAGAAGGCAACTATGCCTATCGACAGGAGCATCAGAAATTTCATGATTCTTTCTTCTATGTATTTCATATTATTGAAGTTTTATCCTTTTATCGATTTCAAATCCGAAATTAATTCTTTATCGATTTCAATACGATTCTCGACCCGAGATTCAATATCACTACCACGAAAAACAGCAGGAAGGCGGCAAACATCAATGCGCTGTCATAAAGCGGAACCGAGAGCATTTCACCATAATTATTGGCGATGAGCGCCGGTATCGGATAGCAGGCATCGAGCACGCTGCCCGGCACGATGGAGAGGTTTCCGCAAACCATCAGCACGGCTATCGTTTCGCCCAGTGTTCGGCTCAGTGCCAGAACAATGGCTGCAATCATTCCCGGTCGGGCTTTTCTGAGCACCACATGCTTGATGGTTTGCCATTGCGTGGCGCCCAGCGAGAGCGAAGCTTCTCTCAAATCTGTAGATATATTATCGAATATCTCCATAAACAGGCTTACCAGAAGCGGGATGATCATCACGCTCAGTACGATGCCGCCTGCCAGCACGGTATAGCCCGAAGAGAACTCCACGAAGAGGGGAGCCACATGCTTGGATACCCAGGGCACGATGAGCAGGGTGCCCCACACGCCATAGATGACGGAGGGCAGTCCGGCAAGGATATCGAGCAGGGGATACACGTATTTCCGGATGCTGCGGTGGGCGTATTCCGTGAGATAGATGGCCATGAGCAGGGAGATGGGGAGGGCGATGAGGATGGCGAGTGCCGTACACCAGAAGGTGCCGGCGAGGAAGGGTAGGAATCCGAACTTGCCTTCCATCGGTCGCCAGTTGCTCTCCGTGAGGAGTTCCCACAGATTATATTGGCTCAATATCGGCTCCGACTTGATAAACAGTCCCACCGCCATGATGATTACCAGGAATATGGAGGCGATGGTTAGGAGAAACATCACCTGTCCTGCTATCTTATCCTTTGCTATTCTGTAATTCATACTCGTATGTTTTTATGTGGGGGATTGCAAATCCCCCGGTAAAATAGGTCGAACCTTTTTTGACGCCGGATTTCAAATCCGGCGGAACGCCTGACGGAAGACAGGATTTGCAATCCGCTTTATCCGAACAGGCTGACGCCCAATCCCAGCAGCAGGAATGCCGCTGCCTCCAAGATATTGATGATTAAATTCTTCATAAGCCAATCCCTTCCTAAATCATTAGAATTCTTCACTCTTCGTTCTTCACTTAACTCCTAGCTCCTCTGATGCAGTCCGCACTCTCGATGTTCCGGCGATTCCCACCACCATCTTCCGGCTCGGATATCCTCGCCGGGCTTGATGGCCCTAGTACAAGGTTGGCAACCGATGCTGGGATAGCCCTTGTCCTGCAGCTTGTTATAAGGCACATGGTGCTTCTTTACATAAAGCTCCACATCCTCTTCGCTCCAGTTGATGAGCGGGTTCACCTTGATCAGGTTATGGATGTCGTCCCATTCCACCACCTGCATATCCTTGCGGGTTACACTCTGCTGCTTTCTCAATCCGCAGATCCATACGTCGAGTCCCTGCATCGCCCGCTTTAAGGGTTCCAGCTTTCTAACCTGGCAACAGCGGTGTCGGCTTTCTATCGAATTATAGAAGAGGTTGATGCCCTCTTCCTTTACCATCTGCTGCACCGCCTCGTAGTTAGGGAAGAACACTTCCAGGTTGATGCCATACGTCATGTTGGTCTTGTCGATCAACTGGTAGGTCTCCGGGAAGAGTCTGCCGGTATCGAGTGTGAAGATGCGTGCCGATTTATCTGTCTTCACGATGATGTCGGTAAGCGTCTGGTCCTCGATGCTGAGGGAAGAAGAAAGAGCGATGCGCCCTTTGAATGCCTGAAGGAAATAACCGACAATATCCTCGGCAGGCGCATCGCTGAATTTCTTATTGAGTTCCGGAACGAGAGACTTTATATTACTTTGAACTTTGACCATTGAACTTTGAACTTTATGATTACTATTTTATCAATCCCGCTCCCACGGTTTCATTCGTATCCGGGTCGATGAAAATCAGACTGCCCGTTACTTTATTCTCCGTATATTTATCGAATACCAATGGGTTGGCGGTGTGGATGGTGATTTCGGCGATATCGTTCATCTTCAATTCCGATACACCCTCTTCCTTCTCCAACGTGTTGATGTTGCGGCGATAGTTGATGCTGCGAATCAAGCCCTGGGTCTCGAAGGTGGCCTGGCGAATCACGTATTTATTTCTTACGGCAGCAGGACGCTCGTTGAACCAGCATACATCCAGCGTGATATCCTGTTCGATGCTTGGCTGCTTCTCGTCTGCCTTTACGAGGGTATCGCCACGCGAAATGTCGATATCATCATTCAGCGTCAGGGTAACGCTCATTGGGGCATACGCCTCCTCCAGGTGTTCCTCTACGAAGTCGATGCTCTTCACTGTGCTCTCCGTGCCCGATGGCAACACTCTGATCTTGTCGCCCGGACGGATGATGCCACCGCTCACTCTGCCCGCATAACCACGATAGTCTGGGAACTGGCTGCTGATAGGACGGATGACATACTGCACTGGGAAGCGGAAGAAATCGCTCACCGTCTTATGACCCACCGGAACCGTCTCCAGATAGTTCAGCAAGGTAGGACCCTCATACCAAGGAGTCTTATCGCTCTTGTTCACCACGTTGTCGCCATCCTTGGCGCTGATAGGGATGAACACCACGTTCTTGATATCCAGTGCCTCCGACATCTTCTTATAGTCGGCAACAATCTTATCGTATACATCTTTACTGAAATCAACCAAGTCCATCTTGTTGATAGCCACCAGGATATGGGGTATGTCGAGCAGCGAAGAAATATAGCTGTGGCGCACGGTCTGCTCCAACACGCCGTGGCGTGCATCGATGAGGATGATGCTCAGGTCGGCAGTGCTGGCACCCGTCACCATGTTGCGGGTATATTGAATATGTCCCGGAGTATCGGCGATGATAAACTTGCGTTTCGGTGTGGCGAAATAGCGGTAAGCCACATCGATGGTGATGCCCTGTTCGCGCTCGGCACGGAGACCATCCGTGAGCAGAGCCAGGTTCACCTCTTCATTACCGCGGCTCTTGCTTGCAGCCTCCACCGCCTCCAACTGGTCTTCGAAAATCGACTTGCTATCATAAAGCAATCTTCCTATCAAAGTACTCTTTCCATCGTCCACGCTGCCCGCAGTAGAGAAGCGGAGCAGCTCCATATCTAAATAACCTCTTGTAGATTCCATCTTGTTCTCTTTTAAATGTTAACTCATAACTTAAAGAGCTATCAACTCTTAACTTTTAACAATAAACTCTTTAGAAGTATCCCGCCTTCTTGCGGTCTTCCATTGCCGTTTCGCTTCGCTTGTCATCGGCTCTTCCTCCACGTTCTGTAATGCGTGTAGAAGCAATCTCGTCGATGATATCCGCCACGGTTGTCGCTTTTGATTCCGTGAGTCCGGTGCAGGTGATGTCACCGATGGTGCGGCAGCGAACCAGCTTCTTCACTACTTCTTCTGTAGGCTTGCGCTTGATGCAAGGCAGGGCAGCGAGCCACTGTCCGTCGCGATTGAATACCTCACGTTCGTGGGTGAAGTAGAGCGAAGGCATCGGGATGTTTTCCAGGAAGATATACTGCCATACATCCATCTCGGTCCAGTTGGAGATAGGGAATACACGGAAGTGCTCGCCCATGTTCTTTCTTCCGTTGAAGATGTTCCAGAGCTCAGGGCGTTGGTTCTTCGGGTTCCACTGTCCGAATTCATCACGATGACTGAAGAAGCGTTCCTTGGCACGGGCTTTTTCCTCATCTCTTCGGGCACCGCCGATGGCTGCATCGAATTTATATTCCTCCAGGGTATCAAGCAGGGTAGTGGTCTGCAGTTTGTTTCGGGAAGCATAATATCCCGTTTCCTCCTTCACTCTTCCCTTGTCGATGCTTTCCTGCACGCTGCCCACGATGAGTTCGGCTCCGAGTTTCTTGGCAAGCTCATCACGATACTGTATGGTTTCCTCGAAGTTGTGACCCGTGTCGATGTGGAGCAGCGGGAACGGAATCTTCGCCGGATAGAATGCCTTGTAGGCGAGATATGTGATTACGATAGAATCCTTGCCACCCGAGAAGAGGATGACCGGACGCTCGAACTGGGCAGCTACTTCGCGGAGCACGTAGATAGATTCTGCCTCCAATTCCTTGAGATGTTTGATAGTCTTATTATCCATAATCTATGTCTTTTTAATTGCTATTTTATTGTTATTTTTTCTGGGTGCAAAGGTACTGCGATTTCGCGACGTGGGCAATACCACATGGGGAGTAAAAAGACTACCATACAGGGAGTAAAGGGTATACCATGATGGGAGTAAAGGATATACCACAAGTTGGGTAGAGGGGGAATGCTGAATGGGGTTACAGCTCTTGGAAAAGGCGTGGTTTTTGTAATTAGTGAAAAATGTAAATAGTTGATTTATAGTAATTTAAGTTTAGTGACACCGCAAAACGCGGTGTCACTAAAAATCCCGATTGCGATATAAACCACAATCGGGATGAACTCTTTTGTTTTTGGAGAAATGTCATCACACGATGCTTTCTTCTATCTGCTTTCTTCGATATATTCTTCTATCTACTTTCTTAGATGCTTTCTTCTATCGACTTCAATACGTAGTCGAGAATCTCGTCGGTATGGCAGAGGGAGATGAAATTGCCCTCAAACTGCGATGGACTGACGTAGATGCCACGGTCAAGCATGTTGCGGAAGTAGCGGGCGAAACGCTCCTGGTCGCTCTTCTTGGTGTCCTGGAAGTTGCGCACAGGCTGGTCGTTGAAGAACATCGTGAACATGGTGCCCACGTGGTTCACCTGGATGCCCTTGCCTTCTACTATCTTCTCAAGACGGGAGAGGAATCGGTTGCTGCGCTCTTCCAGGAGCTCGTAAACGCCCGGTTCGCCCAACTGCTTCAAGGTTTCGTAACCAGCAGCCATCGCCACCGGGTTGCCGCTCAGGGTGCCTGCCTGATAAACCGGGCCTTCAGGAGCCAGGACGCTCATGATATCGGATCTACCTCCGAAAGCAGCGGCAGGGAATCCGCCACCTACTATCTTTCCTACGGTAGTCATATCCGGCGTGATGCCGAATCGCTTCTGGGCACCGCCATAAGAGAGGCGGAAACCGGTGATGACTTCATCGAATATCAGGATGGCTCCATGCTCCTGGGTAACCTTGCGGGTAGCCTCGATAAACTCGCGGGTTGGAGGCACCACACCCATGTTGCAGGCCACTGGCTCGATGATGAGTGCAGCCACCTTGTCTCCATTCTCGGCGAAATATTTCTCCAAAGCCTCGGTATCATTGTATGGTAGCACCACGGTGTATTGGGTGAATCCGGCTGGTACTCCGGCAGAGGATGCATTGTTGAGCTTGGCTACGGCAGATCCGGCACTGACCAGAAGGTGGTCGGCATGACCGTGGTAGCAGCCCTCGAACTTAACGAGGATGTCGCGACCGGTGAAGCCGCGGGCTACACGGATGGCCGACATGGTTGCCTCGGTTCCGCTGTTCACGAAGCGCAGGCGCTCCATTGATGGGAAGGATTCTCTTACCTTCTCGGCAAGGGTTGTTTCGGCGAGGGTGGGGATGCCGAAACTGCTTCCGTGAAAAATGGCATCGGAAGCCGCCTGGCTCACCTTGTCGTTGTTATGACCTAGAATAAATACGCCCCATGACATGCAGAAATCGATAAACTTGTTGTCATCGATATCGTAGATGTATGGACCCTTGGCGTCGCGCACGAAGAGCGGGGTGGTTCCCACGCTCTTCAGGGCTCTTACTGGGGAGTTTACTCCGCCAGGTATTATCTGTTTTGCCTGCTCGAAAGCGGCGGCTGAGTTTTTTCTTTCTTTCATATTATCCTATCTTAATATTCCATTCTGCTGCTTTTTCTATAATCTCCTTGGCATAGTAGGTGATGATGTACTGGGCACCGGCACGCTTGATGGCGATGAGGCTCTCGAATGCTACACGGCTCTCGTCGAGATAGCCGAGCTTGGCAGCGGCCTTGAGCATTGAGTATTCGCCGCTCACCTGATAGGCTACCATCGGGATATTTGGGAATTTCTCCACGCCGCGGGCTATCATGTCGAGATATGGCATCGCTGGCTTCACCATCGTCCAGTCGGCTCCTTCTTCTATATCGGCTGCAATCTCATCGAGACCCTGGTCGTGGGTGCGGAAGTCCATCTGATAGCTCTTTCTATCGCCAAAACTTGGAGCTGAATCGGCTGCATCTCGGAATGGGCCATAGAAGGCTGAGGCGTATTTCGCAGAATAGGCCAATACCTTGCACTGCTTGTCGAGACCACCTTCGCGTAGACGGTTCTTGATGGCTTCCACCTGTCCGTCCATCATGGCTGATGGTGCCACGAAGTCGGCGCCAGCCTTGGCATGAACGTAGGCTTCCTCGGCGAGCAATGGCAGGGTGGAGTCGTTATCTACATCGTGATGATGCAGGAGTCCGCAATGTCCATGACTGGTGTATTCGCAGAGGCAGACGTCGGTGAAGACGATGATGTCCTTGCCAAATTCAGCCTTGATGGCTTTCACGGCACGGGCGATGAGGGCGTCGTCGGCATAGGCAGCGCTGCCTCGCTCATCCTTCTGCTCATCAGGAATCACTCCGAAGAGGAGCACCTTGTTGATGCCGAGGTTCTTGATCTCCTTGATGTCCTTCAGAAGGGTATCGATGCTGAAGCGATAGATGCCTGGCATGGTGGAAATCTCCTCCTTCTGGTTCTCGCCCTCTACTACGAAGTAAGGGTAGATGAAGTCGGCGGCATTCAGTGATACATCGGCATACTTGTCGCGAGTAGCCTGGTCTTTACGTAATTCTCTAAATCTTTTCATATCTATGTCTGTTTTGATTCTTTGCAATCTATTTATTTAATATTTCTTCCAAATAATCCTGCGTGATGGGGCCACGGGTGATGAACTCGGTGTTCTCAGGCAACTTGCCATACAGCTTGATGAAGTTGTCGATGGTAGAAGGCGATGTGAAGACGATGCGCTTGAAATGGTTGAGATTCACACGGCGCGGATTCTTCGGCAACACATTGTTGTAAGCGATGAGGCTAATTACGTTGAACCCCAATTCCTGCAAAGCCAAAGGAATGGCCTCTGAAGATAAGGAAGAATGAGGATAGAAAACTAATCTATTTTCATACCAATCCAGGAAATCAAATAACTTGTTTCTTTCGTCTTCATCAATCCCCGGCTCTTCAATTCTATCATAGGCTTGTTCGTACTTAGACTTTGCCGCATCAAGTTTTTCTTTCTCCTTTTTAAACCATTCTATCACTCCATAACGATTGTCTTTCTCTACTTGTATTACATCTATTATACCTGCCTGGTGCAAAGCCTCTGTCGTTGTATCACCAATAGAGATGAATATATGCTTCTTATCCGGGTTATCCGATCTGATTTCTCTTTTTATATATTCTAGTGTCGGTGCGACTGCATATTGGCTTGTAAGGAGAAAATATTCAATTTGATCCGCAATTTCTGACCAATCCGTTTCGCATTCAATATCTTTCCCGTCATAACAGCAACAATATTTTTCATCCATGTTTATACCATTCTCACAGTAAAAATTTCGCAGTTCTCCATTATCATCTGTCAAATCTGTAAATGCACTTGGTTGATAATTTATCTCAATCAGCGGCGTATAGGTGTAATCTGCCTTGCGCTTCTCTATCGCAGGAAGTGTACCTGTATAGAGGGTTGGCTTGATGTCAGATGCCTGATGGTGTTTCAACCCTGCCACGTTGCCGATGAGGGCAATCAATGGAGTAGGGAGATTCTGCATCTCTCCGTTTCTCAGATTCCAGAGGGTGGTCTCAAAGGTCTGCTCATCGGGGTGGCTCACGTTGTAGGTGAGGAGTACAGGGGTGTTGAATGCCCAGCCCTTCTCGTCGATGAGTTGGGTAGCGATTGCCTGCAGCTGTTTGGCGCCCATGTAATATACCAGGGTTTCTGCATCGGGAGTTACGGGCTGCGGGGTATGACCGCTGACCAGGGCAACGCTTGATGAAAAGTCGCGATGGGTGAGACTGATTTTCTGGGATGCGGCGAGGGCTGAGGCTGTGGTGATGCCTGGGATGACATTCACCTGGATGAGGTTACTCTCCAGATACTCGATTTCCTCGCTGCCGTGGGCGAAGATCATCGGGTCGCCACCTTTCAGGCGAACCACATTCTTGCCCTCTCGTGCTGCTTCGAGCAGGAGACGGTTGATTTCAGCCTGCTCTTTGTGATGATAGCCGGCACGCTTGCCCACGTAGATCTTCTCGGCTTTCTTATCTGCCAGATAGGAATCGTCGATGAGGTCGTCGTAGAAGATGATGTCGGCGGCATCGATGGCCTTTGCTGCCTTGATGGTAAGGAGATCCGGGTCGCCGGGTCCGAAGCCAACGAGGGATACGGAGCCTTGCTTATCGAGAATGCTTTTGGAAGCGAATGCCTGCTTCAAGGCACTTCCTTTCTTTGCGGTGATGGCAAGGAAACCCTGTAATGGATGGGTCGGGAAAGGGAGCACTTCGGCGATTTCATCCTCCATGCCGAGGCGCTTCAGGGCACAGGTGGCAACGATGGCTGCATCGTATTTGCCATCTTTCACCTGCTGAACTCTTTCTTCAATACAGCCGCGGATTCCTTTGATATTCAGGTCGGGGCGTAATTCGTTTAATCCCTTCTTTCGGAGCGGACTGCTGGTCCCGATGATACTGCCGGCCGGGAGTTCTGCCAGTTTCTTGTGGTCTCTGCTTACGAGCGAATCGGTGGTGTCGAAAGCAGGGAAGAGGGCGATGACCTCGATGTCTTCAGGCAGAGGATAGGGCAGGTCTTTCGCCGAATGGATGGCGATGTCGGCATCTCCCTGGCGGATGGCATCGTCGAGTTCTCTCGTAAAGATATCAGCAGGAGCTTCACCATTCAGAAGTGAAATCTGCTGGTTCTTGTCGCCGTAAGATTCCAGGTATTTGATCTCGTAGGCGAGTTCCGGGAAGTTCTTGAAAACCTCCTCTACTTGCAGTCGGGAGAGACGGCTGCCTCTTGCTATGACTCTAATCTTTTTATTCATCTTTCAAAATGTCGGTTAAATAATCAATGAATAACTAAATTATCTGTGATATATATTTCTTTCTCCTTTCCAAAGCTTCCTGCATCTCCTGAATCTCTTCTTCGATGATGGCTTTGGCTTTTTCTACTTCGGCTCCTCTCACTTCGATGTTCTCACGTACCTTCTTCTCCACGTCTCTGATGTTGTAGAGCTGAACGTTGGGGAGTTCGCTGAGTCGGGAATCGATGTCGCGAGGGAAGGCGAGGTCGATGGCGAGCAGGCGTTTCTGCTCGGGGATGTCTTCCTTGTGGATGATGAGATGAGGGGCTGAGGTGGCACTGATGAGGATATCGGTATGTGCCAGGAACTCCTGTTTCTCATCCAGGGAATATACCTTGATGCCGAGCGGATCGGCTAGGTAATGTGCCTTGATCTGGCTGCGGTTGGCGAGGAATACCATCTTGGCTCCTTTGTTCTGCAGGAACTTCAGGATGTCGGCGGTTAGTTTGTTCACGCCGATAATCGTGATTCTTGCATCCCTTAAATCAAGATTCCCGAAAGAATCAATGCCACTGATCTTTTCTTTCTGAGATTTCTTATTGATTGTTTCCTCAATAATCTCCAGGGCTGCGAGGCTGTGGGATACGGCACCGTGGGAAATCTCGGTCTCGTTTCTTACCCGCTTGCCTACCTGCAATGCGCTTTGGAAAAGGCGATGGAGTTCGGCGGTTAATGGGCGCTGTGCCTTGGCGGTGTAATATGCCTCCTTTACCTGTCCCTGAACGGCTCTTTCGCCAACGATGGCAGATTCCAAGCCCGATACTACACGGAAAAGATGGCGAGCCACCCCATCGGGTACTTCGCCTTCTCCGTAGTATATTTCGCTGCGGTTGCAGGTTCTCAGGAAGATATAAGGAACTTCCTCGTCGGGCTGAGTGCCGTTGATATGAACCTCCTGCGAAGCTCCATTTGTCTTGTTGATATGACTTCCTTGTATATCCAAGAGTGTATCTTGTAGAAAATCATCGAAGACTCTTTCCTGCTCCTTGATGTCGGTTCCTTCAGCGAACTGGCTTTGGTCAATCGATTTGTAATGTATCATTTTCTATCAACTCTTTTATTCTGTTTCTTACTCGGATGCTTCGTTTCACATCCCTCGAATCGCTTCCCACGGCAATGGTGAGGTTGTCGTTGCGATAGATGGCTGGCGAGATGAAGTCGCACTGTGCCGGGTCATCGCAGACGCTGGTCAGGATATGCCGCTGGGCAGCGAGCTGCTTGATGTGATGGTTCAATTCATGGTCGCCTGTGCAGACGAAGAGGAGTTGAACGCCATCCAGGTCGCTCGGCTCGAAAGCCTTCTCTTTTGTTTGGAAGGGTAGTGCCTTGAGCTCATCTGTAATCTCTGGTGCCACCACCGTAGCTTGGTCGGTGAAGCGGGCGAGAATATGAGCCTTGTGGGTCGCTACCTTCCCTCCGCCAACGATGAGTATGTTGGCGGAGACGATTTTAATCGTTATTGGAAGATAGTCCATTTAGACATAGATTGAATTTTATTTCTTTATTTTATTCTCTTGTTATTTTTTCTCTTTTTCTCTTATTTCTTTCGAATCAGAACCTTCCAGTAGTTCTCTACTTTCTCGGTAGAGAGGATGGTGTGGCCCTCGTTCTTCACGCTGCCCGGTACGTTCTCGATAGGAGCACCGTCGTCGAGGAGAATCTCCAAGATCTGGCCGCTCTGCATTGGGGTGAGAGCGATTTTCGTCTTCACGAAGTTCATCGGACACATCACGCCTCGGAAATCCTTCTTTACGTCAGGGGAGATTGCTTCTGGTTCTCCCGCAGATGATTTTTGTTCATTCTCGCTTGTGTTTTTTTGTCCCACAGATTTCACAGATGACACAGATTTTTCTTCATTCTCGCTTCCGTTTTTTTGTCTCTCAGATTCCGCAGCTTTATCCTTTAAATCTGTGTTATCTGTGAAATCTGTGGGACTTTGAGCAACAGGGAGCTTGAACTGAAGCGAATCATCCATGTTCTGATAAAGCTCGTTGAGCAAGTCGGCGAGTTCATCGATCAATGGCTTGTACTCAATCAATGATTCGTTGTTTCTTGCTTTATCGGTTAATACCTTGAACTTCTGCGGGATGATACCGGCTGCGATGAATTCCTTTTCGAAACCGTTATAGACGTCATCATCTGTGCGAGGGTCGAGACCACGGGTAACGAGGAGCATTCTGTTTTCGGAGAAGACGATGTCGTAGAGAAGTTTCTCTATCTTGCTTGTTCCTTGCTTGCCGTCGGATTGCAAATCCGCCGGAGCGCCTTGCGGGGTATTTTCAAGCAATTGTTCCACTTCCTTACGCTTTTCTCTGATGGTATCCTGGTCGATTTCGATGATATCGAACAGTCCGGCTGAGCACTCGGCCTTACCGTATTTGATGAGCGAGAATTTCTCGTCATCGCCGAAATCGAAGAAGGTATCAGGCTCTTCTGCATACGGAGCTATCTCCTTGTATTTCGCAATCAGATCCTTCACGATGTTCACGCCTCTCTTTGCCACATACTCGTAATAATCGGCATAGTTGGCCTGCTCGGCAATCACATCACGGAGGTAATCTTCTACGAATGCCGGAATCTTCTTGGCAGCGATATAGCCCTGCTGCAGGTCTATCTCGTGCTTGCCCTTGGTAGGCAACCAAACGGTGTAGGCTGGATATGGATCATCGCCCACACGTCCCACTCGTCCGCTAAATCCCAGGTCGCCCCAGGTGGCGAGGGCACAGATATTGGTACAGCCGTTCATGCGAAGCTCGAAATCTGGAATGGCATCGAGGTTCAAATCGCTATCGAGAAGCTGCTTGGCGATGCCATCGATGGCACCCTTTGGCAAACAGATTCCCAGGCGGCAGGTATCGGCTCCCGTACAGCAGGTGAGATTCGTAACCACCACAGGGTAATCTATCTGATAAACGCCCAGTTTCTTGAAGAAGGCGTAGATGTTGGTGAGATATTCTTCTGGGATATTGCGCACCTGAATCTGCTCTTTCTTGGTGAAGCGGATTACGTCGTTGCCATAGTTGCCCAGATACTCGGCTACTTCTGCGAAGAAATTCGTGGAGTTGTTGCCGTGGCGCAATGGGATGTAAGCATACCAGAGGTTCTCCTTCAAGCCCTCGGCATTGGTCTGCTTGTGGGCATAACGGCGCTTCCACGTTTCAAAATCGGTTGATGCGTTAAGTGCAGGGAAGGTGGGCTTGTGGTGCTCCAATGGCAGAGCCGGAGCCTCGAAATCGATTGAACCATCTTTCTTAAGTTCCTTAAACTCTTCGAGATACAATCGCTTGGCTTCTTCTGTTCCGTATTTATAGAACACGTATCTCATGCGTGCCTTGTGGCGGTTTCTTCTGTTTCCGTATTTATGGAACCAGTTTTTCAATGCCTTGGCAGCACGGTAGAGATCCTTCTCGGGAAGGAAATCGAATACCTCCCAACCGGTGTGGGCGTTGCTGGCGGCACTACCGGCGATGAGCATTCTGAATCCTCGCTGTCCGTCCTTGATGCGTGCCTGCAGACCCAGGTCGGCGATGTAGGAGTAGTTGGCTGTAGCCACACTGGTATCTATCGCCACCTTGTATTTTCTAGGCATCGTGAACGAGTCTTTCTCGGCGATGAGTCGGGAGGTGAGTTCTTCCACGTATGGATAGACATCGAATTCCTCATCGGCAGTGAGTCCGCTCCGGTCATCCACCATCATGTTTCTTACGGTGTTTCCACCGCCACCTGCGCTGGAGATGCCCACCTTTTCCAGCTTCTTCAGAGCCGGAATGGCATCTTCGATATCAACATTGTGAATCTGAATCTCCTGTCGGGTGGTAACGTGGAGATGCGAAGTGGATAGCTGGTGTCCCACGAAGGCTATCTTGGCAAGCTGCTCTGGGGTGACAAGACCGCCGGCACAGCGAAGGCGCAGCATATAGTGCTGGTTCTTGCGCTGCTCGTAGATGCCCATAGGCACACGGTTTGACTTCAATTGACCTGCCTGAATCTCGCCCGCCTTGAACTGGTCGATGAGCGACTGGGTATAGTCCAAGTCTCCATTTAATGTAGAAGGTATTCTGTACATGTTCTTGTATCGTTTTAAAAGTGAACTTCCTTATCCACCACTTCTCCGTTCAATACCTTGAAGGAATTGAGGTGAATCTTTCCGTCGAGCAATGAGATGATGGCATAACGGATGTTGGGGTCGTTAGCCAGTCTCAGGTCTTCCTGCGATGGGCGGGAAGGCGATGCCGGGTGACTGTGCCAGTTGGCGAGAATCTTCAAGCCCTTGCTTCGGGCGTATTTCAGAGCCGCAAACTGGTCTTTCGGAGCAAAGGCAAAATGCTCCTCGCTATGGTCGATGTTCTCCATCCAGTAGCTTTCCGTCACCACATCATCCTTGCCTAATAGAAGTCCGCAGCTCTCGATGGGCGCGTCCTTCTTCGCTTGCTCGATGATAACCTTGATTACGTCATCGTTAATCTTCATAAGTTATAGCAAAAATAATCACTAATAAATAATCACTAATCACTAAATCTTAGTGGTGTTTCAAATCGCAGGCTGCCTGCTCGTAATCGATGAGATGATCGATGGTAGGGTGGTCGCCGCAGATTTCGCAGGATGCACGCTTCTTCACCTTGATGGTGCGGAAGTTCATCGTCTTGGCATCGAAGGTGAGCAATCGGTCGGTGAGCAAATCGCCCACGCCAAGGAAGTACTTCAATGCTTCGGCTGCCTGAATGGTTCCGAGCATACCGGCGATGGCACCCAATACGCCTGCCTGGCTACAGGTAGGAACAGCGCCTGCTGGAGGTGGTTCCTTGAAGAAGCAACGGTAACATGCCGTGCCTGGCAGGTGGGTAAAGGTCTGGCCCTGGAATCTCAGGATGCCGCCATGCGAGAAAGCCTTGCCCAGGCGCACACAGGCATCATTAATGAGGAACTTCACAGGGAAGTTGTCTGTGCCATCGATGATGAAATCCCATGGCTTGATGATTTCCTCGGCATTGTCTGAGGCGAGGAAAGTGTGATATGTTGTCACCTCTACATCAGGATTGATGGCAATCATCTTCTCCTTGGCACTTTCCACCTTAGGGGTGTTCAAATCCTTGGTCTGGTGGATGACCTGTCGTTGCAGGTTGCTGAGGTCAACCACATCGGCATCTACAATACCGATATGTCCCACGCCAGCCGCAGCGAGGTAGAGGGCTACTGGAGAACCCAAGCCTCCGGCACCAATGATGAGCACCTTGGCATTGAGGAGCTTTTCCTGTCCCTCGAGGCCTACATCCTGAAGGAGGATGTGGCGGCTGTATCTTTCTATCTGTTCTTCTGTTAAATCTATCATTTTCTTATTCTGATTTCTTTTATGGATGAATACTAAAACTTATTTTGATGCGTCAACGATACTATAGATAAACTATCTAATAAGTCTTTTATTGTGCTTTTTGTAAAATTTCTTTAGAAAAATCTTTCTTTATGCATCAATCTTTGCCATCAGCCTTGCGTTTAGCAAGCACCGCCTCCCATGAAGTAGAGGAAATCTACACGGTCGCCATCCTTGAGCTGAATCTTCTCGTAGTCCTCCTTCTCGGCGAAGTCTTCGTTCACCTGGATAGTTACCATCTCTGGCTGGAACACCTTGTTGATCTTGATGAGTTCTGCCAATGTCAAAGGAAGAGTCACTTCCTGCTTTTCGTCGTTTACAATAATCTGTGCCATATTCTTATATTTTATGTTGTTATTTCATTATTTGATAGGATGCCTCGTTTTAACTGAATGCACCATTGAGATATTCCTGTGTAAGCTCGTGCTTAGGATGATGGAACACCTGGTCTGCGCTGCCTTCTTCGATAACCTCACCCAAATACATGAAGATTACATGGTCGGCGATGCGGAGTGCCTGGCGCAGGGTGTGGGTTACCATCACGATGCTGTAATCCTTCTTCAATTCGGTGAAAAGCTGTTCCACCTTCTTGCTAGAGATAGGATCGAGGGCAGAAGTGCTCTCATCTGCAAGCAGATAGCTTGGCTCCACGGCAAGGCTGCGGGCAAGACAGAGACGCTGCTGCTGACCACCACTCAACTTGGATGCCGGACTCTTCAGTCTATCCTTCACTTCCTCCCAGAGACCCACAGACTTGAGATAGTGCTCCACGATGGTATCCAGTTTCTTCTTGTTGCGGATGCCATGAATGCGGCAACCGTAAGCCACATTGTCGTAGATGCTCATTGGGAGAGGGCATGGACGCTGAGGAACGAGACCGATGTTGCGGCGCACCTCAGAGAGCTTGCTGCTGCTGGCTTTGAGGATATTGTTCTCGCCAAGATTCACCTCACCGTTCATCTTCAGACCTTCCACGCGGTCGTTCAAACGGTTGAAGGTGCGGAGGAGTGTAGATTTGCCGCAACCCGAAGGACCGATGATGCAGGTAATCTTGTTCTTAGGGATACGAACGTTCACATCCTTCAGAATCTGTGCACCATTGATATACACATTCAAGTTTCTGGTGTCGAGCTGTGTATGAGTGTCGTGAGCAAACATTGTAGTCATATTTTTATCTCCTATCTTTTAAAGTTATTACTTCTTATTTTCGGGTGCAAAGGTACGGAGATTTTTGAAGCAAAACAATACCTTATGTTGGGTAATTGTATACCCTATGTGTGGTATGTGAGAATGGTACGAATGTGGTATTGCCGTTTCCTGATATTCTTTATACCTTTGCAGCCAGATTGATATATATATAATAAGGTATGAAAATGAGAAAGAAGATTTTTGAGATCATAGTGATTGGAACTTCCTTACTGTTAGCGGGTTGCGGCAGTAGGGGAGAGGTGAAGCGGGATGCCGGCGGCAAGCAGGTGCTCTGTGGTTACATCACGCTGTCGGGTGCTTTCGCCCTTTATCCGCTGGCGATACAATGGGCAGATGAGTTTCATCGCCTTCATCCCGATGTGGATATTGATATCTCGGCAGGTGGAGCCGGAAAGGGTATCACCGATGTGCTTGCCGACCAGGTGGATATTGCCCTGGTGAGCCGCGAACTGAAACCGCAGGAGAAGGAGAAAGGTGCCCTGGCGTATGCCGTGGCAAAGGATGCCGTGGTGGCAACCATCAATGCCAATAACCCCGTATATCGCGAGTTGCTGAAGACGGGATTGAGCCAGAAGCAGGCTACGGCGATTTGGGAAGGAAAGACCAAACTGAATGTCTATACCCGAAGCGATGCCTGTGGTGCCGCCGAAACCTGGGCGGCGTTTCTGGGAAAGAAGCAGGAAGATTTGAAAGGAACAGGTGTATTTGGAGACCCCGGAGTTGCCGAGACCTTGCAGAAGGATGTGAATGGTATCGGTTTCAACAACATCGGTTATGCCTATAACGACAAGACGCATAAGCCTACGAAGGGTATTGCCATCGTTCCGATAGATGTGAATGGAAATGGAAAGTTGGATGCAGAAGAGAAATTCTATGATACCTTGGATGAACTGATGGATGCCATCGCCAAAGGAAAATATCCGGCTCCTCCAGCCCGTAATCTCTATCTCGTTACGGCAGGAAAGCCCAAGAACCCCGTGGTGGTTGAGTTCCTGAAATATGTAAGGACCAAAGGACAGAGACTGAACGCTCCTGCGGGATTCGTACATATTTGATTCTATATTTGATACTATATTTGATACTAGGGTGGCTATAAAGAGAAATCTCAGCTAATGGAAAGTTATGTTCAAAGCCTCTGAACTTATGTTCAAAGCTTTTGAACATACATTCAAAGCCTTTGAACATAAGTTCAGAGGTTATGAACGGAGATTTCTTCTAAATACAAAAAGAAAAGAGAGGGAAGTCATAAGTTCATGACTCACCCTCTCTTTTTTATTTTAGAGATTTAAAAAAATCTGTGAAATCTGTGAAATCTGTGGGAGAATTACTCGATAACCACGAGTGCATCCTCTTCGAGCACAGCCTGACCAGGCTTTACGCAGATAGCTGTAACCTTGCCATCCTTCTCAGCCTCGATGTTGTTCTGCATCTTCATAGCCTCGAGAACGACAACAGTGTCACCTGCCTTTACTTCCTGACCAACTGCTACCTCGATGCTGGTGATAGTACCAGGGAGAGGAGCCTTTACAGCGTTGGCTGTATTAACGTTGGCAGCTGGAGTAGCCTCAGCATCGTCAGATGCAGCAGCTGGCTGACCGAGCACTACCTTCTTCTTCTCTGGCTCAGCCTCCTGTTCCATCTCAACCTTGTAAGCTTCGCCATTCACGTTCACGCTTGCGATGTTACCCTCAACACCGTCAATCTGAACCTTATACTCTTTTCCGTCGATTGTATATTTAAACTCTTTCATTTCTATATCTTTATGGTTTAGCTGTTAAACTCAAGAACTTGGCGTTCCACATCGTCTGACGTGGCTTGATAGTGATGATGCCAGGCTCCTTGTCGTGTACGTTATTGCCCTGGTACTCATAGAGTGCCATGGCAATCGCAGCATAAATATTCTTATCCATTTATTCTAATGTTTAATTATATCATTACATTGGCATACAGCCATGCTTCTTAGCTGGCAAGTTCTGACGCTTGGTTGCG
>ERZ1034913.1033-NODE-1033-length-18553-cov-4.854200_pt1 | contig 18553 bp, 28 predicted proteins | sample MGYA00520697_ERZ1034913 | MGnify/ENA primary metagenome ERZ1034913 (study PRJEB33766, sample SAMN09781786) | gut metagenome | biome: gut microbiome | host: Homo sapiens | place: Madagascar | study: EMG produced TPA metagenomics assembly of the PRJNA485056 data...
CTATAAGAGGATATATACCAGAAAATAAATCTCAAATATTACGCTTCTTTTGTATTGCACCCCTAATGCCTGCATAATTAAAATCAAGATCCAGAAAACTTATGCCAATTTACAAATTTATAATCCCAGATTCTACTTATCCAAAAATTACCAGAAAAACGAGGTGAAGTTACAATCAAAGTACCATATCGGCAGCCGTTTGAATTATTATTTGCACTCATTAAAAGAGCATGGAAATCACCTGTCGTATAATCAGTAAAATCACCTTGACCAGGTTCAATCTTGCTATTTACATCCGCACTACAATGTTCAAACCTATAAAAACCGCAATGAATAAGTTGCGATGGACTTGATAGCGTACCAATATCATCTTCAACAATAACACCTTTGTTTTTGTCGATATTTACATTGGTAAAATTACTATATTCAGGAGAGTTTTTGAAGAAAATCAAAGGATTCCCCGCACCATCACAGCGCGGGGATGAAGAAATTTATTCAGCAAGCTGATATTTATCAAAATCCGGTACTTTAGTATCCCATTCCGGCTGCCATGCGCCATCATCACCCACCCAGTAGTACAGATTCTGATCTGAAGACTTAACATAAGCATTTCGGGCCATTTCACCAGATTTTGTTACATAGTAATATGCCCCGCTGTCCAGTATCCATCTGGAGGTTACCATATAACCAGTACTGTCGAAGTAATAATAAATGCCATCAATCTGCTGCCAGGCATTTACTGCGAAACGATACCCAAGCTGTACATACCACCACAGACCGTTATCTTCCAGGACCCAGCCAGAAAGAAATCTGGCAGAAATCCAACCAACACCGGCACCGTAAGCAATCTGGTGCCACGGCTTACCATCGACAAAGCACTTCCGAATAGGCTTAACCATTGTTCCTTTTTTCAGTTCTCCGATGGCCTTTCCTGTAGCAGGGTAGTCCCGCACAAACAGTGCTTCCGCTCCAACTACTTTAAGACCTTTCTGTCCGGTTGATACCCCATACATGATGAGCTCTGGTTCCTCGCTCTCCGAATCATAAACAGGATGCCAGAAATATGTCTTGCTGTCCAGGTGATGCCATTTTTCACAAACTGCCCCGCCGTCTGGATCCACTTTGTCAGCGCCGCCGCTGGTGTTGCCCTCCACAGAAGTAAATCCATTTCCGTTGCTGTCCACACTGGATACGATGCCAAAATGACCGTATTTCTTTCCAGTCCAGAAAATCACTGGTGCACCGACTGCCGGTTTATGATCCAGCCGCTTGTCTCTGAGATGCTGATTCACGAACTGCTGACAGTTATATGGTAAATCGCCACCAAGAAGATCTTTTGCCGCAGTAACAGCGTTGTTCTGGGAAAGACCGCGTTCCATCAGCGCAAGAACAAAAACATCTGCTCCGAACATAGCGCACCAGGCCTGCCCCTGAAAATTTCTGCGTACATAATCATTATAGAGCATAGCCCAAATGGTGTAGTTGTTGTATCCCGGCGACCAATGAAAATTCCACATCTGCGCCCGGGTTCCCAGTTTGCTTTTTTCCTGATAGTTCTTGTATTTTCTCGCCATATCAACAACATGGCTCGCTTTTAATCCATACATAACCAAACCTCCACAAAAAGAAAAAGGCGGCCATTTCTGACCGCCGTATGTATAGTTGGCTTTAGACCGCCCGGTTACCGCCGGACCCGGAGAAAAGGATCACCGCCTTTCTATTTACCTGCTTTCTGTGCCTGTGTACCGAAATAAAACCCCACAATCATAGTGAAAATGGTAAGGAACTGTTCCCCTGTGATTTCTCCGGCGCAAGTTAATCCGATAAATCCGCCGGTCAGTGCCAGTGTCATAAGGCTTTTTACATCAATCAGTTTTGCAAATTTCTCTTTCATGGTACTCTCTCCTTTATTTTATATGCTGGGCCATCATATAGATAACTCCAGTTGCAAAAGCACCTGCTCCGGCTCCAACAATGGTATTGAAAATGGTCCGCGTCATGCTGCTCCAACGTTCTGCAGGTTCAGACTCTAATTTTGCCAGCCGCGCTCCCTGATTCTTCTGCTCCTCAATCATGGATTCCATCGACAGCGCCATTTTCTGCACAGACAAAGCAAGACTGCTTAAAGACTTCCCCTGTTCCTCTTGCTCATTCATCCTATGCTTTAATGACTTGATTTCCTGTTCATGATTTTCAAACTTTACGGCAATGTCCGTATCAGTCATGCTCATGCCCGGCACCTCCTACTACTTTTTCTTTTTTGCTGCGATAATCTCCTGCCGCTGTTCCTCGGTAATCCAACCTTTGATAACAGCGTTGGATAATCCTGCATCCGTCAGTTTTCCACTTACTACATAAAGATTCTTCAAACGATCAAACATCTCTTATCCCTCCAGATCAGCTAACACAAGCATATCAACAGTTTCATTGAGGTTGGCAATCTGCTTCTGGGCTGCCGCAAGCTCTGCCCGAATATCTGCTTTTTTCAGGACCACAATCATAGCCGCACCATGCACATCTTCTGTGGTGTAAAGAGTGTTGCCGGACTCATCAGTGCCAACTTCCACCTGTTTCGTGCCGATCACGAAATCCATTTTCTTAGTAATTCCATCCAGGCAGGTGTAACCAACCTTGGTCTCCATGGCCTCGCCGTCTGCGTCCAGAATCAGCAAACGGTCATTCCCTTCGATGTCCGACTCGATCTGTTCATAGGTCTTGCCATTCGGGAATACAAAAATCATCTTTGCGGTATCATCCGCAAAATATGCCCCATTCGGTGTCAGCTCATAGACTGCTCCGCTCTGGGTTTTAAGTTTCTCACTCATAAAGAGCTCCTTTCTGCCCTGTTTTCGGGCAATAAAAAATAGACCCGAAGGTCTTATTGAAAATGTTACACTTCCAAAATTTGGAAAAAAGTTTTTGTGCAAAATAGTAATTTAGCTGGTTTGAAGGTTGTAAGTCGTGGCAGAATGTTTGCTCCATCTGGCGCATGGACAGCCAATAAAGCCGTTGATATTACTGTTTCTGATCCGAATGTCAAATCATCCGATACATTGCTTGCTTGTATAAACATCAATGGAGCAAGCGGAGACAAAATAGGAAGCAGGTTTTTCATATCAGATGGGAAAATCATATGTAACTGTATGCCAACGATAAATTTATCCGAGTCGGTATCAGTATCATTTTGGTATCTTGTGCTGAGATCATGATTACGGACAGAAATGGTCATTCATGCAATACAGCCCATTGATTCCAAGTCCCACCCCTCCTATATCTCGCGTATATCATATTAGTAGAAGCTGGAAAGGCCACTTGTCGACAATAACCAGAATTTCCACTTCTGCCACTTCCGATAGGTACTGTTAAGACCGTTACATGTCCTGATTTAGGTGTGTTTTTCAAATCTAACCCGCAATATATGCCAAAAGATGCTGCGTCATTAAAATCTTTTATGGTATTGTTGAAGGGCAATATGTCGGTTAAATTACTATATAACGCATTAACCGCTTGTGTTACATTCTCAGCATCACCTGCAGAAAGGTCGGTTCCCATTCCCAACCGCTCATACAACGTATGCACGAAAGCACTGCTCGGCACTTTTTCTCCGCTGTTTACATCAATACCGGAAATCATGTTTTTCAGGAGTGCGTTCTGATCCAGATTCATCGTTGCGGCAATGGCTTTAGACACTTTACCCAGTACCGACTTAATTGCTTCTCCGGCAATAAGATTTGCCAATTCCGTTGCCTGCTCAAATTCGGTGTTTACAGTCAGATTGCCGTCCTCGCCCACGGTAATATCATCACTACCTTTAACAACGCCAACCGCATCCTGCTGAGCCGTCTTGGCTGACAACTTTCCTTCTTCATTTACCTCTGTAGTGCTTCCATCCGGCATTACCGTTCCAAGACTACCAGATGACGCCTTTTTTGTGCCCGCCGCCGATACCTGCGAATATGATGTGTCTGTCGGCAGCGTTCCGACCGGCGGCTGCGCCTTTGCCACATAGCTGCTGCCGTCATATTCTACAAGCTGACACACCTCATACTGTGTATCGGCGTTCCATATGCCCTTCGGCACGATTGCAACGTGCCCGTATGCTACTGCTGCCATTATACTGATACCTCCATTTCCGTATTTCCTGCTTCTCCATAAAAGATGCCGTTCTCAAGCCAAAATCTCATGCCCTGCGCCTTTTTATCACTCATCAGCATACCTGTTTCAAAATCAACATAAAACTGTGGCACAACAAGGCTTGCCGCCGCATCTATCTGATCTTTCAGTTTCTGTGCCCGCTGACAGTAATATTTCGCATTGTCCTCAACATCTTCCGGCACCACTCCACCAACAGCATACCGCTTCGCATCATCTGCGCTGCCAGATGCTTCTCCGGCTTTTTTTCTGGCAGAGTTTGCGCTTTCTGCAGCATCCGTTGCCGCCTGTGTAGCTTCTGCCGCCTTATTCGTAGCAGTACTAGCTTTCTCCGCTGCCGTCTGCGCGTCCGCCGATGCACTGTTGGCACTCGCAGCTGCATTTGTGGCCTTTTTGGTAGCAATACCGGCCTGTTCTGTGGCTGTCCCAGCCGCCTGGCTGGCCGCGGTCGCATTGGTTACAGTTTCCGCAGCCGCCTGCTTGGTGCCCTCATAGTAATACTTGGCATTGTCAGTTTCGCTACCCTCAAACTCTGCATCACCAATCGTATATCTCTTGGCAAACTTCTGATACTGTAACGCTGCATCCCTTGCATTCTGTGCATCAAGCATATATTGCCGGAACTCTGACTGAATAGATGGATCCAGCTTATCCATCGTTACTGAACCGTCTATGATGGTGGCTGTTACCTCACGGTCTGTCATATTAAATGCAACCGTGGCCGAACTCTTGAAAGTATTAATAAATTTCCCAATATCAACTTGTTTTTCAGTTCCGTCGGCCAGCGTCAGAATGATGATGCCCTCGTCTGTCACATCAAAGTTCGTAACGACACGCTCAATGTCCAGGTCGTATGTATCAATGCCGCCGCCCAGTTTTGTGACGGTAATAACGCCGGTCTTTGCATCCACATTTACGGATTTTACGAGCGTGTTTGCAATTTCCATGGATAATTTAGAAGCATCCAGCTGAACAATTCTGCTATCTGCCTCCTTGATACCATTTTCCATGTTTAAAAGGTTTTTTCGGTTTAAAGCCGTCCGCTGCGATGGAAGGTTCTGCCAGTCAGTTATGATATAAAAAGCTTCGTATGCCATTAAGCTTCACCTTCTTTCTCTTCATCGTCAGCCTGCGGAAGGTTGCGAATAATATTTGCCGCATTGTACAGCAACGCTCCCTGATCAGGACCCGTCACAGAAATTTTATCTAAAGAAAATAAAATCAGCTGTCTTTGTTCTTCCGATAACTTATACATCTTGAACTTCCTTTCCGACCAGCCGTTTCAGCTGATCAATTTCTCTCTGTTGCCCATGCACCGCCGCTACCAATATCGGAATATAGTTGGTGTACGGAATCGTATAATACCCATCATGTCGACCATATAGCGGCATATCCCAATCATGCCTTTTACAAATCTTTCTCACTTCCTGAGCAACAAACCCCATTCCTGGTATGTCGCCATCATTCATCCGAAATGATACAGGCCGAAGCTCAGATATGAGATCCAAAGCCGTTTCGGTTGGAATTTTCTTGATATCGTGTTTCAGTCGTTTATCGCTCCACCACTCACCGGCTACAGTGCTGTATATTCTGCTGCATCGAATACTGCTATTACAATCTATATAGCCAGCAGTTAAAGAATTAATATTGGCATCTTGCTGCACAATCAAATTATCACATGTGTGCGAGCTTGCGATGAGTATGGAAAAATACCCTGTGTTTGTCGATGATGTAGAACCTATCTCAATGCTTTTGGCAACCACCTTACCGGTCTTAGCATCTACCGTAAAAATTCCGTCTGCTACGTTGATGCCACCTTTAAATAGCCCGTCAATAACGGTCAATTTTCCCTCTGGCGTGAGGGACGAGAACTCAGCCTCCCAGCTAAATCTATTACCCTTGATGGAGATTCCACCACTTTCAATGGACAGCTGAGAAGATACATCTCCCTTGCTGACCTTCATCGTGATGGAATCTGACAGCAATTTAATCTGCGCATCGGTGTAATCATTCAGATTTTTCACAGACAACGCAATCTGATCAGCACGGACACCCAGTGCCGCCTCCGCTTCACCCGCACGCTTCGCTTCCAATGCAATAGCTTCTGCCGTCTGCTTAAACTGCGTTTCCATGTTTTCTTTCAGGTTCCGCATATCGACCGAAATCTGCTCAATGGATTTTTTAATAACCGCAGATTTTCCTTCCAGCTGAATTATCTGGCTCTGGATTCCGAAGTTCTCCTCATACTCGATGCTGCCGGATGCTTCAAACGTATCCATCATGCCCTGAATGCCTGTCATGGTCCGTTTCAAGCAGTACGTTTCGATGACATCATCTGATGTATAACAAACAAGGCCATCTCCGACCTCAATCCACGGTAAACCAGGATTCACAATCTTACATGGCCGATATGATCTGCCGACTATGTTTTCATAAACAGCTGCAGCTATTCCTTCAAGCTCCTCTGAGGATTTTCCGTAGGCAAGAAAATTCCCCTCAATAACGTAGGTGTTGCTCCCTTTTCCATAAAGCACACCAACATCACCTTCCTCCTGCCGTATCTGCAGGCGGTCAATCGGTGTGACGATATAATCTTCATACGAAGTATCTGACTGCTTGTAAAACAGAATTTGTTCCGTATTTTCATCATCCAGCAAATCACCCGGAAATAAATCATCATCCGGAAAAAGAGTCTCTGACGGGTAAAGACCTGCGCATCCTAAAAACTGATACCGCAAGCGTCCTGTCTTATCAATATGCCCAAAGCAACCATTAATCTCGCATATGGCTTGCAATACATCAAGGCCACTCAGCTGCTCAGGATCAATAGTTTTGCTTACCGGCATATCATCTAGCGGAAGATCTGTGTCAATCTGCTTCACACCAATATGCTCACATAAACTGTATCGAAACTCTTTCAGCGTAAGCGGGAATGTCAACACCTGGTACCACGCAGATACATCGGTGCTGAATTTTCGCATACGGTCATAGGCAGTAATCTTTTTCAGTCGACGGTCTGCCTGACGAACAAAGCTATCTACGGTGTAAATTCCCATAGCCATCTCATACCCATCAACCTCTAGCGTAACCATGAATTCCAGTCCGGTCAGATCCTGTTGCACATCAGCAACCGTAACCTCAAACTGGGCCGCATTGCATTCACCAAATTTCAGATCATCGGATTCGCACAAGCCCTCAGTGATTTTTATTGATTCCGTCTGCATCTGACTGTTCTCGATAATGTAAGACGGCTCCTGTTCTGCCGGGAACAGTTCTTCGGATGGAAACAAGGTTTCTTCCGGATAGATCATCTGGATATCGGAATCAAAAAAACGCAGCTTCCATTTCCGCCGCGTCTCTTCACTGATATTGTCCTGCCAAAATATTTTCTTTATCTCTTCTGGCACCGCCAGCATCTATCTCACCACCTCTTAATACTCTGTGATTGTTATGGTTATTGGCTTGTACAGAATAGTTTTCCGCTTCTCATCTACGTTTATGATCTCGTATGGCACATCCGCAATATAAAACCTGCCGGACACATATGAGGATGTATTCGGATTCCAGTATTCAACATCGCACTGCACCCGCGCTCCATGCTGAATAAATTGATTAAGACGCTCCACATCTGCGAGATACATATTGTGCGTGGAAAACTCAACCGAAGTGGCTGTATGAGGAAGCGCATTTCTGTGCAATTCACCGTTCCCATCTCGATATGGGTCGAGGTCCATAATCTGATCAGGAGTGCACTTATAGGATTCAAATGCTATCAGGTCATTAGGAAACACCTGTCCATTGATTTTTAAAAGCCAACCCTCAAACGCTGCCACAACTCACCACCTCGCATAAAAAAAGAGACGCCCATTCTAGGTCGTCTCGATAACCATTCTATTTCATGCTACCATTCTATCATATCAAAAACGGCATTTGTGGCAATCTTAACAGCATATAGTAATTCTGATTTTTGTGATGTCAGAAGTATGCTTATTGATGGTGAGCCGTGGTTTGTAGGAAAGGATGTTGCAGATATTCTTGAATACCAAAACGGTAGTCGAGATATTAACCGTCATACAGATGAAGAGGATAGACATAAAATTACTATATCCAAAAGAAAGAGTCGGCAAATGCCGACTCCTTTCCTATACCGCTTCTACTTTCTCCACCTGTTTCTTCAAAAATCTGTCGATCTTATCACCGATGGCTCGGCGGGAAAATCCAAGCTCATTGCCAATTTCCTCATCCGTTTTCCGCTCAACATACTTCAAAGCCAGAATATGCTTCATTTCTACATCATCCGGCGGTATGGACTCCAGAAATGTTTCAATATCCAGTTTCATATCCTCAAAAAGCTGCTGATTCCCTTTCAGATCAATTGCAAGCTGACGGACAGCCTTGTTTCTCTGTTCGGTGCTTTTGATAGTAGGGCCAGAAACAACAAAATGACATTCCGTAAACGGAAACTGTTGCATAGACCCTTTTACCACGCCATAGGCAGCATGAGCCGGATGTGCCTCATAATACTTAAGGCGGCGCTGAATTCGTTTGATTTCTGATTCCAGATATGTATAGGTTTCAAGGTATTCTCTTGTCAGAACCTTAATCATAATTTCATTCTCCTCTCTAAAACAGTCTCGGCATTACTTTGACTTCTGCCTTAAAACCGCCCTCTATTGCACATTCAAGTTGGCTCAGTGAATCTGGCCCGTCATCATGCTCATTTGAACCAATCTGAACAAATGTTGTTGTTTCATCCATCGCAGCATCATATTCTTGACTTCGCCTGTAGCGATGAACTCCCGGCGGATCATTCTTGGCAGCTTCATCAATCAGCCTATTTGGAGCCAAAAAAACGAACCTACGTTTAATATCACCGGAATACTGTATGATTTTCGCCATCTTTGACATCTTATTAGGGGCTTTGGTTGACGTTATGGAACAGCGATATCCCTGTCTGGCCAAATCGTCATTGACATACTTCGCATACATTTCGCCGCCATTGTTAGCCTCGAAATTTATTTGCTGAATCTTGTTTCCAACAATTTTCCCCTGAACAATTGGAAGTGTTACCTCTTTCGCTCCCTTGTTAAATACCCAGTCAAACACGTAAACGTCTCCGTTCTCATATTCAGCTCCTATCGGCATTGAAAGGCTATCTCCACCACCCCAAGCAACATCACAAGCCGTAACAGTTCTAACAAATCCGCCCTCCGGCAATAATCCGTAAAAATACCTCAAGTCATTTTCAGGGAAAAGCAGTCCTTCACGAACAAACGGTTTTTGCATGAACTTCGCCCACCATTCATTTGCATCAAGCTTTTTCCGCATATCTCTGTAATATTGTGTGGAGAAGCCACCAACATCGTATTGGAAATTAGACTCATCATTTTCATCTAGTGCCGGTATCTTTCTGAATCTGTACCGTGGATCATGCTTGTGTTCTTTTTCCAGACGGCCCAATGGATCCATAACGTTCCAACGGGTTCCTACCATCAATTCACGAGATCCATCGTTTTTACGGTCAACTAAGATATTCAAATAATCCTGGTATCTGTTTTCCAGTCTGGTAGGGCTCAAGCTCTCTTGGCGGTCACGAATCAGGTCATCAACATATAAATAGCCATCATCCGAAATGTCAACCGCACCGGTCCATGTACCATCAATACCGCGGCAAGTTAGTGTAGCAAAACTCTCAACAGCATCAAGGTACATTTCATTCTTTTCTGCAGATCTGTTCGCGATTCTGACCTGTGGGAATATTTCCCGGAATGTGTACTCTTCACTCTCTATCAGCTTTGCCGCATCACGGTAAAAACGGTCTGCCAAAATACCGCTGTGTCCACTCATAGCGTTATGACCAGCCGGCCTTTTACCCATAACCCATGCCATGAAGAAAATACATAGGGTAGACTTTCCAACTCGTGGCGGCAGCGAAATGCCAAGGAAGTCTATCTTCCGGTCTTCCAGATCCTGCAGATCATCCACGACAATTTTCAAGGTTTTCCTTCGCGGAATATAGAATTTTTTCTTCTCCCGCCGTTTCCTCTCCATGTAGATCAGGAAAGAATCGAAGATATATGGAGCTTCAAACCTAAGCGTATCCCAGTACAATTTGTCCCACTGGCGATCTCTTGTACTGGAATATCTGTTGGTAGCCCATTTCTTGATATATCCGGAATAGGCCATAACAAAATCTCGGCCATCCAGCGTGATATCTGGGTTATCTTCCATCGTGTACCGCAATTCAGCCAGTAAATAGCTCAGCGATTCATACGATGGCGGTGATTCCAGTTGCCGTTTCAGACCATTTATGATTGCCCTATGGCCTTGAAAATCCATAAAAATAGAGCCTCCTTCCTCTGATATTCAAAGGTCGAAGGCTCATAAAGGCTCTGGTTTAAATCGACATCAACAAAAATTATTCTGCAATTTTAATTATTGGCGTTGTATCTCCCTGCACCTGCGGAACAGAACCATTCCATTTTTCAATTTTCTGTTTCTCAATCAGTTCTGGAGTGAGAGACGCTGCGATCTTAGCATTCGCTTCGGCATCAGCTTCAGCCTTAATTCTTGTCGCTTCTGCTTCGCCCTCTGCTTGGATTTTTTTCTGCTCCGCAACAATAGCCGCTTTCTCCTTTTCCTGTTCGGCGGCGATTAACGCTACCTGCTTATCCTTGTCAGCCTGAACCTTTGCGGTCTTAGCTTCAATATTAGCAAGTTCCAGTTCCTGCTGAGCTGTTACCTTCTTTTGAATCGCTGCGGAAGTCTCATTATCTGTAGAGATATTAGTAAAGTTCACTGTGTCGATCACAATACCATATGGTTCAAACTTCTGCTTCAAATAGACATCCAGTGCTTCGTTAAGTTCCTGCCGCTTATCACCAAATACATCCGTCACCGGATACTTTGCGGTAACCTCCTGCGTCCAGGCTCTCATCTTCGGCTTGATAAACGTGTCCTTGATTGATTTTCCTGACTGTCCCTTAAACATGACGAACGTGTCCGCAATCTTATCCACATCAAATTTATAGGAAAATTCCAGATCCACGGTCAGAGATTTCCCATCAGAGGTCGGTGTTGAAAAGCTCTCATCCTCCGGAGAATCTCCCTTGTCCTCAGATGTAAGATATGACTGTTCAATTCCTACGGAATATGTAGTAACTTTCTTCGTTGGAGATACAAGGTGCCAGCCCTGTGTAAGAACCTCTCCATCAATTCCACCATTCATGTTGTAAACGATGCCAACATAACCAGCTGGAACTTTCTTTGTGCAAATAACACCGCCTGCAATAACCGCAATAATGATTACTCCTGCAGCAATTCCGCCTACTAATCCCTTACTCATCTTTCTTTTCCTCCTCTTTTATATAATTCATAGCATTACGCCAAATACAAGCAATCATCCGCCCTAATGGCACAAATACAAATGCCAAAAGGAACCATGCTGCCACTCCAGCAAGCAGTACCAAGGCCCAAAATACTATATTCATCCCACACCTCCCACACATGCACTGTAAAATCTCTCCGACACTTGCTGTTCTTGCATTTATACGGCATCTTGAAAATCCGCGTCTCCGGCAAAATCTTCACGGCCTTTTTCCCGCACCACGGACAGACCGCCCATCTGCTACCGTCTGGAAATGTTTTGATATCTGCAATTCCATCGAAACCATCTTCCGGCTGGTTCATGCACCGCTGGAACGCATCTTGTTCTATGCTGTTTATAACATCAGCCATGCTCATTTCCATCACTCCTTATTCCGCCTCAGCTTGTCCGCCTCTTTCACCAGGTTATGCGGTATCTGAAGGACCGTTATCAGCTTCTCACCCGCAAATATGTACGCCTTGTCCGAATAGAGCCGAATTTGATTGGCTGAATGATTCCGAAAATACAGACTGTCCACCCACTTTTTCAGATTTCCGGTCAGATCACTATGCCTAAGACCTTTCTCATAGGCAATCTTTGCAATCCGGTCAGAAGATTTCTCTTTCAAGCCGCAGCGCTGCTTCATTCTCTGCTTTGCATGTTTAGTTACGATCATCAAATCCACCTCTTTTCGGACAAAAAAATACCAACCACCGAATATTGATGGTTGGTATTTTTAATAACTTAATCATACTTCTTCACAAAATCCATAAATTGCTTTCTGGCCTCCGCATATTTTTGTGACAGTTCATCGGCGTTCTTCTGTGCTTCATCTAATTCCTTACGATTTTCCTTTAAATAACTCTTCATAATCTGCAGTTCTTTTTCTTCTGCATCTCTTAATTCAAGTTTACGCCCTAAAAGAGCATCATACAATTTATCTCTTTCGGCAATGTAAGATACAGCATCCCCATACATAGGGTATTTGTCCTTATATTTCTGTCCTTCCTCGCAGCCCGGGCAATAGTAATAATCAAATTGGCATCCCTCAATTGCCTTATCATACACTAAGTCCATCGACATTGTTCCCGGTGCATCAAGCCTGTCAAATTCTCTATCAAATTTTTCTCTATCACAAGCTTTGACAATTTTAATTCTTCCCCTATTGTTACATTTCGGGCAAAAATTTTTTGAACTCGTTACATGTCTTCCGACTCCCAAATTTTTGATCAGTTCCATTGTATATTCCCCCATTCTTGCGTAATAAGGAAATTATACCACTCCAACCATCAATATTCAATTGTCAACGTACAACTGGGCCAGCCGGATTCGAACCAGCGCATCCAGGAGTCAAAATCCTGTGCCTTACCGCTTGGCGATAGCCCATCATGCCATATCATAGATACGGCGCGCTTCCGTCAGCAACTTGCTCAGGACCAGAACTGTGCTTGTAAGTTCAGCATTTATATTCCGTTCCTTAGTAAGAAGCTTATATGTTCTTTTACAGTCCTGAGAGCATCCATCTCGTTCAGCTTCCAGATAACTCTTCATGTCCTCCAGATCATTGACCTTGCTTTCCAACTCGTCAATATGAGCATCTAATTCGTGGAACCGTTTCTCCAAATGTTCCCGAGGCCACTTGCGGACCTTATCCATATCAACCATTCCTACACCTCCATTTCATTAAAAGCCGACAGAGGGACTTGAACCCCCGACCTACTGATTACAGGTCAGCCGCACTACCAACTGTGCTATGCCGGCATGTAAAGGGCGTGTCGCCATTGCCCAACGCACGCGCCACTGCTTACAAGGCAGCCGCTCATGAATCGCCCCGCGTGGGGTCTTACACTCATTCGCTCGCTTTACACTCTTCCGCGGGCAATGCGGAAGTAATGGACCGTCAGGGACTTGAACCCTGGGCCGCCCGGTTATGAGCCGGATTCTCTAACCAACTGAGTTAACGGTCCTGAATTTTATGCTTTGGAAATGATATAGGTCTCTCCATTCAGAGTCATGGTTCCGCATACATTTGAATTTTTGATAATTCCAACTGCCATATCTACCGCTTCTGCAGCTTCCTGAATATCCTGACTATATTCTTCATCCCAATTTTCCCTTACATAATTTTTCAGGGATTCCAAAACCTCAATGCACTTTTCCTTCTCCATTACCTTACCCCTTTCAATTTTTTGCTCCCATAAACCGCCTCTACTTACTGCGCCGTTTCCGGAATCGGAACACCTGGACTTGAACCAGGGCCACATGGCTTATAAGGCCACCGCTCTAACCGGCTGAGCTATTTTCCGTAGCGATTCCGGCTTCAGAACAACGTGCGATTGTCGCAAACAGCCGCTAGCATAACCACTTGCTACATACATTGCTCCAAATACCGGCATTGTCATTCTCTTTGAGGTGTTTCGCTACGCTCAAATCAGTTGGGAGCGACCCAACACAACGCCATGATAGGGATTCGAACCCCAGAACGCTTTACGGTCAGCAAGTTTTCAAGACCGCCTCCTCGACCTACCGGACTCATGGCAAAACGTAGTGAATGGGATTTGAACCCATAAGCCGAATTAACGACTGACAGATTAGCAATCTGCTCCAATACCATTATGGAACCACTGCTTATACAAACATGATTAGGGCTTCCCCTTATCCACCATAGATGCAACCATATTCAGCCAATGTGACGATAAGTCTGAGCTTTTGGGAGCGACCCTAGGCTTCTTACCGCGGTCAAAGCACATACAGGATTTCACCTGTAAATTTCACGGTTCTTTCAGATTAAATGTTTTTCGATAGTTTCTCTCATACCGTCGATCAAAATTTTCAATTCTGCCATACCGCTACTTTAACAAATTTCTTGTGTTATACCCAGATTTCTCCAGTTCAAGGCAAATCAGCTTATTGAGATTTCCATTTAGTCCGTAGTCTCTCACACCACTCACATCAATGGATTATTCCTACACCGCAGGCGTCTATTGTACGCTGACCACAAGGATTCTGCTTTTGGTTTCTCTATGATGATACACTGCACAGCGTTGTTGATGGTTTCCATCTTCTCACCAGGATCACCCGCTGATGAAAGAATCAATAAATCCAGTATCCCGAATTTATCTATCTCATTACTGTGCATCTCGGCAAGGCTGAAAAACCTTTCTGCACCGAGATAATCATGTTTGAACTGGCATAGCCGGACTCGAACCGGCGACATCATGATTAACAGTCATGCGTTCTACCTACTGGACTATATGCCATTCTTATCAACCTGTAAGGAAACCTTACAAGTTCAACCATTCGGAATTTCCGAACAGTTAAATAGCGGGTAATGGAATCGAACCATTCGCCTGTCAGCTGTATTATCGCGCGCTTCTGACCGCTCTTCCCAATGAGCTAACCCACTTCAACCGGCATCAGCCGGTTAGCAATATATTTGTTCGTGCTATGCCATGCACTATGCGGTTTTTAAGAGTCATATCGTTTTACCGCCAATCTACACGCCACTCTTTTATTTCGTACCCTCGAGCAGTAGTTGGGTCAAACCTCACGGCGGTCGTAAGCCGCCTTAACAGCCTGTTGGCTATGAGGTATTCACATGGGGTACACAAAAATAAGATTTCGCCGCACAGTTATATGCGCCTGTGCGGGAAAGATGGAGCGGGATTCGAACCCACATATACAGCTTGAAAAGCTACTGTTCTACCACTGAACTATCCATCTTCCGGCCTGCCGGCCGTATCGTTCATATATTCACATTTTCATTTAGATAGCGCGGCCTCTCAGCAACTTACCGCATGAACACGTTGCCATTGGCCCATGATACTTTCCTGTATTGCTTCTCATGATTCATTCAATACCGCAAATACAGTTCCGCATCCAGGCTGTCGCTACTCCGGATGCCTCGATCGTAAACACTGATAAGGAATCCCGTACTTACCAGATCTATACGACCTTTCTGCCCTTCTTACTGGGCTGTCAGCTATGAATTTAACCCATTCCACTGAAAGGAACAGGATAATTCCAAAATAAGTGAAAATCATTCTTTACCTCATCTGTTCAACCAGTCATTGTCCAGATAGTAAAATCCGAACACCACTGCTGCAGTTAACAGTATCCACACCGTCCAGAACAATCCTATCCAGGATGTTGTCATACGCTTAACCGCCGATTCAATATCAGTATCGACAAAAAAACTTGAATCATCAGAAATGGTTCCATCTCGCAGATCTGCATATATGGTTCCTGTATTCGTTATCGGAACTCCATAATACTTAAACCGAACATAAGATGATTCCTGGGAAGTATCTATGTAGTCCTCACTGGGCATTTGAATCTTTCTATAGTCCATTTCCACATCCAGGAATCGAATTCTTTGGCTGTGAATATCCTCTTCTCCTGCCCAATCCCAAGACCAGTATGTCTCCACTCTAGTTTGCACATGACCTTTTCCATCCGATGTCGTAACGGTACGAGTGTGCATATTGTAGTGTTCCTCGACCTTTTCCACATACAGATACTGACCGCCAATTTCTGGATACGTTACTGGGTCCACCGCTTCCAAAGTGCCATAAACAAAAGCATTGCCGACTGAGGTATCCATGCCGTACCGAAACTGTTCAGTATCCGTAATCCGAACAGCCTTGTAATACTCAGAGTTCTTTTGAATCTGGTGAGCATCAATCCGACCAGAAATTACAAATCCCAAAATCAGCATAACTGCAATAATCGTGATGCTGGCAAGAACTTCTCTTTTGGTTATCTCCATATCCTACTCCAAATACCTCCAATGCGTCGGCCTATAGTAGACATACATACCACCATCAGGTAAAAACCACAGATTCCGATATCTGTATAACTCTGTCTGATTCCGGCATCCCTTTTCGTCATCAATTTTTGTCTCCACAACTACATGCTCAGGCGGAACCTCTTTTGATGTTTCAATCCAGTCCATAATGCTCCTCTATCATACAAAAAACGGAATTTTTAAATCCAAATGCTGCATCTGGAAATCAACCTTCGGCAAAAATCCAGAATCTTTCATGGACAATACGGCGTATTGAACTTGCTTATCCCTGTTCAAACCAGAGAAAGCTTCAGTATAAAGCTCATCAAAACAAGATTTTCCACAGTTGCAGCATTGAGAAACCACAATGCCATGCAAGACAGTCTTATTCACGTATTCTTCACGAAAATAGAACTTTCCGATAATCTCTCTTGCTTCATGTTTGCACATTTTCTTATACAGCCACATATCAGTCACCAAACAGGTTTGTCGGCGCATCTGCCGGCGCACCATAATCAAGCTTCTCGTATTCTACAGGTGCATATCCGGTCCAGTCCAGGAAGATTCTGGTTGGGAAACCTCCAATATACCGTTTATATGCACCAACCTGCGTCTTGTAGTTACTCCGATACTGCGCAATCAGGTTCTCTGTCGTTGCCAATTCTGTCATGTACTGCTTGTAATTCTCGTTGCTCTTTAATTCCGGGTATGCCTCTGCCACCGCCGCAATAGCTGTGGAGACATTCTCAAATCCGGCTGCGCCGCCGCGACCATCAACAATAGCCTGCAGGACTTCGGCCTCATGCTTATCGTACTGCTTAATGGCATCGACCAGGTTCGGCAGTAAATCAAAGCGGCGCTTTTCCTGCACATGAATATCAGACTCCGCGATCTCTACTGCCTGTTCAAGTGCGATAGCCTTATTCTGGCTACTCTGCACTCCGTACACGCCTGCTGCTCCGACAAATACCACTGCCGCCGTGATCAGTAGAACCAACTTCCACTTTTTCATTTACTGACACCTCTCTTGTCTGTTTTCGGTAACCCCATAATGCGCTCATTAAATTCCTGAAACGCTTCTGTCCATGTCTTTTTGCCATTCCGGGCCATGAGGTCAATTCCATCACTGAATGCTACACCAGCCATTGTGGTTCGCTCAACCGGATCTCCATTGCTCCAACAACGACACATGCCATTCTTTCGCATACGAACAATCAGAAACTTCATTGAATCACACTCCTATCGCAATCAGTGCTGTGTTGAAAATCAGCAAAGCCGCCACGAAACTGGCTACTACTTTCGATGCCATATCCTTTTCCGCAATGGAGCTCACCGCCACCGCAATCACGAAGATTGCATTCAGCGTATATGCTACACCTTTCACAATCTGCATATCACACCTCCATCGTAATCAGTTCTGAAAATGGCAAAGTTTCAATCCATGCGCAGAACTGATGCCATTCGTCAAGCTTATGTCCGGCACGAGCATGATAGATATTTCTGAGAACCGCATAGTTCAGCAGCACAGTGCGCTTCTGATTGTAGGAAGAAGGGAGAAGCTGTATCATTTGCCACCACCACTTTTTATCTTTGGTCTCCAAATACAATTTGCGGTAGTGATTCAGCACGTCACAAGTGATTTGGCAGAAATCCCATGCGGAACACATGAAGTCTTTTCCATCTGCGTTTACCCATAAACCATGTGTCTCACCTGTTAAATGCTCATGTGAGAAATCATCAATTTCAAACTCCTTTGCCTGTATCTTGTGCATGGTGGAACAGCTGTTGCTCACAGTGCCAACCTTGTAAGTTTCATACTCCTTGTACCAGTACAGCGGAGCCGTAATATCAGCCGTGACAATGATAAACCGCATGAACTTGGAGTGATCGGTTCCTGAGGCAACCAGACGCTTCATAAGATCCAGATCTGCCTTGCCTATCTGCATATGGCCCGGCCAGAAAAGGCTATCACTCTTATCCCAGGAGTTCATCGGATTGCGCATGCCTCTGATGGCGGCTTCCCATCCGCCAACCTCTGTTTTCTCAATGAATATCATAATTACCTCCGTTCCTTCCTCTCGCCATCTTGACAGCCCTCTAAGAAATCAAGTTCAAGACCGTAATTATCACTATCCTCATTGATGCAGGTCCATTCGCCCTGGACCAATTTGCAAAATCTACAGCTTCCGCAATGAGTCATTTCTTTACCTCCGAAGTGCCTTTTTTATTTTTAAGAAATTTTTGAAGAG
>ERZ1034913.1036-NODE-1036-length-18508-cov-5.440470_pt1 | contig 18508 bp, 16 predicted proteins | sample MGYA00520697_ERZ1034913 | MGnify/ENA primary metagenome ERZ1034913 (study PRJEB33766, sample SAMN09781786) | gut metagenome | biome: gut microbiome | host: Homo sapiens | place: Madagascar | study: EMG produced TPA metagenomics assembly of the PRJNA485056 data...
GAGGGGACGGGGCGGATGGTGCGGGGCGGCGGCCCTGCGCGCCGAATGATGCGCGCGGCGGCCTTGCGAGCCGCCGCGCGTTTGAGAAGGTGGCGAGATTAACCAGCAGCTGGCGAAATTGGCCAGCTCTGGCGTTTTAGCTAGATGTCAAGCGCCGCGTGGTAGGCGCCACCTCAGCTGGCTAGCGCCGCGTGGCAGACGCCGCCTTAGATTGCCAGCGTCACGCGGCCAAGGTCACCTTAGATGTCGAGTGCCGCATGGTAGGCCTCGTACACCGCCGTCGTGATATTAGAGGGCCGCACTGCATCGCCGACGATGCGCACGAACGGCGCCGCATCCCGCAGGGCATCCGCGACATCGCTGCGCGAGCGCTGACCAATGGCGCAAATCACCGTGTCACCAGGAACAAGGCGCTCCTTCCCCTCCCCGTCCGCAACGACAAGGCCACCGCGCTCCACGCGCACACCGCGGGCGTTCAGGTTGACGTCGATGCCCGCGCGCTCGACTTCCGCAAGCAAGATGGGCCTATGGCGGATATTGGCGTCGATGGCAAGCCCGTCGCGCATCTCCACGATATGCACGTGCTTGCCGAGTCGCGCCTGGTTGAGCGCGCATTCGCAGCCCGTCAGCCCACCGCCAAGAACGACAACCTCATCCCCCGGTTGCTCGCCTTCCAGGTACAGGTCGTCAATCGAGAGCACGCGCGCACCCTCTTCGACGGGAAGCGGCATCGGAATCGGAGCCGACCCTACGGCGACAATCACCGCATCGGCCGCAATCCTCTCCGCGAACGCCGCGTCGACCTCGGTGTTCAGGCGGATATCCACCCCAAGGCGATCGAGCAGATGCGCGTAAGTGCGTCCCAGCTCGTACATATCGCGCTTGAAGGGCAGCGCCGCCTCAGTACGAAGGATGCCGCCGAGCTCGCCCTCGCGCTCGCACAAGACGACGTCGTGCCCGCGGCGGACCGCCGTTGCCGCGGCAACCATGCCAGCGATGCCGCCGCCCACGACGAGCACCTTGCGCGAACGGGGCGAACGCGCGATATCCATCCCCTCGAACTCGCGCCCAATGAGCGGGTTCACCGCGCAACGGCGCGTCTGCGTCACGGCGCGCTCGGCCATACACACGTAGCAGCGCAGGCATTTCACCACGTCATCGCCACGATTTGCCATCACCTTCGCGGGGAGTTCGGGGTCGGCCAGAAGGCCGCGCGCCATAGCGACGGCGTCGGCCTGACCGCTCGCGATGATTTCCTCCATCTGCGCGGGGTCGGAAAGCCCGCCGATCGCCACAACAGGGATGCTCACGTGCTTCTTGATCTCAGCCGCCAGGTGCACGTTGCAACCGTGGTCACGGAACATCGACGGGTGCGTGATCGAGAAGCCGAATTGATAGGACCCTGCCGACACGTGTATGAGGTCGACCAGGTCCTCGAGCGCATGGGCAATGCGGGCACCCTCGGCCACGTCATAGCCGCCCTCGAAGAGCTCGGCGCCGCTTATGCGCAGCTCAATGGGGAATCCGGGGCCAACGGCGCTGCGCACCGAAGCGAGCACCTCGCGCGCGAAGCGGATGCGGTTCTCAAGCGGCCCGCCGTAATTGTCCTCGCGCTTGTTGAAGTAAGGGGAGAGGAACTGGTTGATCAGCCAGCCGTGCCCCGCATGCACCATGACCATCTGGAAGCCGGCACGCTTCGCGAGCGCAGCCGCCTCACCATATGCTGCAACGATACTCGCAATCTGCTCATGCGAAAGCGCGCGCACGGGCATGCCGTCGGGGCGCACGCCATCGGAAGGCCCCCACTGGCACAGATCGCCCTTCTTCTCCTTGTCGACCATATAGGTGCCAGCATACTGCCCCGAATGCGAAAGCTCGATGGATGCGACCGCGCCGTGACGTTTGATCGCGTCGGCAAGGTAGGTGAAGGCGCCGAGCTGACCGGGCGTCTTCAGCGACAGCCGCAACATTTGCGAGCCGTCGGTTTCGGGATGGACCACCAGCTCGCTCACGGTAACGACAGCCGCGCCGCCCTTTGCGCGCAGCTCGTAGAATCCCTGGGTGCGCGGCCCGGGCGTGCCCTCCGCCGTAATGTCGGTCGCTCCCATCGGCGCAGATAGCATGCGGTTTCGAAGCGTCAGGCGCCCCACCGTAAGCGGCGCACACAGATGCGGATAATCTCGCCTCATCGAACTCCCCTTCTTATCGAAAATCCCTCTCCGCTGCGCTGACCGAGCGCTTGCATCGCGCGGGCCACACTGGCCGCCGGTCGCGCCCACGAGTTGCATCTCGCGGGCCGTATCGCGCTGGCCACCGGCTCCCACACGATTGCACCCGGCAAGCGCGACGAGCGGGTGCGGCGCCCCTCCCCTTTCGGGCGCCGCCTTCCAAGCACTGCGCAGTCTAGTTCGACGAACGGTGCTTTTCAACCCAGCCTTCGTGGTTTTCCTGACGACCACGGGCAATGGCGAGCGCGCCGTCGGGCACGTCCTTCGTGATGACGGAGCCCGCAGCAACGAGCGTGTTAGCGCCCACGTTCACGGGAGCCACCATCATGGTATCGCTGCCGATGAAGGCACCGTCGCCGATGGTGGTCGGCCACTTCTTGGCGCCATCGTAGTTGCAGGTGATCGAGCCGGCGCCGACGTTCACGCCCTCGCCGAGCGTCGCGTCGCCGATGTAGCTCAGGTGAGGAACCTTGCTACCGCGGCCAATCGTGGATTTCTTGATTTCCACGTGCGTGCCGGCCTTCGCGCCCTCGCACAGGTGCGCTCCGGGGCGCAGGTACGCACGCGGACCGCACGTGGCCTCATCGTCGATGCGCGCCTCGATCGCGACCGTCTCGTCGATCGTGCAGCCCGAGCCGACGACGGTGTCGGTCAGGCGCGTGTTCGGGCCGATGACGGAATCCTCCCCTACCTGAGTTTTCCCCAAGAGGAAGGTCTGCGGGAGAAGCTCGACATCGGGCGCGATTTCCACGTCGGGGCCGATCCACACCGAGGTCGGGTCCCACATGGTAACGCCCGCCGCCATGTGCTCCTTGTTGATGCGCGACTGCAGGGCGCACGTCGCCGCGGCCAGCTGGACACGCGAGTTCACGCCGAGGCACTCGGAGACGTCGCTTGCGGGAAGCGCAAGCACGTCGCGCCCGGCGCCACGGCAGATCTCGAGCACGTCGGTCAGGTAGAACTCGCCCTGCGCATTATCGCTTCCCACCTGTTCGAGCGCCTCGAAAAGCGCCTGCGCGTCGAAGCAGTAGAAGCCGGAATTGCATTCGGTGACGGCGGCCTCGGCGGCGTTCGCGTCCTTCTGCTCGACGATGCGCTCGACGCGTCCTTCGCCGTCGCGGATGATGCGCCCGTAACCGAACGGGTCGTCGAGCTCCATGGTGAGCACCACGACCGCCGCGTTCGAACGGGCACGCATGTCGGCGAGCTCGCGAATGGTATCGGGCGTGATAAGCGGGCAGTCGCCCGACAGCACAAGCAGCGAGCCATCGAAGCTGGCGAGCGCTTCCTTGCAGGTGAGCACCGCGTCGGCCGTGCCGCGCTGCGCCTTCTGCACGACAACTTCGGTGTCGGACACCAAAGGCTCCACGATCTCGCGAGCGTGCCCCACCACCGACACGATGCGGTCGGCGCCGGCTTCGCGCGCGGCGTCAACGACCCAGCGAACGAGCGGCTTGCCGAGAATCTCGTGCGCGACCTTGGGTTTTTTCGACTTCATACGAGTTCCCGCACCTGCGGCGAGCACGATGGCGGCAGTATTCATTGAAATGACCTTCCGATTGGTTGAAAAATACCAGGGAAAGTATAGCGCAACCCGAAACCGACGCGTTCCCGCAGACAGCAGGCATCCTCAAACGCACCTGATCGCGTGCTTGGGCAGCGCGAAGTGCCACCCAAGCCAAAGCGCCCCGAAGGGACGCGCCGCGGCGGCGCTAGCGCTTCTCCTTGAGGGAGACCGCCACTTCCGCAATGCCCTCGCACCCCGCAAGCGCCTGCTCCACCTCGCGAATAACCTCGGGATCGTCGATTTCGCGAAGGAGCCTCTCGGATGCGACGTTGGCTTCCTCGCCCGCAGTCTGGCGGCGCATCTCGCTCGGGCCGAGAGACATGAAGGCCACACCTTGTTTCTGCGCCGACTTCGCCTGCACCGCGAGCAGCGAAAAGCCCACAACGCCCGCAACGAGCGAGGCTAAAAGGATGCCGAGCTTCGCCGCGGCGATTGTGGCCGCATCGACGTAGGCCAGGTTCGCCACAAAGATGGCCATGGTGAAGCCGACGCCGCCCAAAACCGCCGCGCCGAGCATATGCATCCAGGTCACGTTCTCGGGCAGGCTCGCCGCCCTCAGTTTCACCACAAGGAAGCTCGCGGCCATGATGCCGAGCGGCTTTCCCACCACCAGGCCGAAAAACGCGCCGAGCAGCGCCGGGTTCGAGAACAGGGCGCCCAAATCGCTGCCCGCAAGCCCGACGTTCGCGTTCGTAAGCGCGAACAGGGGCAGGATCGCGAAGTACACCCAGGGGTAGAGCAAATGCTCCAAACGCGTCGCCGGAGGCACGACCTGCTTCGATACGCGCGCCAGCGAGGAGATCGTCTTCAGGTAATCCTCCTGCCCGATGACGGGTTCTTGCGCGTTGAAGGCGCTCTTCGCCTCGACGACGCGCTCGCCCGACCAGCGGATGAAGCTCTTCACGTTCACGCGTGACCCGGAGGGAATCGCAAACGCAAGCAGTACGCCGGCGATGGTCGAGTGCACGCCCGACATGAACACGCAGTACCACAACACGGCCCCCACCAGCAGATACGCATACAGCGAGAACACGTGGCGCTTGTTCATGAGCAGAAGCGCGCAAAAGACGACCGCCGCGCAGCCAAGCCACGGCAAAGACGGCGCTTGCCCGTAGAACACCGCGATGACGATGATCGCGATGATGTCGTCGGCGACGGCCAAGGTGCTCAAGAACACGCGCACCCCGTTCGGCACGCGGTTGCCGAGAAGCGCCAAGATTCCCAGCGCGAACGCGATGTCGGTTGCCGTCGGGACGCCCCAACCGCCCGCCGTATCGAGGTTGCCCACGTTGAGCGCGGAGTAGACGGCCACGGGCACGAGCACGCCGCCCACCGCAGCGACGATGGGAAGAATCGCCTGGCGGATGTTCGTCAGCTCGCCCACCGTCATCTCGTATTTGATCTCCAAGCCCACAAGCAGGAAAAACACCGCCATGAGCACATCGTTGATGACGTGCGAGAGCGGCATCGTCGCCTGCGCCTGCCCGAACACGAAGCCGACGTCGGTGTGCCAGAAATGGGAGAAGGCATCGGAGACAGGGGAGTTCGCCACCACAAGCGCCGCGATCGCCGCAAAGAGCATCGCACCCGCCGCCTTCGTGGACGAGCTCGTGAACTGGATGAGCTTGCGATAGCGGGCCTGATGGCGCTGCACTTCGCTGATGTAGATGCGCCCCGGATCGGGGTTTTGCGCACTGGGGTGCTCGGGTGCTGCAGGCGCATCGTGAGCCACGCCTTCCGCAGAGCTCGCTTCTTCGTGCGCAGGTGAGGCGCAATGTTCGGTCATGGGAAATCCAATCTATGCGCGGGCAGCGCATACCACGGGGTCGGGCGTTTGTTGCATTATCCCTCAAATAACGGGTTCTTAACTTGCAAAACCCCCCTTCACCTGCGATTGTAAGAGAAGCGTTGCCAAAATGGTCGCAAATACTCATCTCCCCCGACGCCGTTTTGCGCTATGCTGTACCTATCAGCTTCGAGGTAAGGAGCCAACATGTTCCATGCAGACGGGTATCGAAATCGCAGATAAACCCGCATGGACAAGGGCATCCTCCCAGGCTGTTTTTTATTCGCCACGATTGTGAGGTGGTAACTATGAGCATTACCGTATCCGGCCGCAAAATGCCTGTAACCGACGCGCTGCGCGCCTATGCCGAAGAGAAAATCGGCAACTCGATGAAGGTCATGGATATCGACCCCCTCAACGCCGAAGTCGTCCTGAGCAAAGAAAAGAACCCGGCGAACCCCTGCCCCGACACCTGCGAAGTCACACTGCGCACGAAGGGCCACATCATCCGCGTGGAAGAGCACGAAGACGATATGTACGCGGCCATCGACGTCGCCGCGGCGAAGGTGCTGCGCCAGCTGCGCAAGTACAAGACGCGCGTCATCGATCGCAAGACCCGCAACGGCGAGAAAACCGTTGACGCCTCGCCCATTCCCGTCTCCGAAGGAGAGCTCGACCTCGACGGGCTTATGAGCGAGCTGTCCGACGACGAGGTCGTACGCGTGAAGGAAATCGAGTTCGCGCCGCTCACCGAGGAAGAAGCACTCGTGCAAATCGACCTTCTGGGCCACGATTTCTTCGCTTACACCGATCGCGACACGAACTTGGTGAATGTTCTTTACCGTCGCGACAATGGAGGTTACGGCCTTTTGAAGCAGAAGGAGTAGCGATAGGGTACAATACCTTCGCTAGTTCACTGTGAGAAAGGATGCCTTCAATGGCTACGCTTGATACCGTTAAAGAAGTTCTCGAATCGAACCTCGACATCGACCCCGAGAACGTGACCGAAGACGCCACCTTCGAGGACCTGGGAATCGATTCCCTGGACATGGTCGAGCTCATCTGCGATCTGGAGGAGAAGTGCAGCGTCGACTTCGGCGAGCCGGAAGGCCTCACCACCGTCGGTGACCTCGTCGAGTACATCGACAACCTGTAAGCTATCATCGCCCAACGAAAGAGCCCGCATCTGCGGGCTCTTTTCTTTTTTTGGAATGCGCGGCGGGGCGAAAACGCGTACGGCAACGGGAAAACGCGAGGGCACGCACAGTGGCTTCAGCGAAACGCGAGGACACGCGCGGTGACTTCAAGAAGATGCCGGGACGCGCGCGCCCGCGTCAGCAGGAAACCTACGGGCGATCGCGGCGAGAAAGCCACGCGAGCACGGCGGCGGCCGCAACGAGCAAACAGATCGTCGCCACGCGCCCGACGCTTAAAGGCTGGTATCCCACAGCGAAGATGCCCGCCCCGAACGCCGCCAGTACCACGCAAAGGACGGAGAGCCATTTCAGGTAGTGTTTCCTTTCCATGCTACGCCACGTCTTCCTCGCTCAAGCGGCCACGGAACGTGCGGTAGACGATGACGTGGTACACCAACACGAGCGGCACGCCGATACACGCGATGCCCGTCATCCAAGCAAGGGAAATCTCCGAGGATGCCGCCGTCGCCGCAGTGATCGAGGCGCCCACGCCAGCGGGATCGGCAACGACGAGCGTCGGGAACATCGACGTCGCCAGAAGCCCGATAAGGCAGACCGCGCCTGCGGACTGGGCGAGAAACGCACCCAAGTCGCTCCCCTTCGCGCGGCCCAGGTATATCGACACGATGAGAGCGATTGCGAAGAGTACGGCAAACACGCAGGCCACAGGCCACATTGCGGGCTCAATAGCGGGACGGATGACCCCGAGCGTCATAACACCGCAGACCGCGAACAGCACGAGCGTCACCATCTGCAGAATGCCTCCGAGTTTGCGCGCCCGCGCACGAAGATCGCTTCCCTCGGGCGTTTTAAGCGCGATCCACAAGCATCCCGCCGTCAGGCACATCGCGAAACCGAAAAGCCCGACAAGCAGCGTGTACGGGGTGATGAGTCCCAGAAGCGGGACACCCGAGTAATCCCCGTTCGCCGCCATGGGAATACCCGCGAACGCATTGCCCACGGCAACCCCGAGCAAAAGCGCAGGCAGGAACGACCCCACGATGAAGCACACGTCCCACACGCGCGACCAACTGGCGTCATGGGCGCGGAACTCGAGCGAGACAGCGCGCACGATAAGGCCGAAGAGCACGAGCATCACCGCGAGGTAGAAGCCCGAGAACGTCGTGGCGTATGCCGCGGGAAATGCCGCGAACAGCGCGCCTCCCGCCGTGAGCAGCCAAACCTCGTTGCCGTCCCACACAGGGCCGATGCTGCGGCGGATATACGCACGATCGGTCTCGTTCTTCGCAAGGACCGGGTAGAGCACGCCCGCGCCCAAGTCGAATCCGTCGAGCACGAAATAGCCCGCGATCAGCACGAAGATCAGAAAGAACCACAGTATCTGGAGAATCGTCATTACTGCTCACCACCCTTTTCACCCGCACCGGCAACCGCAAGATTCCCATCGGCCGCCTTGGCGGCACCCTCATCAGGCCCCTGCTTCACGAAATGGGAGATGACGCGCACCCAACCGATGAGGAGGAACAGGTAGACCGCAAGGAACAGCCCCAGCGTGATCAAAAGCTCGGGCGCCGACACAGATTGGGAAATCGCGTCGTTCGTCAGAAGAGCCACGCCGTCGGGACCGGTCGTCGAAGGATAGACAACCCACGGCTGACGGCCCACCTCCGCCGTGATCCAACCAACTTGAATGGCCACGAACGGGAACAGCGGCGAGATGACGAACAGCTTCTGCAGCCAGCGCATCGAGCGAACACGCCCGCCGCGCATGGTGAAGACAATCGCGAGGATTGCCGTCACCATGATGAGCCCATACATGGCGACCATCAGGTGATACGTTTGGAATACGAGGTTCACGGGCTGATCGGCGACGTTCATATCGGAGTACTTCTCCTCCTGCGCGAGCGAATGCAGGCCCTTATACTCGGTATCCCACGTGCCGGTTGCAAGGAAGCTCGTCCCGCCGGGAATCGCGAACGGGGTGATCACTTTCTCGTTTTCCTCGTCCACCCAACCGAATGCGTAGAGCGGCGGCACCTCGTCGTTGTACATACCCTCCATCATGGCGAGCTTGGTGGGCTGCTCTTCGGACACCTGAACGGCGGACGCGTGCGCAGTCACGATCATGGCGCACGAGGCGACGACGGCGACGACGGCACCGATGCGCACCGTTTTCATGGCGAAGTCGGTGTGCTTGTTCTTAAGCAGGTACCACCCGCCCAAGGCGAGCGACGTGAACGCACCGATGATCAGCAACGCAACGATCACGTGGAAGTAGCGCGGGGCAATCGAGGGGTTCATGGCTGCTGCGAGGAAGTCGGTGATGATAGCCTTCTTCCCATCGGCTGCGAGCTCGGCGCCAGCGGGCGTCTGCATCCACGAGTTAGCGATGAGGATCCAGAGCGCACTCAAAAGGGAGCCTGCCCACACAAGCCATGCCGACACGGTGTAGAACTTGGGCGAAACCTTGTTGCGACCGAACAGCAGCACGCCCAAGAACACCGACTCCAGGAAGAAAGCGAACAGCGCCTCTGCGGCAAGCGGGGCGCCGAAGATGTCGCCTACGAAACGCGAGTAATCTGCCCAGTTCGTGCCGAAGGAGAACTCCATCGTGATGCCCGTCGCCACGCCAATGGCGAACGTCGCGGTGAAGATCTTCACCCAAAGGCGCACCGCCGCGCCGTCCTTCTCGTCGCGCGAGCGGTAGTACTTCGTCGCGAAAATCGCCGTGATCAGGCCCAGCCCAATCGAGAGCGGGACGAATATGAAGTGGTACGCAACGGTGAGCGCAAACTGGATACGTGAGAGCAAAGCAACGTCGGTCAAGATATCCATAACGCAACCCCCTCCTCTTCGCATATGCGATGGTTGATTATTGGATGCCAGGATAGCACATTATCGATAACAGTTCTCATTATTATTGGGAATTATTTTCGATAATGTCACTTACAGGAAAATCCCTCTGCAAGCGAACAGCAAAAGCCTAGCCCCGTCGCGCGCAGTAGCCAAGCGCCGTATATGCGAAATGTTGTCGGGAAACCCTACGGCTGCAAAGAGTTGCTATCCGCAGCGCGAAGAAACGCCGCCTTGACGTCGGCAATCGAATAGAGGCTGCCGAAAGCGCAGATGATGCCTTCGGGGCCGGCGATTTTGCGCGCAGCAGAGACGGCATCGTCGAAGCCATCCGCAACCTCAACCGTTGCGCGAGCGCCGAGTTCATCGCATGTCTCGCGAATCGCACGAGCGAGATCGGCCGCATCGAGGGCGCGCGGATTAGGCGGCGTCACGCACACGAAGGCACTCGCCAGCGGCGCGACCGCCCGAAGCATCGAACGATAGTCTTTATCGGCAAGAATGCCCACAAGAAATACTGGCCGCTTATCGGGGAAAACGTCACGCAGCGAATCGGCGAGCACGCCCGCGCCCTGCGGGTTGTGGCCGCCATCGATCACCACGGTCGGCATACCCGCCGGTTGATCAAGCACCTCGAAGCGCGCAGGCCACCGCGTCTCGGCAATTCCACGAGCGATAGCCTCATCGGGAATCTCCCAGCCGCGCTCGCGCAGCGCACCAGCTATCTCGATAGCCATCGCCGCGTTCGAGGGTTGATACGACCCCAAAAGCCGCGTCGCGTACCCCCGCCCGCGATACGAGAACTGACGCATGGGAACAGCACTCTCAACCTGCGACATGGGGGTTCGGTGGGAATCAATTGACGAACTCGCCTGAAGCTTCTGCGCGGGGACGGCGTGCTCCGCGCGCAGTTCCGCAGCGAAGCGAGGACTGTCTGAGCACGGAGCATGCCGCCCCCGCGCAGAAGCGGTCCCGCAGGTTGAGCCTCCCTCGGCCCCTGCCTGGAGCTCTTGAGCATGAGGGGCGTGCTCCGCGCGCAGTTCCGCAGCGAAGCGAGGACTGTCTGAGCACGGAGTATGCCCCTCGTGCTCAAGAGCGGTGCCGCGAGTCAACAGCGCAGCGCCCCTCGTCACCTTCCCCACCGAAAGCAGCGAGAAATCAGGCACGACGAGCTTATCGCCCGCGCGCCGTGCGGCGTCTTCCACCACTTCCATGGCGGAAGGCTCCTGCGGCCACGACACCACGGTTGAACCCTCCTTCACGATGCCCGCCTTCTCGTAGGCAATCTCGGCAAGCGTGTTGCCGAGCAGGTTCGTGTGGTCGAGCGCAATCGACACGATTGCCGCAACCTCGGGCGCAGCGATGACGTTGGTGGAATCGAGCCGGCCGCCAAGCCCCACCTCGAGCACCACGATATCGCAGCCGACGTGCGCGAAATGCACGAGCGCCACAGCAGTCATCAGCTCGAACTCGGTGGGGTGCTCCCCGCCTTCCGCTTCCATCGCCTCGGCACACTCGCGCACGCGAAGCGTTGCAGCCGTGAGGTCCTCATCCGAGATGTTGCGCCCGTTCACACGGATGCGCTCATGGAAGGTCTCCACGTAGGGGCTCGTGAAAAGCCCCGTCTTGAAACCCACCTCCGCAAGGATTGACGCCGTGAAGGCGCAGGTCGACCCCTTGCCGTTCGTGCCGGCGACATGGACGAACTTCAAGCGGTCCTGAGGGCGCCCCAGCCGATCGAGGAGCTCGCGGATGCGCTCAAGGCCGAGCCGGGACGTCAGCCAACGGGGCGTGTTGATGTATTCGATTGCGTCGAAAGGCATGCTTCCACCTTTTTAGAGAAGTTTTTGCTGTAAGAACGATTCATTCTCTTTCACTGGAGAAGGTTGTGGCGCATCCCCCGACTCATCAGGGGAAACAAGAGCGACCGAGCGCATTTGCGGCGCCCCGTCTTCCCCACCTGGCTGCGAACCATCGGGAGCGGCGGCAACGATGCCTGCCTGTCGCAAAAGCTCGCCGAGTGTCGCAAAATCGTTCTCCAACGCCTCGCGCTTGCTGCCATCGTAGAGCGCGGCCGCGGGATGGTAGATCGGGAAGACGCTGAAGCGGCCCGCATGCTGCAAGGTCCCATGCAGCCGCGTGATTCCCACCTCGGTCTTCAGGATGAACTGCGTGGCGAACTTGCCGAGCGTCACGATGAAGTCGGGCATGATGGTTCGCGTCTGTTCGCGCAGGAAAGGCGCGCACAGCTCGATTTCCTCAGGCCTGGGGTCGCGATTTCCAGGAGGGCGGCATTTCAGCACGTTCGCAATGTAGACGTCGTCGCGGGAAAGCCCCGCGATCGCAAGCAGATCGTTGAGCATATGCCCGGCGGCGCCCACGAATGGCTCGCCCTGCAAATCCTCATTGCGACCAGGCGCTTCCCCCACGAAAAGCACGCGGGCGCGAGGGTTTCCCACCCCGAACACCGTTTGCGTGCGCCCCTGCGAAAGCGGGCAGCGATGACAAGCTTCCACCGCGGCGCGAATCTCGGGAAGGGGTATGTGCGGCTTGCCCATCTATACGTACACCTTCGGCAGGCGCATTCCAAAGGCGCAAGCCAGCTCGTAGTGGATCGTGCCGAGCTTGTTCGCCATGTCGTCGAGCGTCACCACGGAATCTCCCTGACGGCCGACGATGACCACCTCGTCGCCGATCTGCGGGTCGAGGCGGCGGCGGGTGCCGTACGTGCGCAAGTCGACCTCGAACATGCACTGGTCCATGCAGATGTTGCCCACCTGGCGCACGCGCGTGCCGTCGACGATGAAGTCAGTGCGACCGGAAAGACCGCGGTTCAAGCCGTCCGCATAGCCGACAGGCACCGTGCAAATCTTCACGCTGCCGGGGCTGCGGTAATTCAACCCATAGCTCACGCCCTCGCTCATGGGAAGCGTGCGCGTGTCGGTGATGCGCGCATGAACGCTCATCGCGGGCTTGAGGTTGATCATCGAGCGCGTCTCCTGGCAGGTGTGCAGTCCGTAGAGCGACACGCCCCACCGCACCATGTCGAAGTGGACCTGCGGATAGCGAACCGTCGCGGCGGAGTTCGCGCAGTGCACGATGCCGGGATCGATGCCCACCTCGCGCAGTGCGGAAATCGCCTCCGTGAAGCGCTTCACCTGGATACCGAAGTCGAGCGTCCCCTCGCAGTCCGCCGTCGCGAAGTGCGTGAACGTGCCCACCAGATCGAGCGCGCGATGGAAGCTCACCTTTCGCATGAAATCGACCACGTCGTCGTAGCGTACGCCGATGCGGTTCATACCCGTGTTCACCGCCAGGTGGAACGGCGCGCGAATGCCGTACTCGTCGGCCTTCTCGGCGTAGGCAATGGCGAACTCGGGCGTGTAGATGGACGGCATGATCTTGTAGGCGAGCAGCAGGGGCGCCGCCGTCGCGGGGGGCTCGGACAGAAGCACGATTGGCGCCCCCACCATGCCCTCACGCAGCTTGATGCCCTCGTCGATCGTAGCCACGGCCAGGTAGTTCGCGCCCGATTGCAGCGCGGTCTTCGCAACACGCACGGCGCCGTGACCGTACGCGTCGGACTTCACCACGGCAAGAAGACGCGTGCTCGGCTTGATGAGCGATCGCGCGACACCGACGTTGTGGCGGATGGCCGAAAGGTCGATTTCCACCCATGACCAGCGACGATCGGTTTCAGGAATCAGGGCGAGCTGCTCGGGATCGAACACGGGCTTTTCCGCCTGCTCATCCTGGGCGCCAGCCGCGCTCGTCTCATCGGGGGCCACCGCGCCAGACCTCCGTGCAGATTGTTGTTGCTGCTGTTGAGCTTTGCGAGCAAACCCCGTGAAGCCGTTGATGAGCTCCTCCACCGCTTCCAAGCCTTTCTCGTAACCTGTTATCGATAGCCAAGTATAGCACTCATGAAAAACGCGCCCGAGCAATCAGGCTGTTCGGGCGCGTTTCGAAACAAAGCGGAAATAAAGCGGCAGGGGAATTAGTGCCCGCCGCCGGCCATCATCTTCACCGCATGGGGAAGCGCAGCGACGATGCCGTCCCAATTCTCGCGGGCGGCCTTCTCGCTTCCTGGTAGGTTGATAACGATGGTGTTGCCGCGCTGCATGCAGATTGCGCGCGAGAGCATCGCGTAGGGAGTGATCTGCAGGCTGTGGTAGCGCATAGCCTCGGCGATGCCGGGAACCTCGCGCTCGCACACGTCGCGCGTCGCCTCGGGGGTGTTGTCGCGCGGGGACAAGCCGCTTCCACCGCAGGTGAGCACGATGTCAACCTTCAAATCGTCGGTGCAGCGCTTGATGGCGGCGGCGATTCCGGCGCGATCGTCCTTCACGATCATGTGCGTACGGCAGGCCCAGCCCTGCTCTTCAATCAGCGATTCAAGCGCGTCACCTGCGGTATCGCACTCGGGGCCGCGCGTATCGGAACAGGTGATGATGGCGAATACCGGTTTCTCGACACTCATGGTTTTATCCTTTCATCTTCCATCGGCGCCTCTGCGGCGCGAAATCGTAGGGTTCTTTTAGATCAGCACTTCCTCGGAGACGTCGAGCAGGACGCAGTCGATCATCGAGCCTGCTGCGCGAGACTCCAGCCCCTCGGGCATGATCGCCATGCAGTTGCTGCGTTGAATCGGCCCGAAAAGCCCCGAGCTCTGGTTCTGCGCAGGGGTGACCAGATAGCCTTCGTCGTCTTTCGTGAGCGTCGCGCGCAAGAAAATGCGGCGCGGATCCTTCTTCTTGGTGTCCTGGGACAAACGCGCGCGAACGACGGGGCGGTTGAAGTGGCTATAACCCTGCATCTTGCGCAGCGCCTGACGGACGATCATCTCGAAACCGCAGTACGCCGCGGCGGGATTGCCGGGAAGGCCGAAGACGGGCTTACCTTTCACCAGGCCGAACGTCTGGGCTTTGCCAGGACGCATGTTCACGGTGGTCATGAGCAGCTCGCCTGTGCCCTCCACCACTGGCTTGATGAAGTCGAAATCGCCGTTCGCGGCGCCGCCGGTCGTGATGACGAAATCGAAGGATTCCACTGCGTCGAGCACCGTCTTCTCAAGCGCCTCGTAGGTGTCCTCCACGATGGGAAGGATGGTGGGAATGCAGCCAGCAGCCTTCGCGCATGCCGCGATGGCAAGACTGTTCGAGTTGCGGATCTTTCCAGCAGAGGGGACCTCGGAGGGGTCGATGAGCTCCGACCCAGTTGCCGCGATGGCGACCTTCGGACGTCGATAGACCGGCACCTGCAGCACGCCACAGCCGGCAAGGAAGCCGACGCCGGCTGAGCTGATGACCTCGCCTGTATGGACGATGACCTCGCCTGCATGGGCCTCTTCGCCCGCTTCGCGGATGTTATTGCGCAGCCTAGTCGGGGCGGTGAATGAAACGCGGCTGCCCGGCTTGCCGTCGCCCGAAACGACGCCGACGATCTCGTACTTCACCACTGCATCCGCGGCGTCGGGAACGGGCGCGCCCGTCATGATGCGCACGCACTGGCCCGCCTCGATCGGCCCGTCGTACACCTCGCCTGCACCAATCTCGGCAATGACGTCGAGTTCCACCGGCTCGTCCTCGCTCGCACTCTCGAGCTCTGCCGCATGCACCGCAAAGCCGTCCATCGCCGAATGCGCGAAAGGCGCGATGTCGATGTCGCTCGCCAAATCGGCGGCCGACACACGGCCCACCGCGTCGAGAACCTCGACCACCTCCGTCGAAAGCGGCGCCACGTTCGCGAGAACGAGCGCTTGCGCCTCTTCCAGAGAAATCATCTCTGTCATCGAATCCCCTTTCATAGAAAAACGCGCCGCCGCGAAAGCGACGGCGCGCACACGTTCGATGGCACCTATTATAGCGGTTCGACTCGAAAGGCCACCGAGCGATTTCTTCTTACGCTTGCGGCACCTTGATGTTGTAGAACGCGGAAAGGCCTGCATATTCGGCCTGATCGCCCAGCTCTTCCTCGATACGGAGAAGCTGGTTGTACTTCGCGACGCGATCGCTTCGACACGGCGCGCCAGTCTTGATCTGGCCGGTGTTGCAGGCGACGGCCAAGTCGGCGATGGTCGTGTCCTCCGTCTCGCCCGAGCGGTGGCTCATGACGCACGCATAGCCCGCGCGCTTCGCCATCTCGATCGCCTCGAGGGTCTCGGTGAGGCTGCCGATCTGGTTCACCTTGATGAGGATCGCGTTCGCGCAGCCAAGCTGGATGCCCTTCGCAAGGCGCTTAGAATTCGTGACGAACAGGTCGTCGCCGACGAGCTGCACCTTGTCGCCGATGCGGTCGGTCAGCGCCTTCCAGCCGTCCCAATCCTCCTCGGCCATGCCGTCCTCAATCGAGATGATGGGGTACTTCTCGACGAGCGCTGCCCAGTAGTCGACCATTTCGGCGCTCGAAAGCTCGCGGCCTTCGCCCTTAAGCTCGTACTTGCCCGTCTCGGCGTTGTAGAACTCGGTAGAAGCCGGATCCATCGCGAACATGATGTCGACGCCCGGCTTGTAGCCCGCAGCCTCGCATGCGCGGACGATGTACTCGAGCGGCTCCTCGTTGGTGGTGAAGTTCGGCGCAAAGCCGCCCTCGTCACCCACGCCACCGCCAAGGCCGGCCTCGTGCAGGACCTTCTTCAGCGTGTGGTAGATCTCCGCGCACCAGCGCAGCGCCTCGGCGAACGTGGGCGCGCCGACCGGCATGATCATGAATTCCTGGAAGTCGACATTGTTGTCAGCATGCACGCCGCCGTTCAGGATGTTCATCATCGGCGTGGGCAGCACATGCGCCCCGATGCCGCCGACGTACTTGTACAGGGGAAGCTGCGCAGATTCGGCCGCCGCCTTAGCGCAGGCAAGCGATGCGCCCAGAATGGCGTTCGCGCCGAGCGCACCCTTGTTGTCGGTGCCATCGATCTCGAGCATCGTCGCGTCGATAGCGCGCTGATCCTCGGCCTCGAAGCCGATAAGGGCCTCGGCGATTTCCTCGTTGACATGGGTCACAGCGTCCAGAACGCCCTTGCCCATATAACGATGCGTGTCGCAATCGCGCAGTTCGACAGCCTCGAATGCGCCCGTCGACGCGCCGGAGGGAACCGCAGCGCGACCGAACGAACCGTCGTCAAGCGCCACTTCAACCTCAACCGTCGGGTTTCCGCGAGAGTCGAGAACCTCACGCCCGAATACGTCGATGATCATGCCCATGCAAAACCTCCCTGAAGGATTCTTTTCGTCCGACCGACGCAAACGCGGCCGAAACCTAACAGGGAAACTATACCACTACAACCGCGTATAGCCCCGCGCCCGCACCTGAAGCGCCCCCTTAAGCGCGTCTGCGGGAAACGTACGCAGGCGGAACGGCGTTCTAGAAGAAGAGGGCGAGAAGCGCACAGGCAGCAATACCGACGACGATTGCCGCCACCCCCCGAATGCCGAGATGCGATTCCTCAAGGGAGCTTCGACGCCCATCCTTCGTCGGAGCGCCGTAGCAACGTGCGTCCATGGCGGCAGCTAGACGATCTGCGCGCCGGAAGAGCGCAACGAAGAGCGCGACGAACACGCGCCCCCATGCGCGCAGCGTCACGACAACGCCCGACCCCGAGAAACGGGCGCATCGCGACCACTGCGCATCGTGAACCTGGCACAACTCCTCAGCCGTCACGGGAATGAAGCGAAGCGCGATTGAGAGGGCGCACGCAGCATCGTCAACGGGAATCGGCGTGCGTTTGAGGGGAGCCATGAAGCTCGCTGCCGCGCTCATCATCTCCGTCGAGGTCGTCGTGAAGCTTACAAGCAGGCTTGCATACACCAAGATCACGACGCGGATCGCATTAAACGCCCCCTTGGCGAAGCCAGCGGGAACGAAGCCAAACGAACCCACAAGGGCAATGGGGTCGAACGCCGCGAAGGGGGCAACCATGGACACCTCGGCGTCTGAAAGGTATATCGACGACGAAACGTCCCAGGTGAAGGAGCAGAATGCAATGGCAACTGCAACCAAGACGTACGTCGGCGCCGCAAGTAAGAAGACGCTTCTGAAGGGTACGCGGCTTATCGCGTGAGCAAGCGCGTACAGCACCGCAGCAATCGCGAGCCCCGTCCAGGTCTCAAGGAGAAACAGGGTGATCGAGTACGCGAGGAGCAGCGCGATCTTTATGCGCGGATCAGCCCGATGGAGAGGCGATGTCCCGAAATGATATGTCTTCACAGCTAAATGCACGCAAGCAGTATACCGACCAAAGCGCGCAGGACAGCGTTAAGTCGGCCCAAATGCAAAAAGAGAGCCGAGGCAATGCCTCGACTCTCTCGTACATCCCATAGGGGAAAGGCTACTCGGCCTTCTCCTCGGTTGCGGCCTCCTCGGCAGGAGCAGCTTCCTCAGCTGCAGCTTCCTCGACGGGAGCAGCCTCTTCGGCAACTTCCTCAGCCTTGGCTTCCTCAGCAGCCTCGACCTTCTTCGGAGCAACCTTCTTGGCAGCCGGCTTCTCCTCGGTCTTGGCCTTCTTGGAAACAGGCTCAGTGCACAGCTCCATGATGACCATCGGAGCATTGTCGCCCTTGCGGAAACCCAGCTTCATAATGCGGGTGTAGCCGCCCTGGCGATCGGCGAACAGGCCCTGCTCAACCTTCTCGAAAATCTCGCGAACGAGCTCTTTATCGTTGCCAAGAGCTGCGATAGCGAGACGACGGGAATGCAGGTCGCCCTTCTTCGCCCAGGTGATGATTTTGTCGACGTCAGGACGGATCTCCTTGGCGCGCGACTCGACCGTCTTGATGCGGTCGTTCAGGAAAAGGGCTTTGACAAGGCTGCGCTTCATAGCCTTAGTGTGGCTCCAGTCGGTGCCGAGCTTGCGCCCCTTCTTGTTGTGTCTCATGATCTCGGTCTCCTATTGCTTCAAATTGAGGTCCATGGAAATGAG
>ERZ1034913.1040-NODE-1040-length-18382-cov-7.805478_pt1 | contig 18382 bp, 17 predicted proteins | sample MGYA00520697_ERZ1034913 | MGnify/ENA primary metagenome ERZ1034913 (study PRJEB33766, sample SAMN09781786) | gut metagenome | biome: gut microbiome | host: Homo sapiens | place: Madagascar | study: EMG produced TPA metagenomics assembly of the PRJNA485056 data...
GGAGGAGAGGAAAGAGAAGGAGGGAGAAAAAGATGAGGAGGGGAGGAGAGAGGAAGAGATAATGAAAAAGCATCTATCAGATGTGGAAGTAGGAGCATCCCTTAGCGCGATGTCGGCGCAAAACGTTGGAATACCGCCATAAACGGCTTCATTTCGCCGTTTCCAAGGGTTTTTACATGACCTGTAAAAACTGCTATCGCCAGCCATGTGCGGCTATTTCCGGTTAGGATAACTAGACCTGCGGCCGGGGCGCATAGCACTGGATCATGGAAAAACCGATATGCGCTACACACTCACATTCGTCGACTCCGCCGGCGAACTGCAACCGATCATGCTGACGGGCAAAACGCACGTCGTCTCCGCGTATGGCCACACCCAGACGCTCGCCCTCGCCATTCTTCGCGTTGCCGGCTCCGGGGCGTATGTCCAAACCCCGCGTGGGTTCCATAAGGGGCTATGCGTCCCCGAGCGCATGTCGTCGTGACTGCCGTGTCGTAGGCTCGTATCGTTTCGCCCACGCACCAATTGCGTCATTGCAGGTTGTAGATAATCGCGACCATGCCGAATACACACAAACCAAACTCACCAACCACGGCAATTGCCGCGGGCCACAGCCAATACGCGCCGCGATCATGCTCAATCGCCCATCGTGCGCCATCCAGTTCGTTCGGGATGACGACCGCGGCGAGCAGCAGCATCATGCCGAATGCTGCGGCGGCCTTCCCAAGCCCCGATAAACCCTCAAAGGCGAGCATACCCAACAATGGCACACCCGGAGAGAACACCGCCAGACGACGTGCCAGACGGCCCTTCGCCTCGTCGCCCGCACGTTTGCGCAGGATGCTCCAAAACGCAAGACCCGCGACCAACGCGACACATACCATCGACGTGAGCAGACCTGGAATGATATTCGGGTACATGTCAGGGAAGTCCTCTCCCCAATCGGCGTGCTTCAACACCGGTTCGGTGAGCATGCTCGCTACATCCACCGGCATGAGCAACGCCGCCAGCAGACAGAACGGACGGCACCTACGGCCCGTGAACCCATTGACAATCAGAAGAGTGGATACATGCAGAGGGGCGCAGGAGCTGAACATGAGGACCACGATCCAGACGATGGGACCTCCCCAATCCCCCAACCAAGTGTCGTGCCAACGAACCCCGAACCACGACAGTATGGCCAGACTTGCACGCTCGTACTCGCCATGGCCGGCCAGATAATACCATATGTTCGCCACATACACGCCGACATACCAAGCGAACAGCAGAACCGTCCGCCACACCATGCCACGCACCGTCGCCAGACGCTCCCCATCCCCGCGTTCGGGAACGGTCGTGGCGAACATCGAGAACACGCCGAGCTCATTGGGCTCGTCGGAATCACGCCTCCTCCCGCGCCGGCACCCACCGGCCGAACCGTCCTCGTCCGAACCGTCCATTCCACGGGACGACTCCAGAACGGAACCCAAATCCGAATCGTCATCCATCACCATGCGTTCCCCCACAACCTTCACGATGCCCTCAACCGGTTTGTGAATCGTTTATCCTAAATTATGCGCCAATGATCCTTCGAACATCATTGCTCCATTCGTTGTTTCTGTCTCATGGTTTTTCGTTCCACCCATTCGTCCAGCTCATCGTCGGTGATGTCGTACATGATTTGCAGCAGTTTCAGACAGATGGTCACGTCGGCCATCTCCTCAGCCAGATTATGTTCCGGGTCGGGCCTGCCACGCAATCGTTTGCTGACGGCCTGAATGAGTTCGGCGCATTCCTCCATGCACACGATGGACTGCTTGTCCCGTCCGAACCGTTCGACACTCTTGCGCCAGACGGCCCGACGGTCGACCTGTCCGTCGCGCATACTGTCCACGATGAGCAGAGACTCCCGAAGCACGTCGGCGCGACCACGCCAATAACCAGAGCCTTCACTGGAGCCCGATACGCTTTCGGCCGAGCCAAGCTTGTCGATAAGACGCTCCCTAAGCCAATTCAGATTCTTCACCGCGCCCCTCCGTTTCGTCGAGTGTGGCGTGAAGCATCGTAGTCTCCTCACAGCATGTCTTCAAGTCCGTCGGTGACGGCGGCCAGGGCGCGGCCCAGCCCTTCGCCCATGACGGCCGCCTTCGTGCCGTACAGTTCGGTCAGATACGCGTACAGGCGGGCCAGGCCGGCGTACACGCACGCCGAACCCGCACCCTGGCCGGCCAGAACATCGTGGTGAACGGCCATCACCTAGCGCCGGGCATCTGAACGTCGCGGCAGGCCAGCCGGGTGCGCCGGCGCCGCAACGCAGTTGAATCCTCGCGACGCATAGCCGCTGCTATGACGAAACCGAAGAGAACATCCGCATCCGAAAATGACGTCGCCGACCCCAAGGAGAAGCCCTACGTGCCCATCGAACACCGCCCGCTACTGGGAGTGCCGGAGGTGGCCGCCCTGACCGGGCTGGACGAGAAGGTCATCCGACTGGCCATACGCCAAGGCGAGCTCATCGCCTGCTACGCCCTCTCGTCGACCAAGCGCATTCGACGGCGTGATCTGGACGATTGGCTGTCCGCGTTGCCGGAACGGCCGCGATGACGAAATGGCCCCCGCGTGGTTCAAAACGAATCACGCGGGGGCCATTTTTCTTGAAACACAACTAGACCATAACTAGACCTGAGCTATACTGGCAGAGTAAAAACCCAGTCGGCAGTAGGGCTCAGGGGCTTCGCCTATCAGATGTGGAAGTACAGCTCGTACTCCAGCGGGGTCGGGGCCAGGCGAGCCTGGTCGATTTCGCCGCGCTTGAGGTCAAGCCAGGTCTCGATCAGATCGTCGGTGAACACATCGCCGGCGGTCAGGAAGTCGTGGTCCTCTTCCAGGGCGTTCAGGGCCGCGTCGAGGGAGCCCGGCACCTGCTTGATGTTGGCGTGCTCTTCGGGCGGCAGCTCGTAGAGATCCTTGTCGACCGGCTCCGGGGGCTCGATGTGGTTCAGGATACCGTCGAGGCCTGCCATCATCTGGGCGGAGAAGGCGAGGAACGGGTTGCAGGACGGATCCGGTGCACGGAACTCGATGCGCTTGGAAGCGGGGGAGGTTCCGGCCAGCGGGATACGGATGGCGGCGGAACGGTTACGGGCGGAGTAGACCAGCGAAACCGGAGCTTCGAAGCCCGGCACCAGACGGTGGTAAGAGTTCAGCGACGGGTTCGTGAACGCGACCACTGCGGAGGAGTGCTTGATCAGACCGCCGATGTACCAGCGGGCGATGTTGGACAGGCCGCCGTAGCCCTGCTCGTCGTAGAACAGCGGCTTGCCGTCCTTCCACAGGGACTGGTGGCAGTGCATGCCGGTACCGTTGTCGCCTGCGATCGGCTTGGGCATGAAGGTCACGGCCTTGCCGGCGAGCGCTGCGGTCTCGTGGACGACGTACTTGTACTTCATCAGGTCGTCGCCAGCGTGCTGCAGGGTGTTGAAGCGGTAGTTGATCTCCTGCTGACCGGCGCCGGCCACCTCGTGGTGGGAGCGCTCCAGCTGCAGGCCGACCTTCTGCAGGTTGGCGACCATGTCGTCGCGCAGGTCCTGATAGTGGTCGCACGGCGGAACCGGGAAGTAGCCCTTCTTGATGCGGTTCTTGAAGCCGATGTTCGGGGTGCCGTCCTCTTCGGTGTCGACGCCGGAGTTCCACGGAGCCTCAATGGTGTCGACCTCGTAGAAGGAGCGCTGCATGGAGTTTTCGTAGCGCACCTTGTCGAAGATGAAGAACTCGGCTTCGGGAGCGAAGGAAGCGGTGTCGGCGATGCCGGTGGACTTCAGGTAGGCTTCGGCCTTGCCGGCGACCTGGCGCGGGTCGCGGGAGTACGGCTCGTCGGTCAGCGGGTCGACGATGGAGAAGGCCACGTCGAGGGTCTTGTGCTTGCGGAACGGGTCGACGAAGGCGGTCGTGACATCCGGGATCAGCTTCATGTCGGACTCGTTGATGGCCTGGAAACCCTGCACGGACGAACCATCGAACGGCATGCCGTCGGTGAAGGCGTTGTCAATGAATTCGCTGGCCGGGACGGTGAAGTGCTGCTGAACGCCGATCAGATCGGTGAAACGCACGGAGACGTACTCGATGCCTTCCTTGTTGATCAGTGCTTCGACCTCTTCAGGCGTGTGGGCGAAAATCTTATTCTCTGCCACAATCGCTCCTTTGTTCTTGAGAACTTGTTTGAGAACTTACAATCGACAAGTCTAGAAATGTGAGTTTCACGCGCTCGTCAATTGGGTTACGATTATGTTTCGAGATGGGCAACAGGCGGTGTAATCCGCGTTTTTCCAATGTTTTGGGATTTATGAAATTCGTCGCGTCTCAGTGTCGCGTTTCAAGTAGTGGACGGTCTGATGGTTGTCGGTCGGGACCCGGCCGGATATGGGAAAGCCCCCGCGGCGATGTCCCGCGGGGGCTTTCCCGATGTATGAATGATGCCGGTTCGGCGTGAGGTTGCCCGCCGAAGATCAGCGGCCTCGCATCGCGCGGCGGCTGACGTGCTGCATGCGCGTGGGATCGATGCCCTTGGGGATGCCCATGCCGTTCTTGGTCTGCAGTGTGCGCAGACGGGCGTTCAGTTTCTCCAGCTCGGCCTTGGTGAGGATGAAACGCTCGCGCGGGTGGATCTTCGCCAGGAGAGCGTTCTTGTGGTGCGTCGGGCGGTACGCCTTGCGGCGGATGATGTTGCTGCGCAGCTTCTTCAGCGGCACCTGACCCTGGCCGTTGCCGACCATCACACGGTACACGGGGATCTGCGAGCCGGCGGTGACGCTCTTGATGGACTGCTCCTGGCGGTCCATCGCGCGCTTGACGCGATCGTAATCGCCTTCACCGAGCAGGTAGATGCCGTTGTATCCGGTGCCGCGCCAAATGGCGTCCTTGGTGCGCGGATCCACCCACACCGGCTGCTCGGGGAAGTTGAAGCCGGCCTTGTTGATGTTGCGCAGCACACTGATGGCCGCGCCGGTCTTGCCGTCGAGCTGCTTGTATCCAACCATGTCGGCGCGGCGGGTGAGCACGATGGTCGCCAGCAGCATGCCGAGCATGATGGCGATGAGCATGAGGAACACCCACGTCAGCACCGTCCAACGGAATATGATGCCGAGGATGACGAACACGATCACGGGCACGAGGAACGCGCTGGCGATCAGCGCCGGAAGCATCTTGTCTTCCTTGTGCGTGTACTTGAAGATCGTTATGATCTGTTTGATCGTGCCCTGCTTCTTGGGCTTCTTCTGCTTGGTCTTCTCGTCCTTGCCTGCCATCAACTTCCTCGCTTGGTCTAGGGTGAACACACTGAGCGACAAGTTTACCAGCAGATGTGCCCTTCTGCCGACCATGAGCCGCCGCGTCGCTCGTTCGCGGTGTCTTTATCGGGTGTGCAGCGGTCGGTCGTCGGCTTTGAGCAGCGTCTCGCCCAGCGTCTCGCTGAAGGTGGGATGGGGATGGATGAGACGCGCGGCGTCGGAAAGCGGGGTGTGGTTGCCGACGAGCTGTTCCGCTTCCGCGATGATGTCGGATGCGACGGGCGCGACCATGTGCACGCCGAGCACGACCCTGACGCCGGGCTGTTGCGCGCGGATGCCGCTGACGAGCGACAGAGATCCGCTGGAGTCGCTCATCATCATGCGGGCGTTGGACATCATCGGGTACACGGTCTCCTTGATATCGGAGAGGTCGTCGCGCTGTTTCGCGTCGGTCGCGGTCAGTCCGACGCTGGCGGCCTCGGGGTTCGAGAACACGATCTGCGGGATGGTGTCCTCATCGAGCGGCTTTGGGTCGAGTCCGGCGATGGATTCCGCGGCGATGATGCCCTGCTCAAACGCGCGGTGAGCGAGCGCGTGCCCTTCGGTGATGTCGCCGACGGCCCATATGCCTGCGACCGACGTGCGGCCGTATCCGTCGGTCGTGATGAATCCATGGTCGTCGACGGTCACGCCGGTGTCACGTATCCAACCGTCGGAGGTCAGCGGATCCCGCCCGATCGCGACGAGCACGAATTCGCCTTCGGCGATGTGCTCGGTGGAGCCGCCGTCCTTGGCGCTGGTGTAGTGCACGAGGGCTCCCATGTTGACGCCGGTGTCGATGTGGGTCACCGTCGAGCGGTCGATGACGTCGATGCCGTGTCGTTTGAGCTCGCGCGTCAGGGTCACGCCGGCGCGGCGATCCCATCCAGAGAGCACACGGTCCTTGCGGATAAGCATCGTGACCTTGCATCCGGCGGCGTTCCACATGGAGGCGAATTCGGCGGCGATCGCGCCCGCGCCGATGATGACCGCGTTATGCGGCATCGCCATCGACATCGCCCGCGTCGAATCGATGATCGCGCCACGGAACGGCTCACCGGGCAGCTGCCGCGGGACGGATCCCATGGCGAGCACCACATCCTGAGCGGTGATGTCGTAGGACGGGCCGATGTCTTCCGGCACGTCCGAGCGCACAGACCGTTGCACGTCCTGCCCGTCAGCAGGTGCGGCGATGTGCACGGTGATGGGACGTGCCGCGCCGGTGATCGAGGCGACGCCCCGGAACACGGTGACGCCCCGATGGGCGAGCAGACCTGCCAGCCCTTGCGTCATCGTGTCGACGATGCGCTTCTTGTAATCGTGCAGCGTCCCGTAGTCGATGCCGTTGATGGTGGCAGAGATGCCCAGTTCGCCGGCGTACCGGATGGAGTCGATTGCGTGGGTGGCGCTGATCAGCGCCTTCGACGGGATGCACCCGCGGTTGAGGCAAGTTCCGCCGAGCGTTGCGTCGCGTTCGATCATGGCCACGCGTTTGCCGAGCTCGGCCGCCCGCAAAGCTGTGGAATATCCGCCGGGTCCACCGCCGATTATCGCGATGTCAAAAGCTTCACTCATGTTCGACTCCTTTGTGCTCGTACCAAAACCATCCCCATCGTAATACCTTACGCCCGCCGGCGGGCTGGGCTGTGGAGCAAATAACAGGGCTGTTCGTAGGCCAAGAACGAGCAAGGTGGGTGCTGTCTTGCCCTCGCTGGCGGCGGGGCTGTCGAGCGCAGCGAGACTGGGGTGGTTTCACGCAGCCTAGGGCATACAAAAAACGGCGCTCCCACTATCGGGAGCGCCGTCAGGAAAGCAGCAGGGCGGCTGTCACTTCGGCCAGTTGCCGTGCTTGGGGCTGCGCGGTTTGGGCAGACGCCAGCGGCGCACCTGAATCGCGCGGCTCCAGGCATACGATGCGGAGCGCGAGCCCTTGGCAACGGATGCCTCGCCATACTTCTCGATGAGCTTCTTCTTCAGCTTGCGCCACATGACAGCCACGTCGATGATCACGGCAATCAGGTACACGTACAGCAGAATCATCATCGGGACCGACAGCTGCGGCGCGATGGTGGTGACGAGAATCGAGCCGAGCAGCATGACGAACGCAACCGGGATGAAGAACTCGCCGAGGTTGCGGCGCGCGTCGACGTAGTCGCGGATGTACACGCGCCACGGCAACCGTTCGGCCTTCGGCATGTGGTTGATGTCGCCGGTGCGCATCGCCTCGTACTCTTCGTCCTCGCGCTTGCGGATCCGCTCCTTCGCGGCCTTGGCGCTGGCCTTGCGGTCCGGCGGCACCAGAGGACGCAGGTTACGCGCCTGCGCCTGCTTCATCTTGGGGGTCGGACGGCCTTTCCCGACGGTCTTGGCGGGCGATTCCTCTTCGATTGGCTCCTGGGCCTTGTCCTTCTTGAAAGGGTTCCATGTCATAATCCGTCAGAATACGGCCACGCCTCGACGCTGGAAAGCCGGACGAACCGGTTACAATGGCAGCTGATATGACCATCTGTTCCAGGCCGGCCGATTCGTGCCGGCGGGATGGATGATGACGAACGCAACAGTAAGGAGCATCATGACCGCAGTGTTTTCCGACGAGCTGCGCGCGCGGGTCGAAGCCGATTTCGGCCGCGTCGTCGATCTGCTGGGCCGTAAGGTCGCGCTGAAGTCGATTTCCGCCGAGGGCATCACCGCCGAGCATATGAAGCGGTCCGCCGAATTCGTAGCGGACGAGCTGCGCCAGGTCGGCATCGACGCGAAGGTCGTCCAATCGCGCAACCCGGATGGCACGCCCGGTGCATGGGAGGTCATCGGCTCGAAGATCGTCGACCCGCAGGCCCCCACCGTGCTGCTGTACGCGCACCACGACGTGCAGCCTGTGCCGGATCCGTCCGCATGGGACACTGACCCGTTCGTCGCCACCGAGGTCGGCACGCGCCTGTACGGCCGCGGCTCGGCGGATGACGGCGGCGGCATAGCGATTCACTCGGGCGCGATGAAGGCGCTCGGCGACGATCTCAAGGTCAACATCAAGGTGTTCGTCGAGGGCGAGGAGGAGATGGGCTCGCCGAGCTTCATCCCGTTCATCGAGGAGCATCGCGACGAGTTCGCGTCCGACGTGATCGTCGTGGCCGACTCGGGCAACTGGTCCGCCGAGATTCCGTCGCTGACCACGTCGCTGCGCGGCAACACCTGTGTGGACGTGAACGTCAAGGTGCTGCACCATCCGGTGCACTCCGGCCAGTACGGCGGCCCCATCCTCGATGCGAACACGCTCGCCGCGATGCTCATCGCCTCGATGTACGACGCCAACGGCGACCTTGCTGTGCCGGGCGTGGCCGCGCAGGAGCCGGTCGGTGGCCTGCAGCGCGACCTTGACGAGGCCACCGTGCGCGAGGACGCCGGCATCGTCGACTCCTATCGTCTCGCCGGCACCGGTTCGCTCGCTTCCAGGCTGTGGACCAAGCCGAGCGTGACCGTGATCGGCTTCGACGCGCATCCGGTCGAGGGCTCATTCAACGTGGTCAGCCCCGAGACCACGTTCCGCCTGTCCCTGCGCACCGCGCCGAGCCAGCACCCGCAGGAGGCGCAGGACGCGCTTGCCGCGTTCCTGCAGGCACACGCCCCGTTCGGCGCCGAGGTGAAGGTCACCAAGTTGGAGAACGGCATGGGCTGGGCGATGGACCCGAACGCGGTCGCCACCAAGGATGCACTCGCGGCCATGGAGGAGGCGTTCGGCGTGGCGCCGATCAACAAGGGCGAGGGTGGCTCGATCCCGTTCATCCCTGAGCTGCAGCGCATCTTCCCGTCCGCGCAGGTGCTCGTCACCGGCCCGGAGGATCCGAAGGCCAACGCACACAGCCCCAACGAGTCGATCTCGCTGCCCGGCTTGAAGAACAACATCCTCGCGGAGGCCCTGCTGCTCGCCAAGCTCGGCGAGTAAGGCCGGCAGCTGCTTCCGTTTCCCCGGCAACAGGTTGGGTGGCATACCCGAAACGGGTATGCCACCGGTGTGCTGCGACGATGCGGTGCCCTCCGTTCCGGTAGCCGGCGGCGGTTTTCGGTTGCCCGCCGTGGCTCTTTTGGTGGTGCGGTCAAAAATAAAGGGAATGAACACATACTCCGAACCGGATCATTTGACCGGCTATTGCGCCGATGCCAGAGTCGCCATCGTCGACAATGACGAGCGCGCCTTGGAGTCTGTAGTCTCGCTGTTTGCTGATCGCCTACCTCAAATCGATGTTATCTGGTCGACGACTGAGGGGTTGAGAGCAATCAAATCATGCAAGGAGCATGAGCTCAAGCCGGATTTGCTGCTTCTTGATATGTCATTGGAAGGCATCCAGGGGCCTTCGGTATGTCGTGGCATCCGTAGATTCGATGGGCGAATCATGATTCTCGCCATGACCAGCTTCAGCGTCAATTACTATACCTCTGCCGTCAAACTGTCAGGAGCACAGGGCATTGTCAGCAAGAACGATGAGGACGACTTGTTGAAGGCGATATGCCGGGTGCTGTTGGGTAATCCAATGGAAGGTTTCGCTTCGCCGCAGAAAAGGTATGCCCTGGATTCGTTTGCTTCAGGAGCTCGACCGCGGCACGTCCATGGATGATATGCAGCGCGCCGTAGTCGAACGGGCGAGCAAAGCCGGAAGGTCGAAGTGAGCGATTATGAGACGGCGTGGAGTCGTTACCGACAGTGCATGCTTGATCGTGGATACAAGGAAATCATCCTATACACCATGCTGAATGGCATCCGTCGGGAGTCGCCTTATAAATCCGGTACGGAAGCGCAGGAAAACAAGTATCGTGATGACGCCGACGATCGAGCGGCGGCGTGTTCCAGGAATGCTGGGCAAGGCAGTGGCCGCAAAGCGACCAGATGGACGAGCTGCTGCTGTCCACTCGCAGTCCGACCCTCTTGTCGTGTTGCTGGCCGCCGTTCGTACGCCGCTCGTGTTGCTGGCCGGAGTGCTCGTCTCCTCGCTGTTGACGGGATCGGTGATCCGACAGACGCAGCTGTTCCGCTACTTCAAGAACCGGTAGCGCCTAATCCCGTGTCACTTCGCCAGTCCCATCTGGTATTTCAGGGTCATCACGCGCGTCGCGGAGGCCGTCACCTTCTTCGCGAAGGCCGGGTCGGACTGCGCACGGGCGATGATACCGTCAAGAATCGGCGTCACATATGACGTATCGCCTATGCACGCCAAATCGCCGCCGGCGTCCACCAGACGCACGCCCAGGTCCTTGGTCGCTATGCCGCTGACCGCCGCGGCCGAAAGGGAGTCTGAGATCACCACGCCGTCATAGCCGACGCTGCCGCGCAGCGTGCCGTCGATGATCTTGCTGGAGAACGCGGCGGGCGCCGACGAGTCGATGCGCTGGTAGGTCGCCAGCGACATCATCACCATAGCCGGCTTCGCCTGCTTGATCGTGGTGTTGAACGCGCCTATCTCCTCGTCATCAAGCGTGGTCGTGGTGTCGAGGATGCCTTCGGTCGTGAAATCGGTATTGCCGGTCACCGCGCCCAAACCGGGGTAGTGCTTGACGGTCGCGCCGACGCCCGCGTCGCGCATGCCTTCGATGAACGCGATGCCGTGCTGCGCGTTTCCGTTGGAATCCAAACCGAAATCGCGGTTCAGCGCGCCAATCGGAGCATTCGAGGAACGCTTGACCTGCACCGTCCCCAATACCGGGGCCAGGTCGACGTTGATGCCGGCTTGCTTGAGCTGGCCGCCCCAGGTCTTTGCGGAGGAGCGCAGCGTGTCGGCGCTCATCTGGCCCTGCGCCACCGCGGACGGCATCGTGTCGAATCCACTGCCCCTGAGATGCTGCACCTGGCCGCCTTCCTGATCGGTGGAGACGATCAGCTGGTTGCCGCTCGGAGCATAGCTTTGCAGCGCGTCGGCGGCGGTCTTGGCTGCGGCTGTGCCGTTGTTCCAGTTGCCGATGAGCACCACGGAACCGACATGGCGTGTGCTGATGAGGGCGCTGAGATCGGCCGGATTGCCGCCTGCGAACATCGGTGCCATGATGAGCTGCCCGGCCCGTTCGTCGAGACTCATCGTGGCGATGGCGCGGCTCGCCTTGGCCGCGGGTGAGTCACCGGCTGCCTTCTGCTGCTCCTGAGATTTCTGCGGTTTCGGTGTGGGGGCCTTGTCGCGGTTCAGCGTCGAAGAGGAGGACTGTGGCTGCGCGAGATGTTCGAGCGTGTCTTTCTGCTGGGGGCGCAGCATCCACCATGCCGTGCCTGCCGCCACAAGGGCCACCACGCAGAGCATGGCCGCGATGATGGTGGGGGCTGAACTAGGGAGCGGCCTCCTGCCGCCGTGTTTGATCTGCTGCATCCTCATATGCACTAGCGTAGGCCATCATGTGTAGTGGTTGTGAAACGGTTGTACGACGGCTGTGTTCTCAGCTCAGAGCATGACCAGCTTTCCTAGCCTTTCGATAGGCTTGTATCATGTCTTTTTTTGATATGTTGGGTATGTTCGATCCCGGCGACGGGCCACGCGGGCCACGTCGGGACTCCGGTGCGACCGATGACGATCCGGTGATCGTCGACGTGCAGGCGGATGGCGACGATCATGGCGAGACGCCATCCGCCGGCAAGGGGGAGCCGCCGAAGCGCGGCGTGCCGAGGCTCACGCCCCGACCGTTGCCGAACGGGCCCAGCAAGGGGACGAAGATTCTGATCGGCGTCGTGTTGGCGCTGGTTGTCGTCGTCGGCCTGTTCTTCGGCCTGTCGCAGTTCATCACGGACCTGATGTGGTACGGACAGCTCGGTTTTCAGAACGTGGTGTGGACCCAGCTGGGTGTCAAGTTCGGCCTGTGGGCGGCGTATGCGTTGCTGATGGCCTTGGTCAGCTATGTGTCCGCTTGGCTGGCTATCCGCGCTCGCCCCGATTCGTCCGACGGCTCGACGTTCCGCATCAAGGATGACGTCATCGAAGTGGGCAAGTCGTTCAGTTCCAAGACCGCGCGTCGCGCCGCCGTGGTCGTGTCGCTGGTCGTGGGCGTGATGTTCGGCTCGCAGTTCAACTCGAACTGGTCTGAGATCCTGCTGATGTTCAACGCGCAGAGCTTCGGCACTGCCGATCCGCAGTTCGGCATCGACAACGGGTTCTATGTGTTTGTGCTGCCCGGTTTGCGGCTGGTGATGTCGGCCGTATCGATGCTGCTGCTGATGGGCATTGTGTTCTCCGTCGTCACGCATGCGATGATGGGCGGCATCCGCTTGACCATGCCGGTGCATGGTCGCGGAGTGCTCGCTGTGACCAAGCGCGCCCGTCGCCAGATCGGCATCTGGCTGATCCTCAACATGCTGGCCTGGTCCGCGCGCCAGGTGATCGGCGTGTTCACGCATCTGACCCAGCAGGGCGACCGCATCACCGGCGCCGCATACACCACCGTGCACGCGACCATTCCGGTCACGTTCATCATGGCGGCCATCACCGCGATGCTCGGCGTGTTCCTCGGCGTGTGGCTGATGCGTTCCCATGCGTTGGAAGGCGCCGCCAAGCCGAGTGTCCGCGCCGCCGCGGCTCTCAAGGCGTGGCGTACGCCGGTGATTGCGATCGCCGCCGCGCTGGTCGTCTCGCTGGTGCTCACCGTCGCATGGCCGATGCTGCTGCAGCGGTTCAAGGTGAACCCGAACGCGCAGGAGATGGAATCCACCTATATCCAGCGCAACATCAACGCCACGCAGCAGGCGTACGGGCTCGACAAGGTGAAGGTCGAACAGTACAAGGCCACCACCAAGGGCAAGTCCGGAGCGCTGTCGTCCGAGGCCGAATCCACCGCGCAGATCCGACTGCTCGACCCACAGGTCGTCAGCCCCACGTTCAAGCAGCTGCAGCAGTCGAAGCAGTACTACACGTTCGCCGACACGCTGGCCGTCGACAAGTACGACATCGACGGCGTCAGCCAGGACACGGTGATCGCCGCCCGAGAACTGGATCTGGAAGGCAACGACAACCGCAACTGGGTCAACGACCACACCGTGTATACGCATGGGTACGGTGTCGTGGCCGCATACGGCAACAAGGTGGCGGCGGACGGGCAGCCGCAGTTCTTCGAATCCAGCATCCCCACCCAGGGCAAGCTCACCGAATCGCAGAAGTACGAGCCGCGCATCTACTTCTCCCCGAACGCCCCCGAATACTCGATTGTCGGGGCTCCGAAGGGCATGGATTCGTGGGAGTTCGACTATCCGACCGGATCTCAGGGCGCGACCAATACGTTTGACGGCGATGGCGGTCCCTCGGTGGGCAACATCTTCTCGCGGCTTTTGTACGCGGTCCGGTTCGGATCCGATCAGATCCTGTTCTCCGACCGTGTCACCTCCGACTCGCAGATCCTGTACGACCGTTCCCCCAAGGAGCGCGTCGCCAAGGTCGCCCCGTACCTGACGCTGGACGGCCGCGTGTACCCGGCGGTGGTGGACGGACGGGTCAAGTGGATCGTCGACGGCTACACCACGTCGGACGCCTACCCGTATTCGCAGATGACCGATCTGGGAAGCGTCACGCAGGATTCCACCACCAAGACGTCGAACACGATCCAGGCGTTGGGTTCGCAGAAGGCCAACTACATCCGCAACTCGGTCAAGGCGACCGTCGATGCGTACGATGGCTCCGTCGAACTGTACGCCTGGGATGCCAACGATCCGGTGCTCAAGGCATGGGAGAAGATCTTCCCCGGACAGTACCACCCGATCTCCGAGATATCCGGCGACCTGATGAGCCACCTGCGTTACCCGGAGAACCTGTTCAAGGTACAGCGCGAGCTGCTCGCGAAATACCATGTGTCGTCCGCAGGCCAGTTCTTCTCCGGCGAGGATTTCTGGCAGACGCCGGTGGATCCCACCGAATCGGCCACGGCGCAGCAGCAGGGCGTTCCGCAGCCCCCGTATTACCTGTCATTGCAGACCGGCGGGTCGAAGAAGCCGGTGTTCTCGCTGACCTCCTCGTACATCCCCGCCGGCACGTCCACGCGAGAGATCCTCACTGGCTTCCTGTCGGTGGATTCCGACGCGGGCAACGAGAAGGGCGTAATCGGGCCGAACTACGGCACGATACGATTGCAGGAGCTGCCCAAGGACTCCAACGTTCCCGGACCGGGGCAGGCGCAGAACAACTTCAACGCGAACGCGGACGTGTCGAAGGAGCTGAACCTGCTCGAATCCGGTTCCACCAAGGTCAACCGAGGCAACCTGCTGACACTGCCGCTGGGTGGCGGTCTGGTGTATGTGCAGCCGGTGTACGTGCAGTCCAGCGGATCGACCAGCTTCCCGCTGCTCAAGAAGGTGCTGGTGGCGTTCGGCGACCAGGTCGGATTCGCCGATACGCTCGACGAGGCGCTCGACCAGGTGTTCGGCGGCAATTCGGGTGCGTCCGCGGGCGATGCCGAGAATTCCGGCAACACGTCTCAAAGCGGTGACGGGCAGAACGGCACTGACTCCGGTGATGGCAGCGAGAGCAACGGCAACGCGAATGGCAGTGGTACGAACGAGGGCAAGGACCAGAACGGTTCCTCCTCGCAGGGCGGCAGCCAAAGCCCCGAGCTTCAGCAAGCGCTGAAGGATGCGGCCCAAGCGATGAAGGACTCCCAGTCCGCCATGAAGAACGGCGACTGGACCGCCTACGGTGAAGCCCAGAAGCAACTGGAAGAAGCCCTCAACAAGGCCATCGAACTCGACGGTGGCAAGTAAGAGCCAAACCAGAAAACCCCAGTACTGTGAACGCCCCCACACCGGGGGCTGTCATGCGCAGCATGACTAGGGGTGGTTCCCGGCCCAGAACGGCCCCCAGTCATGCTCTACCCACCTGACCATCTGATTCGCTCCCAGCCCGTGTGCCACACTAGGCGAAAAACACCCCAAAATCGCATGGTGTGGTACAGCAGAAGGCCACACCATGCGATGTGAGCCTTCACATCATGTGGTGTGGCAGAATGCGAGTCGTGAAAACCGCCATTTTCCAATGACCGGTGGATGAGCCCGGAATCACCCTTGGCCACACCAGCCCCAAAACCCTCAAAAATCGCATGGTGTGGTACAGGCGAGGGCTAGATGGCAGTCGGTCGGTAACCATCCCCACACCTTCTCCCGCGGAAGTCCCATCCGGCGGTCGTCAAACGGAACTTTCGCGGGAGGGAGGGGGCTGACTAGTGGGAAAGGAGAACCTGACTAGCGGGCGGCGATGAGATCGAATACGTGCTCGACTACGCGCGCCGTGCAGGAGCCGTGCTCGGGGATGGCCACGTTGCGACGGATGAACGCCTGATAGGCGGCATGGTCGAAATCATCGTGCTCGATGGCTCTCACGATCGCCTCGGCATCATCCGTGAACAGCGTCGGGATATCGCGCTTCGGGTCGATGTACAGGCTGCGTTTCTTCGAATAGTCCGGCCAGTCGTACGCATAGAGGAACACCGGCAGGTCAAGCAGTCCGGCCTCATAGATCACGGTCGAATAGTCGCTGATGACGTAATCGGCGACGAACAGCATGTCGTACTGGCTCGGATAGTGCTGGAATACGTGCGGATTGTTGGTACGCAGGTCGTCCAACGGGTGGCATTTCACGATCAGGTTGTACTTGTCGTAATCGATGGCATCGGCGAGGGCTGCTGCCGCCTGAGTCTGATTGGCGGGCGTCTTTTTGCGGAACGTGGGGCAGTATACGATGTTGAGCTTGCGCCCGAGTTCCGGGAACTCGCGGATGATGCGTTCGCGCTGCTGCGCCCGGTACGAGCTGTTGATCAGCAGATCGGTGCGGGGCGGTGGAGAACTTCCGGCCTTCCTTGGAGCCCAACGCGGTGTATCCGAACTTCTTCATGTTGCCGAGCGCATGCCACATCTGGATGACGGGCACGTCGATGTAGCCGGCGAGCAGGCTTACCACGATGGCGTAGGTGTCGAGCAGCACCGCCTGGCTGGTGGCGATGAAATACAGCTGCCGGATCATATGGAACCCGTATCGTACCGGGTTGTGCAGCTTCTTGGCGAGGATCACCACGGAATAATACGGATGCGTCTGTCTCACATAATGGCGGATGAGCCGGAAATCGGTGGTCGGTCGGTCGCTCTCGCGACTCAGGCACACAATCCTACGCTTGCGCGGGAACGCGCGGAAGAACCTATATATAAGAAGCATCATCATCCGACTGGTGGTGGACGAGGCGCTGTCCGTCGGCGACCGCAAGTTCGCGAAGAAGTGCCGCGAGCGGGTCAACAGCATCATCGCCAACGAGAACGTGACCGTGCTGTTCGTCACCCACTCGACCGGCACCGCGAAGGAGTTCTGCCACAGGGGCATCGTCATCCAGAAAGGCAAAGCCATGTTCAGCGGTGGCATCGAGGAGGCCGTCGACTTCTACACCGCCTCGTGACGCTTCGGCCGTTCCGCTGATGGCGTTGCCGGCAAGCGGCACGGCCGACGTCCATTGACCGCGCTCGGTCGGATGGCCGGGACAACTCCCGCGTTTCGCGATTTTGCGGCCGTTGTCCTGCGGACGATAACGCGGGTATGTCCCGGATGGCCGGAATTTCGTGGTTTTGTGCTGGACAACTGCTGCAAAGGGCTGTTTTGCGGCAGTTGTATCGTGTTCGTTCTGGACAACTCCCGCATTTCGCGATTTTGCGGCCGTTGTCCACATTCCTGTCGGCGGATCGAGGCGAATCGCGCATCATGCATCGCTGACGCCAGTCTCACCCGCCCTATCCCGCCGGCAGGGCGGTTGTTATGCTTGAAGACATGTCCTATACCATCCGCGCGGCCGTTGACGCCGACGTTCCGGCCATCGCCGACATCTACAACGAGGCGGTGATCCGTGGGGGAGCGTCCGCCGACCTTGAACCGGTGTCTCTGGAAAGCCGTCGTGCGTGGGTCGACTCCCATCAGCCACGCGCCAAGTATCCGGTCGTCGTCATCAAAGGTCCCGAAGGCGCCGTCGTGGGGTTCGGCTCGCTTTCGAAATTCCATCAGCGGGCCGGATACGACGGCATCGCCGAACTGAGCTACTACATCGCCGGCGACCACCAACGCCAGGGACTCGGCACCATGATGGTGCGATGGCTGATCGATGCCGCGGCAGAGCGCGGATTCACGCATGTCACGGCGATCATCTACGCCGACAACGCCGGCTCCGTCGCGCTCATGCGGCGGTTCGGATTCATCCGGTTCGGCCTGCTTCCCGCCGCGGTGGGCGCGCTCGACGGCAAGCTGCATGACATGAGCTATTGGGTCAAGGCGTTGGCGGGTGGGGTACAATCCTTAAGGTTGAAGACAGGAGAGTAACACATGGCATCCGATTTCTGGCTGATCGTGGGGCTGGGCAATCCCGGCAAGAAGTACGAGGGCACCCGTCACAACATGGGCTTCATGACCGCCGACATATTGGCCGAACGCTGGTCCGTCGCCTTTTCCGACCACAAGGGGCTCGCGATGCTCGGCAAGGGCGCGATGAATCTGCAGGGTCGCAACGTCAAGTTCTTCCTCGCCAAGCCGCTGACCTACATGAACGACTCGGGCAACGCGGTTGCCTCGATCAGCGCGTACTATCAGATCCAGCCGGATCACGTCGTCGTCATCCATGACGACATGGATCTCGAATTCGGCCGCATCAAGGTCAAGGCGGGCGGATCCGCCGGCGGGCACAACGGCATCAAATCAATCGACAAAGCCCTGAGCACCCCGAAGTACGCGCGCGTGCGCATGGGCGTCGGCCACGCTCAGCGCGGAGCCCACGCGCACGACAACACCGTCAACTGGGTGCTCGGCGGTTTCGGACCCGACCAGCGCAAGCAGCTGCCGGAATTCCTCGCAGACGGCGCCGACGCGGCCGAAACCATCATCTTCGACGGACTCGCCGCCACTCAGGAGAAGTTCAATGGCCGCTGAGCAGGGACGCGCGCGCGGCAAAGCGTCCGCCGCCACCGCCGCTGCCACGGCCACATGCGTCCAGAACGCGCTGATCGACGGCTCCCTGTGCGGCATCCTCGAACGGCTCGATGAGGATCCGGCATTTCATCGGCTCGTCAGCGGGGGGCCGAGCATTCCCCGCGGCAAAGACCACGCCCC
>ERZ1034913.1042-NODE-1042-length-18318-cov-50.320320_pt1 | contig 18318 bp, 14 predicted proteins | sample MGYA00520697_ERZ1034913 | MGnify/ENA primary metagenome ERZ1034913 (study PRJEB33766, sample SAMN09781786) | gut metagenome | biome: gut microbiome | host: Homo sapiens | place: Madagascar | study: EMG produced TPA metagenomics assembly of the PRJNA485056 data...
CTCCGATTTTGGAGGCCAGCATGGATCTGTTTCTTGAGACTCCGCAGCAACAAGCCGAACGCATGTTGCGCCAACAGCAACGGCTTATGGAGATGCAAATGCAAGGGGTAGCAGCCCAGCCCCCTGCGCAAAATGCCACGCCCGCGGTTTCGCCTGCGGGCGGATTGGCGCCAGAGAACTATTCCGTACAACAAGATTCATATGCGCAGGAGCTTGCGTTCGACAAGCGCCGCACGCGTCATCGTCGCGTGGGCCAGCGCCTGCGCACGTTAGCGATGATTGTGCTCATTCCGTTAGGACTTGCGGCGATTTTCTTGGTCTCGTATGCGCTCACCTGCATCCTCAACGGTGCTTCGCCCAGCGAAGTGCTCCAACATCTGTCAGCCCTCGGCCAGCGCCTAGGCGATGTCATAACAACCATCCGCACCGGCTGGGAGAGTTAGCGTTTGTCACATTAGGACTTCTAGGGTGTCGGGATTCTCGCCACGAGTAGGATTCTTGCATCCTGTGGGTCCTGTCGTGCGACTGAATAATATTATTGGAGATGAATAATAATAATAGGAGATACAGGCAATACAAAAAGGAGGTGCTCGGTTGAATCTGACTTTTGAGGGATTTTTGAAAGGCTATTGCCGAGAGCTGTCCGGACAGCAGTCGCTGAGTTTTAGGAAGCTTGTAAAGCAGGCAACAACGGTTGAGCCGCGTGTGGCGGAGCCTCTGTTTTTGCTCGCTTTGGCGCAGGGTAAGGCCGAATACGTTCTGGGTTTATCCGAGGGCTCGTGGATGGAAGAGGGCTATCGAGGTGTTTTGTCTCTGTATGGCCAAGCGAGTAGCCTGGCATCTCTATGCTCCGACGATAAGCTCCCCAATCGTTACGCCAACGTCTGGCGCGCGTATAGAGCGGTGAAGGAAAAGCCAGTGGCGGACAGGAGGATCAACGCCCTGATGCGAAAAAGAACATTGGGAGCGCTAGGGAAGTCGGGCGTAACGCGCTACGGTCTCTGCCGCGATTTGAATCTGAATAAGGGAAACGTGTACGCATACTTAGCCGGTGATGACTCGAAGGTGAGCAGGAAGACAGCGCGCCGCATTATGGAATATGCGGAGGAGAGAAGCGCCCAAGAAGGGGCCGAGCGCCCAGTGCGTGTGGCGGGGTAAGATTGATCGCGGTTTTGATTGATAATCGATTGGGTTTGTTGGGCGGAGTCTATGTCTGCTATTGATATTGCGCTTGTTGTGATCGCCTTAGTGGCGGTGGGAGTTGCTGTGGTTTGCGCCCTGCAGCTTAAAGGCCTTCGTGCCGAGTTGCGAGAGCGTGGCGGCAACGAAGCGGAGACGCTCGCGGCGCTCGAGCAGGCCAACAGCGCGCTCGATGCCCTCAACGTCGCGTTGGCCGAAACCCGCCGCACGGCAAATGCCATCGCGCAACAGCAGACAACCGATGCGGCCGTGGAGCAGCAACGCTACCTGGCCATCGCGCGTGAGTTCTCGCAGGCTGGCGATCGTATGGATGACCTGCGCCGCGAGACGGCCCAACAGCTTGGCGCCAACCGCGAAGGCATCGAGCATCGCCTGGACAAGGTGCGCGAGACGGTCGATGCTCAGCTGGGCGCCATCCGCAAAGACAACAACGTGCAGCTCGACCAAATGCGTGCGACGGTGGACGAGAAGCTCTCTCGCACGCTCAACGACCGACTGTCGGCATCGTTTAAGCAGGTGAGCGACCAGCTCGAGGCCGTGTACAAGGGCCTGGGCGACATGCAGTCTATCGCCACCGGCGTGGGCGACCTTAAGCGCGTGCTGGGCAATGTCAAGGCGCGTGGCATTTTGGGCGAGGTGCAGCTGGGTGCAATCCTGGCGGACATCCTCACGCCCGATCAGTATCTGGAAAACGTTGCCACCAAGCCTGGTGCCTCGGAGCGTGTTGAGTTTGCCGTCAAGCTGCCGGTGGACGAGGGCGACCCCGTGCTGTTGCCGATCGACTCCAAATTCCCGGGTGACGCGTACGAGCATCTGCTCGACGCGCAGGAGTCGGGCGATGCGGAGACCGTGGCGGCTGCGCGCAAGACGCTCGACACCATGGTCAAGCGCGAGGCTAAAGACATCTGCGAAAAGTACCTGAGCGTGCCCGCGACCACCAACTTTGGCATTATGTTCGTGCCGTTTGAGGGCCTGTATGCCGAGGTCGTCAGTCGCCCCGGGCTTATCGAGACCCTGGGCCGCGACTATCACGTCAACGTTGCCGGCCCCAGCACCATGGCCGCCATTCTCAACAGCCTGCAGATGAGCTACCAGACATTTAAGTTGCAAAAACGCACTGATGACGTGCTGCGCGTACTTTCCGCCGTCAAGGCCGAGCTGCCGCGCTATCAGGCGGCGCTGCGTCGCGCCCAGCAGCAGATCGAGACCGCGGGTAAAACGGTCGAGGGCATCATCACCACGCGCACTAACGTTATGGAACGCAAGCTCAAGGACATCGACGCGCTGGAGGATACCGACCAGGCCGACGCGATCTTGGGGCTCACGTCCGCAGGCCTGCCCGCAGACCAAGAGGACGAGGACTAGCCGCAACGGACGGCGGCGCGCCGGCGTAAACGCGGGGCGCGGGCGCTTTTCGCGTCGCGCTTGACTGAAGTGCGCTTCAATGTGCAACAATGGCCTCTCGCCCTATCAGATGCGAAAGGAAGCCCATGTCTCAGAGAAGCACCAGCCCGCTCAAGCGCTCCACCGTGCGCCGCACGTTGCAGCGTTTTTGGGACGTCACGCGCACGCAGCCGCTGATCGTCTTTCTCTCGGTGTTCTCGTCGGCGGGCTACATCTTTTTGCTCACGTTTGCCAACACCTACGTGATGGCGCTTATCGTCGACCGCGTCCAGGCCGGCTCCGTGGCAGGCGACCAGGTGTTTGAGGTCTTTGGTCCTTACATTCTGGCGCTCGTGCTCGTTAATCTGGTAGGCCAGATCCTCTCCAAGCTGCAGGACTACACCGTCTACAAGCTCGAGATCGCGGGTAACTACCACCTGGCGCGCTTGTGCTTTGACACGCTCTCCAACCAGTCCATGACGTTCCACACCAGCCGATTTGGCGGATCGCTCGTGAGCCAGACGAGCCGTTTCATGAGTGGCTACACGGGTCTGGTGGACGTGACGGTGTATTCGCTCATCCCCACTATCACTTCGGTGGTCTGCACGGTGGCGGCGCTCGTCCCGGTGGTGCCCACATTTACCGTGATCCTGGTGGGCATCATGGTCGTATACATTGCGTTTGTCTGGCTTATGTACAAGCGCATCATGCCGCTTTCGACCGCGACGTCCGCCGCGCAGAACAAGCTGTCGGGCGTGCTTTCCGACGCGGTCACGAACATTCTGGCCGTCAAGACCTGTGGGCGCGAGGACTTTGAGCGCGACCTGTTCGATATCGCCGACCGCGCCGCGCGCGATGCCGAAACGGTCTCGATGCACGCCATGATGCAGCGCAACTTTACGACCTCGGGCCTTATCGTCATTACCATGGCCGTGGTGAGCGTGTTTGTGGCGGGCGGCAACGCGTGGTTTGGCATTTCGGCCGGCGCGCTCGTCATGATCTTTACCTATACGTACAACCTCACTATGCGTCTGAACTACGTGAGCTCCATGATGCAGCGCATCAACCGCGCGCTGGGCGATGCGGCGGAGATGACGCGCGTGCTGGACGAGCCGCGTCTGGTGGCAGACGGCGCGAATGCCCCCGAGCTCAAGGTGAGCGAGGGCGCAATTGATTTTGAGCACCTGAGCTTTGCATACCGTGATGCCGCGGTGGGCGAGAGCGTGTTCGACGACCTGACGCTCCATGTGGCGGCGGGCCAGCGCGTGGGCCTGGTGGGCAAATCGGGCTCGGGCAAGACGACGCTCACTAAGCTGTTGCTGCGCTTGGACGACGTACAGGGCGGCCGCGTGCTCGTGGACGGCCAGGACGTCTCGCGCTGCACGCAGCAGAGCCTGCGCCGCCAGGTTGCCTACGTGCCGCAGGAGGCGCTGCTGTTCCACCGCTCCATTCGCGAGAACATCGCCTACGGCCGCCCCGACGCTACCGACGAGCAGATTCGCGAGGCTGCGCGCCTGGCCAATGTCCTGGAGTTTATCGACCGCCTACCCAACGGCTTTGACACCATGGTGGGCGAGCGCGGCGTTAAGCTTTCGGGTGGTCAGCGCCAGCGCGTGGCCATCGCCCGTGCCATCCTCACCGACGCGCCGATTCTGGTGCTCGACGAGGCGACCTCTGCCCTGGACAGTGAGTCCGAGGCGTTGGTGCAGGAGGCGCTCGAGAACCTGATGCGCGGGCGCACCTCCATTGTGGTGGCGCATCGCCTGTCCACCGTGGCGGCGCTCGATCGCATCGTGGTGCTGGCGGACGGCGAGATTGTCGAGGACGGCACGCATGCGCAGCTTGTCGAGGCGGGCGGCGAATACGCAAGCCTGTGGAGCCGCCAGACCGGCGCTTTTTTGGAAGCGTAAAGACCCCATACGTGGGACAATCGTGCCCATAGGTTTGTTATGCCGTTGAGCCGAGGAGTCGTTATGCCACGCGAGACCAATGCCACCAAACGCGAACGCGCCATCGAGGTGTGCGAGCGCCTCAACCGTCGCTATGGCCCGGTCGAGTGCTTCTTGGACCACGAGAATCCTTTTAGGCTGCTCATCGCGGTACTGCTCTCGGCTCAGACGACCGACGCGCAGGTCAACAAGGTGACGCCGCAGCTGTTTGCCCAGTGGCCCACGCCCGAGGCCATGGCAGGGGCGAGCGTGGCCGACGTGGCGGACACCATTAAGTCGCTCGGCTTTTATAAGAGTAAGGCCAAGCATGCCGTGGAGGCCGCGCAGATGATCGTCGCCGATTACGGCGGCGAGGTGCCGGCCGACATGAAGGAGCTCGTCAAGCTGCCGGGCGTGGGGCGCAAGACGGCGAACATCGTGCTCAACGTTGGGTTTGGCATCGTGGAGGGCATCGCGGTCGATACGCACGTCAACCGCATCGCGCACCGCCTGATGCTGAGCCCCAAGACGCACGCCAAGGAGCCGCTCAAGACCGAGCAGGATCTGCTCAATATTTTGCCGCACGAGTATTGGGAGTCGGTCAATCACCAGTGGATTACCTTTGGCCGCGAGATTTGCGATGCCCGTAAGCCTAAGTGCGACGAGTGCCCGCTGGCGGATTTATGCCCCAGCGTACGGGTGGGCTAGGTTGCAAGGGCAGGGTACTGCCGCTCTTGTGTGTCTCCGGGTAGCACAAATCGAGACGCGGTCGGTGACCACGGCGCTCGCTACGACTCCCGAAGCAAGAACTCTTCTACCGGCACAACCGATGCGCCCTCGGTATCGTAGCGCTCGGAGCCGTGATATACGACGGCTCGGTCCTTTGCGGGAATGCCAAGTTCGGAACCAACAGAGCGTAGGTGTCGAGCGAATGTGTCTCGATAGGTAGCGCCCGATTTGATTTCGAACGCCTGTGGGCGAGCCTGCTCTGTTAGATCGATAAGGTCGATCTCTCGTTTGCTGTCGTCGCGATAAAACACAAGCGTGGGCTCGATGCCTCTGTTGAGATATGCCTTCTGGCGTTCCGAGACAACGAGGTTTTCGAATATTTCCCCGCATAGGGGGTGGTTCATGAGACTGTGTTCGTCGTGAATGCCAAGCAGATGACAAAGTAGTCCCGTGTCGTAGAAGTACAGTTTTGGCGCTTTGGTAAGCCGCTTGCGCATGTTTCCAGCATATGGCTGAAGCAGGAACACCAAATAGCTTGATTGCAGGATCGAAAGCCACGAGCTGATTGTCGCCGTGGCGACTCCCACATCGGCGGCGAGCCTTGATAGGTTGAGCAGCCCTCCCACGCAGGCCGCGCACAGCCCGATCATTTTTCTAAAGGAGCTCAGGTTACGCACGTCGAGAAGGCCGCCCGCGTCGCGCTCCACATAGGTCATAAGGTAATTTTGGTAGAACATATCGGTGGGGATGCCCGTGTCATATATGCGCGGGTATCCCCCGCGAATCAGGTAGGTGTCAAGCGAGATTTGCGTATCGCTGAGCTCCTGGTAGGAGAGAGGTAGGAGTTTGAGCATGCCGACGCGCCCAGCAAGCGATTGCTGGATGTTGTGCATAAGCAAAAAGTTTTGCGAGCCGGACAATACATACTGGCCGGTCCTTCCGCGCTCGTCGGAAGCGACCTGAATCATGCTGAACAGCTCCGGTGCATATTGGGCCTCGTCGATGATCAGGTGATCAGGGCGCCTGCTGATAAAGCCGACGGGGTCATCGAGTGCGGCGCGACGGACTTCCGGGTTCTCGAGGTTGAGATATTCATATTCAGGAAAGACGGCCTTGATGAGAGTTGACTTGCCGCTTTGGCGTGGCCCTGTAAGCGAGACGACGGGAAACCATTCTGACATGCCGCGTAGCTTTTGGGCCATGGTTCGCTCAATCATTTTTAACGCCCTTCGTGTCTTGCATCGCATGCTCGCAGGCATGCTTTTGGTTCGAAAGTCTCGTGCCGAGCTTGTCGGTATCCGCCGGGTTTCGTGGCAGGTCTTTGGGATTTGCCACATTGTTAAGGCAAAAAACCATAATTACTAACTAGAAGTTACCACAACTATAAAGTAGCAATTGCCATAATTGCAAAGTAGTGCAGGTGGAAGCTGATAATTGATGCTGTCCGATCAGGCTGTTTTGTGTCGAGGGCGTTCGGGCATGCGCGTTTTGGGTGAGCGGACCGGGTGCTGATGACCGCCGTGCAGTTTGCGTGACGCCCGCAAGCCTAAATGCGACGAATGCCCGCTGGCCGACCTTTGTCCCAGCGTGCGCGTGACGGGGTAGGGCCCGGCACGTTTTGCCGGCGTCCGAAGGCTGTGGCCAATGTTGCGCAACACATTTGCGTTTTGAGGGCTCAATATGATGGCGACAGATGCCGTTTGTTGTGAGGGGATGCCCGAATATGTTTTGCACCAAGTGTGGCTCCGAGATGCCCGATGGAACTGAATTTTGCACGAACTGCGGGGCGCGCATGGGCGCTGCTTCTCCGGCGGCCGCGCCTGTCGAGCCTGCGTCGATGCCGGCGGCAGGGATGCCTCCCGTGCAGAAAAAATCGCATAAGCGCGCGGTGATTATCGGCGTGTGCGTGGCGGGCGTGCTGGTGGCCGGCGGTGCCGCGCTGGCGCTGACCGGCGTGTTGGGTCCACTTGGACAGGGCAACTCGTCGCAGATTACGGTGCTGGGGTCCGACGAGGGTTCGGCCGAGCATAAGGACAAGGGAAGCGCCAAGGAGAAGCCTGCCGACGACGAGGATGAGGCAGAAGAGCCCGAGGAGACCGGCAGTAGCGTAAAGGTCGACCTCAACGACCAGGCAACCTATGCTGCTGCAAACCTGTTCCTGTCGAACTTTACGGAGGAGCAGTTTGCGCGCAATAGCGGAGGCGGACTTTCTTCGTTTGACGCGACGGACGGCTTGTCTGCAGAGGAAAAGCGTGGCATGACGATTTTCGTCTTTAATCACCTGCTCGAAAACACTACGAACCGCGTGGAAAAGGGCGGGGACGTGAACGGCAAGTCCTACACCGAAAAAATACCTGTTGATTCCATGAGGCGCGAGATGAACCGGCTGTTTGGCATAACGCTGTCTGACGACGAGATGCATATCGATGCCGATGATGGACTGCCTGACAATCTTGTCACGAGAGCTACGGTTCAGGATGGTTATCTGTACTTTAATGCGATGCATGGCTTTGCTGGCTCGCCTATTCCGGCAATCGTTTCGGAGGCAGAAGACCTGGGCGACAACATGTATTGCCTTACGTTTGAGGCCTATGCCGCGCAGAGCTATAACGGCATCTCTTCTCCGCTGATTTCCGATGTTCCCGAGAGCGTTTATGGACTGCCTGCCGATCAGCTGAAGGCGACGATTGGGGCGGACTCTACGCCCATGATGTCCGGAACCGCCGTGGTGAAGGTGACTGCGGGCGACGGCGCTCCTTCGTTTGTCCTGCAGAGCATCAATTATGACTAGACTCGGCATATAACTCACTCCGATTGCGCCAGGCGGCTCGCCCCGTCTGGCGTTTTTCTTGCGGCGCTGTCTGCGTCCTTGGGTTGGACCCCACTCCATGCGCTACCATGGCAGCAATCGAAATCCGCCGTATACCCGCCGAGCTTGCCCCGGCGGGCTTTTGGCGTTGCGATGCCGGAGGAACAGCATGCTCATTCACCGTATAGCCGCGCAGCTCTACACTGCCGAGGCACTGCAGACCGTCGAGGCCGGGCTCGATTCTGGCGAGGACGTGACCCTGGCCGTGTCGCAGTCGGGTCGCACGCTCATGGCGGCCGCCCAGTTTGCGCGCCGTCCGCGCCCGACGGTCTACATTGTGAGTGGCGAGGATGCGGCCGATCGCGCCGCACGCAGTCTGGCCGCCTATGTGGGCCTGGCGCACGTGTGCCGCTTTCCCGAGCGCAAGGACTACCCTTGGCGCGAGCAGGCGCCCGACGACGCCGTGGTGGCGCAGCGCTGCGAGGCGCTCGGGCGCATCGTGCGTGGGGACAACTGCATCATGGTCGCCTCGGCCCGCGCGCTGCTGCGCTGCGTGCCGCCGGTCGAGAGCCGCTACTGGGAGTCCACTACTTTTGCAGTGGGCGAGGAGATTCCCTTTGACGAGGTGCCGCAGCGCTTGGTGGGCATGGGCTACACCAATGCCGGCGCCGCCGACGCGCCCGGCCTGTTCCGCGTGCACGGTGACACCGTCGAGGTGTTCCCCGCACAGGAAAAGGCGCCCGTGCGCATTGAGTTTTTCGGCGACGAGATCGACCGCATCCGTCGCATGGTGAGCTCCACGGGCCAGACCATCGGCAACGAGGACAGCATCGAGATCTTCCCCTGTCGCGAGCTGGCGCTCACCGACGACGCCGTCCACAACATGCATGTGGCGCTCTACCGCGCCAGCCAGGACGATAGCAAGTTGGCGGCGCTGCTCGAGATGGTAGACGCGCGCATCGTCACGCCTGAGCTCGACCGCTTTTTGCCGGTGATGTACGGCCAGACCGTGAGCCCGCTGTCGCATGTGAGCGGCAAGGCGCTCGTGGTGCTGTCCGAGCCGCGCTCGCTGTTCGACGATTGCCTGCGCGCCTACGAGGATATCGAGGCACGTGCCGGCGAGGCGGGGGTCGACCGTCTGGACGGCCTGTACGTGCGTGCTCAGCAACTCGACTTTGGTTCCCAGCAACGCCTGAACTATGTGAGTCTCATCCGTGCCGGCGGTGCGGTGACGGCCGAGCTCAAGATTGAGCAGCCTGCCATCGCAGGCTCGGACAACCGTTTTATGACGCGCATTCAGGAGGTCGTGGGCAAGCGCTATGCCTGCGTGTTTGCCATCCCCGACCGCGGTGCGCGCGAGTCGATGGAGCTCACCTTTGGCGACGAGGGCATTACCTTTGAGGAATCGCTGACGGCCGCCCCCGAAAATGCCGGCGTCATCGGCGACCGCGTGCGCGTGGCGGCGGCGGATTCTGCCGACCGTGCCGCACGCCAGGAGGCTCATGCTTCCATTCGCGAGCGTAAGGCCGATGCACTCAACGCCCGCTCTCTGGAGGCTGGTGCCGCGCAGGCTGCCGCCGGCGCCGCCGTGCCCACCATCTCGCGTGGGCGCGTGACCTTTGTGGACGCTGCCCTGCCGCAGGGCGTGGTGGTGCCCGACGCCAATTTGGCCGTGTTCTCGATCGCCGACCTCAACGCCCGCATGGATGCCAACCGCGCGCGCAGCCGCCGCAAGGTTGACATTACGCAGATCACCTTCCCGTTTAAGCCGGGAGACTACGTGGTGCACGCTACCCACGGCATCGCGCTCTTTAGCGAGATCGCGCGCCAGGAAGTGGGCGGCAAGGAGCGCGACTACTTTTTGCTGGAATATGCCGACGGCGACAAGCTCTACGTGCCGCTGGAGCAGGTTGACCGCATTACGCGCTACGTTGGTCCCGACGGCGATAAACCGCGCCTGACCAGGCTCAACACCGCCGACTGGACGCGTGCCACCAACAAGGCGCGCAAGAATGCCAAAAAGCTGGCGTTTGACCTGGTCGACCTGTATACGCGTCGCTCTTCGATTGCCGGTATCGCCTGCCCGCCCGATACGCCCGAGCAGATCGAGATGGAGCAGAGCTTCCCCTACGACGAGACGCGCGACCAGCTGGAGGCTATCGCCGATATTAAGGCCGACATGGAAGCGCCCAAGCCCATGGACCGCCTGCTGTGCGGCGACGTGGGCTTTGGCAAGACCGAGGTCGCCCTGCGCGCGGCGTTTAAGTGCGTGGACTCCGGCCGCCAGGTCATGGTGCTCTGCCCCACGACCATTCTGGCCCAGCAGCACTACGAGACATTCTTTGAGCGCTTTGCCCCGTTTGGCCTGGAGGTCGAGGTGCTCAGCCGCTTTCGCACGCCGGCGCAGCAAAAGCGCGCGCTCAAGGCATTTGCCGAGGGCACGATCGATGTGCTCATCGGCACGCACCGCTTGCTTTCGGCCGATGTGAACCCCAAGAACCTGGGCCTGGTGATCATCGACGAGGAACAGCGCTTTGGCGTGCAGCACAAGGAACAGCTCAAGAACCTGCGCGAGCAGATCGACGTGCTCACGCTCTCGGCAACGCCCATCCCGCGTACCATGCAGATGGCCACGAGTGGCGTGCGCGACATGAGCCTGATCACCACGCCGCCGACCGGGCGCCGTCCCGTGATCGTGCACGTGGGGGAGTACGACCCCGACGTAGTGAGTGCGGCGATTCGCCTGGAGGTGGGCCGCGGCGGTCAGGTGTATTACGTGTCCAACCGCGTCAAGACCATCGACGACGCCGTGGCGCGCGTGCACGAGGCCGCACCCGAGGCGCGCGTGGGTGTGGCACACGGTAAGATGAGCCCGCGCGAGGTCGAGGACGTGATGATCGAGTTCGCGACAAAAAAGATCGACGTGCTCATCGCTACGACCATCGTGGAGAGCGGCATCGACAACGCGACAGCCAACACGCTCATCATCGAGGACTCGCAGCGTCTGGGTCTGGCACAGCTCTACCAGCTCAAGGGCCGTGTTGGCCGCTCGGCCACGCAGGCATACGCGTACTTTATGTTCCCGGGTGAGCTGCCGCTGACCGAGGAGGCTACGGCGCGTCTGACCGCACTGTCCGAGTTCCAGGACCTGGGCAGCGGCATGCGCATCGCCATGCGCGACCTGGAGATCCGCGGTGCCGGTTCGCTTATGGGTGCCGAGCAGCACGGTAACCTGTCGAGCGTGGGCTTTGACCTGTTTACGCAGATGCTGGGACAGGCCGTGGCCGAGGCGCGCGGCGATGACGACGCCGGCGTGGAGGCGGCGAGCGTGGGCATCAACCTGCCGGCCGATTACTTCCTGTCCGAGGAATATATGCCGGCGGTGGACCAGCGCGTGCTCGTGTACCGAAAGCTTGCGGCGGCCGAGGACCTGGAGAGCATCGATGAGGTGCAGGAGGAGACCGAGGCCGCGCATGGCGAGCTGCCGTTGGCGGGACTCAACCTGTTCAACCGCGCGCGTATCCGCATTCGCGGCGAGCGTCTGGGGCTCGAGAGCGTCACGCTCAGCGGCGGGCGCATCACCTTCCTGGGCGTTGACGTGCCCAAGAAGGTGGCCTTTGAGTTCAAGAATCGCTACGGCGCGGTGAACTTCCCCAAGAGCCGCAAGCTGTCGGTGCCCTACAAGGCGGGCGCCGGTGCGGGCAGCGGCCTGGGCCGCGGTCTCGATGCCAACGACGACACCGGTCCCGTCGCAGCCGCGCTTATGCTGCTGCAGCAATTGGGTGCGAGCGACGACGACTAACAAGTAGGGGCGTTGCGGGGCGAAGCCATCTTTGTCCCGCAACGTTGCAGGTTGATTCCAGCCCCATCGAAAGGAAAGCATGTTCGGATACATCTATAAGAAAGATGTCGCCATTATCGCGGTTGCCCTGTGCCTTTGTCTGGGCGTGGGCAGCTTCTTCGATTATCAGATCTCGAGCGCGCTGTTCAACATCGGCAGCATGTACGGCCGCTTTGTCGAGGCGGCCGGCGAGCTGCCGTTCGAGCTGACGGCGAGCGTCGCGGGCGTTATGCTCGTGCGCTCGGCACGCCCCGATTCCAAGGCGAGCAAGTGGCTCGCCGCGCTGGGCGTTTGGATCAACGTGGGCCTGGTCGGCTACGAGATTATCGGATCGCTGCGCGTCGGCGGCAAGCTCATCGCGTTTCAGCTGGTACTGACGTTTACGCTGGTCATCGCGGCCAACCTCATCGCCTATCGCCTTACGCGCGACACCGACCCCGACGAGCTCACGCGCTGGGCTTTGATGGTGCTTGCCGTGTGGGTCGCTCAGGCCATCATCCTCAACGTGATCGTCAAGCCGCTGTGGTCGCGCCCGCGCATGCGCGTGATCGAGGTCACGCCGGGGCTCAATTTTCAGCCGTGGTGGGTAATCGGCAATCCCGATAAGTGGAGCTATATTGCGGCCGGCGTAATCAAGGATGGCTTTAAGTCGTTCGCGAGCGGGCACACAGCGCATGCGGCGATCGGCCTTATGCTCGCCGGGCTTCCCGCGGCGGCCTTTACGGAAAAGCCGTCGCGCCGCCGCGTGGTCTTTTGGGCCACGGCTGTGGTTGCAGCACTCGTCGCCTTTGGCCGCATCGTGATCGGCGCGCATTTTTTGACCGATGTGAGCTGCGGCTTTGCCCTGGTGTTGGCACTTGAGTGCCTTGCCGCGCGCATCGCCTATCCGCACGGCGTACAATAGCCCCACCTGAATCATCTGGCCGATACCCGGTAAGAGAGGATTGCCATGCTCGCGTTCAACAACGACTATTCCCACGGTGCGCACCCAGCGGTGCTACAGGCGCTCGTCGATACCAACATGGAGCCGCAGCCCGGCTACGGTACCGACACGCACACCGAGCGTGCCAAGCAGCTTATCCGTGAGGCTTGTCAGGCGCCCGATGCCGATGTGTTCTTGCTGGTGGGCGGCACGCAGGCCAATGCCACGGTAATCGACATGCTGCTTGCGCCCTACGAGGGCGTCGTTGCCGCCGAGACCGGTCACGTTGCCTGCCACGAGGCGGGCGCTATCGAGTTTGGCGGTCACAAGGTGCTCACCATCCCCGGCTACGAGGGCAAGATGCACGCCGAGGATCTCGAGAACTATATCCAGGTGTTCTACGAGAACGAGAGCTGCGAGCACATGGTGTTCCCGGGCGCCGTGTACGTGAGCCTGTCGACCGAGTACGGCACGCTGTACTCAAAGGCCGAGCTCGCGGCGATTCACGCGGTGTGCCAGAAGCGTGAGATTCCGCTGTTTGTGGACGGCGCCCGCCTGGCCTATGCGCTGGCAGCCGATGAGTGCGACATCACCCTGCCCGAGCTGGCGCAGCTGTGCGATGTGTTCTACATCGGCGGCACCAAGTGCGGCGCTCTGTGCGGCGAGGCCGTGGTGTTCTGCGGCATGCACGCTCCGGCACATCCCATTCCGCGCATTAAGCAGCATGGCGCGCTGCTGGCCAAGGGCCGTCTGACGGGCGTGCAGTTTGAGGCGCTCTTTACCGATGGCCTGTATTTTGAGATTGGCCGCCAGGCGATCGATACCGCGCAGGCGCTGCGTCGCGTACTGCACGAGCGCGGTTACCAGTTCTTCTTGGAGACGCCTACCAACCAGCAGTTTGTGATTCTGCCCAACGAGGACATGGCGCGCATTCGCGAGCATGCGGCGATTGAGTATTGGGAAAAGTACGACGAGACCCACACCGTGGTGCGCTTTTGCACCAGCTGGGCCACGACGCAGGGGGACATCGACGCGTTGGCGGCCGTCCTGTAGGTTGACGTGATGACGAGGGGCAGCCTTGCGCCTTGGTTTGGCGTAAGGCGGCCCTTGCTTTTGAGGGGGAAGGGTTTATGCCCGAGAAGTTCGAGATGTCCGAGCCGACGATTCGTCTGGCGACGCCCGACGACGCGCCGGCGTTGCTTGCCATCTATGAGCCGTATGTGCTCGAGACGGCGATTACCTGCGAATACGAGGTGCCGAGCGTTGAGGAGTTTGCCGGGCGCATCGCCAAGACGCTCGAGCGCTATCCGTACTTGGTGATGGAGCTGGACGGGCGCCCAGTGGGCTACGCCTACGTGAGCGCGCTTAACAGCCGCGAGGCCTACGACTGGTCGGTCGAGACGTCGATCTACCTGGCGCGCGATGTGTGCCATGGCGGGCTGGGGCGCAAGCTGCACGAGGCGCTCAAGCAATGCCTGGTCGCGATGGGCATTACCAACATGTGCGCGCTCATTGCCGTGCCGCATGACGAGGACGATGAGTACCTGACGCACAACAGCCAGGATTTCCATACTCATATGGGCTATCGCCTGGTAGGCGCTTTCGACCGCTGCGCCCAGAAGTTCGGCCGCTGGTACGACATGTGCTGGATGGAGCTCGTCCTGGCCGAACGCGTCCCCAACCAGCCCAAACCAACCTGGTTCCCCGCACTTGTCACCCAAGGATTCAAACCTACCATTTAGGGACAGGTTTATTTTGGCAGGTTTTATCTGGGCAAACGTTAAAGGCCGCCGCGAAGGATGTGAATTCTTTCGCGGCGGCCTTTGCGTTGGGCCGTTTGATTGATAGGTTCAACCTGCAGATGTGGCAAAACCCCAGATAAAACCGACTAAAATAAACCTGTCCCTTTTTGGCAGGTTTTTGGCTGTCTTGCGGTATCAAATCGCCGCAAGAAGTGTAGCGTTCGTACACTATTTTGACCTGAATCGCCCCTTCGGGACACCTTGCGAGCTAAGTGAGTAGACTTTTTGGCGCAGGGCAAGCACAAAGCTTATTCGCTTTAGTAAAACCGCAGGTCACGGAGATGGCTGTTTTGGGTGTGCTTGGCAGGTCGCGAAAAGTCTACTCACTTAGGTTTACGGTGCTGGATATTCTGGGCAGGAACAGTTGAGCTTGGGCGGCGCGTGTTGCTAGGCGATGTTGGCATTTGCGCCATGCCGGCTTGAGATTTAATAAAAACCGCAGTTAGAACGTTTATTAGGTACATTTTGCCTCGTTTGGTGCGCTAGCCGATGGGCTCGGTGTATTTGGCGCGGTCGGTGCGCTGAATGCGCTTGGAGACATGGAGCGGGCGGCCGTCGGTGTCGTAGACGTAGTCGGTGATTAGGATCAGCGCCTGCCCGCGCTCGACGTTGAGCAAAAACGCCTCGTTTTGCGAGGCATAGCACACCTCAAAGGTCTTATGCCCCTGCGCCGGCGTACGATGGAACTCCTGGCGCAGCGTGGCGTAGAGCGAACCGTTGATATCGCGATCGATGAGCGACCCAAAGCTTGGCGGCAGATAGGTGGTCTCCAGGCACAGCGGCGCGTCGTCCAGGTAGCGCAGGCGGACAAGTTTGACAAGCTTGCTGCCCGCGGCGGCGTCAAAGAACTTAGCTATGCTGCCGGCCGCCTTGGTAAAGCCCGAGTCCACCGTGCGCGTGGTGGGCTTCATGCCCTGGCCTTCGACCTGCTTGGTATAGCTCGAAAACACCAGGTTGTTCTCGTGGAGCGCGGGCGTGTCGGCCACAAAGGTGCCACGTCCGCGCTCGGTGCGCACCAGGCCCTCGTCAACTAACACCTTAAGCGCGTGGCGCACGGTGCTGCGCGACAGCCCCGATTCGTCCATGAGCTCCATCTCGGACGGCAGCTTGTCTCCGCGTGCGTAGGTGCCGGCGGCGATGCGGTCACGCAGCGTACTCGCCAGACGCTCGTATTGGGCCAAGTTCTTTTTTGACGAAGTGCTCATGCGAACAACCTGTATCTAACTTGTATGCTTACTGAACCAAGCATGTATCCAACATGACAACAAAACCGCTGGTAATGGATTGTCGAAAACTTTACCAGCAAAATTTCTAAGACAAATATAGCATACAACTAGTCGACATAACCAAAACGTGTATGTAACTTGTATGCCATCGAGAGCATCAAACGAGAAGAAAGGCTGATGCACGATGACTACTCAGGAACAGGTTAAGGACGTCGTCTCCCAGGTTTTGGCTGACAAGGCAGACAAGGGCGGCATCAAGCGCGTCGTGTGGATTGGCGCCGGCGGATCCAACGGCGGCAACTATCCTGCCCAGTACTTTATGGAGCACGAGGCCACGCAGGTCGTGAGCTCCAGTTACACCAGCAACGAGTTCGTGCATGCCACCCCGGCCTACGTCAACGAGAACACCCTGGCCGTCGTCGTGTCCATGCGCGGCACCAAGGAGACCATCGTCGCCGCCCAGGTCGCCAAGGACCACGGCGCCAGCACCATCGCCATCTATGTTGACGAGTCCGGCCTCACCGAGGTCTGCGACTACAAGATCCAGTATGACAGCCTGGCCGTTGACGAGTCCTGCATGGGCCGTACCAACTCCGCCGTCGTGACCATGATCGCCATGGAGCTCACGCAGCAGACCGAGGGCTATGCCGAGTACGAGACCGCTATGGCCGCTTTCGACCTGGTCGACCCCATCTATCGCAAGGCCGTCGAGTACACCCGTCCGCTCGCTGCCAAGTGGGCCGAGCAGAACGCCGACAAGCCCTGCATCAACGTCATGGCTCAGGGCCCGCTCTTTGGTGCCGCCTACGTCTTTAGCATCTGCAATGTGCAGGAGATGCTGCAGATCGACTCCTGCACCATCAACACCTGCGACTTCTTCCACGGCCCCTTCGAGATCCTGGACAAGCGCACCTCGCTGTTCCAGCTCATCAGCGTCGGCCGCAGCCGCTGCAACGACGAGCGCGGCATCCGTTTCGTCAACCAGTACGGTGGCGATCGCGTCTATCAGCTCGACGCCAAGGAGCTTGGCCTCAACGACATCAAGGACAGCGTGAGCGAATACTTCAACCACCTGATCTTTGCCCCGATCCTCAACAACGTCTACATGCGTGCGCTCTCCGCCGTCACCCACAAGGACTACATGACGCGCCGCTACATGTGGAAGCTCGACTACTAAGGGATAGAGCGGCCTAACAGCCCAATACCCCTCATAAGTTGCGGTGGAATAGTTCCTGTTTGGGGGCTTGAAGCCTCTATTTAGGAACTATTTCACCGCAACCGCCAAGTAATCCGCTGGGGACGGAGGAAAACGGATTACTTTTCCGCTCACCGATTTGTGTCTTGAAAAATGTATATAACGACTATAACGTAGCATGAAACATATTGGAAATAATACCGAGGAGGCTGCGTTGAAGAGAAGTAATGTGGGCTATGTGCTGGTGCTGATCGCCGCGCTTATGTGGGGCACCATCGGAATCTTTGTTAACGGAATATCGGCCCTGGGCGTTTCGTCTCAGAGCATGGCGGCCTTTCGCTTGTTGGTCGGAGCGCTTATCTTGGCGCCAGTCCTGATGTTTATGGGCTGCCGTCCGGGTGAGGGGTCTACCGTGGCTCAGGGTCCGCTGGCCCTGTTCAAGGCAAGCCCTAAAGAGCTTGTTTCCTGCGCGCTTGTCGGTATCGTCGGTTTAGCCGCCGCCAACACCTGCTATTACGAGTGCATGGGCGAGGTGGGCATGTCCACGGCCTCGGTGCTGCTCTATACCTCGCCGGTGTTTGGCGTCGTGCTCGGCCGCGTGCTTTATCGCGAGGACGTGACCCCCAACAAGCTTGTTGCCATCGCTTTTAACATAGGTGGCTGTGTACTTGCAGTGACCAATGGCGACCTTTCCGGTTTCCATTTTTCGGTTTGGGGCGTCACGTCGGGCGTGATTGCAGGCCTTTGTGGGGCGTCGCTCGCGGTGTTTAGCCGGATAGCAACCAAGACGGTCCACCCGCTGGCTGTTACGTTTTGGGGCTTTGTTTTTGGCGGTGCGGTTATGGCAGCTATCGCGGCTCCGTGGCCGGATGTCGCCGCGGCAATGTCGCCACAGCTGCTGCTGCTGTTCCTTGGCTTTGGACTCATCCCCACAGCCGTGGCTTACATCTTATATATGCAGGGTCTGTCCATGGGGCTCGAGACATCGAAAGTTCCCGTCGTAATGTCTTTCGAGACGGTCGTTACCGTACTGGTGGGCATTGGTGTCTATGCCGAGCTCGCCGGCGCGATCAAGGTTCTGGGCATTGTGCTGGTGCTCGCGTCCATCCTGATCATGAACACCGACTTCTCAAAGCTGCGCAACAGCGTGTTTGTCGGTCATGTCGTTGAGAGCATGACCTTTAAGCCCAACGCGTGGTGGACGGAGAAATCGCAGGACATGGATCTGTTCCGCGAGCGCACGGGCATTGCGCTGGAGCCCACCGTGCAGGAAAGCCCCTGGT
>ERZ1034913.1044-NODE-1044-length-18297-cov-6.802050_pt1 | contig 18297 bp, 14 predicted proteins | sample MGYA00520697_ERZ1034913 | MGnify/ENA primary metagenome ERZ1034913 (study PRJEB33766, sample SAMN09781786) | gut metagenome | biome: gut microbiome | host: Homo sapiens | place: Madagascar | study: EMG produced TPA metagenomics assembly of the PRJNA485056 data...
CTTCAAGCGCCTGGGGCTTCACGTCTTCCTCCGCGGCGTCGGCGGCAACCGTGATCTTCGCCTTCACCTTGCCGTTCACCTGCACCGCGAGCTCCACCTCATCAGCCTTCGCCTTCTCGGGGTCGAACTCCGGCCACGGCTCGACGTGCACGCTGCCCTCGTGACCGAGCGCCGTGTGCCACAGCTCCTCGGACCAATGCGGGCAGATCGGCGAGAGCAGCTTCACGAGCACCTCGGCGATATCGGCCGAAAGTGCCTTGAGCTCGGCGTTTGCCGCGCGCTCCTCGGCGGATGCCGCATGCAGGAAATCGCCCGTCGCGTTCGCGAGCTCCATGATGGCGGCGATGGCGGTATTGAAGTTGTTGCGGTCGAAGTCTTCGACTACCTTGCCGCACACGCGATGGCGTTCGCGCACGAGCACCTTCGCGGCCTCAGCGGCGGAAAGCTTGCCGCCTTCCTGATAAAGCGTGTCCTCCCCCGCGACACCGGCCAAGTCGCCAACCATGCGCCACACGCGGTTCAGGAACTTGTACATGCCCGCAAGGCCGTCCTCGTTCCACTGCAGCTCCTTGTCGGGCGGGGCCATGAACAGGATGTACGCGCGCACGGCATCGGCGCCGTAACCTGCGATCATGTCCTCGGGCGATATCACGTTGCCCTTCGACTTGCTCATGACGTCGCCATGCTCGTCAAGCACCATGCCCTGGCACAACAGGTTCTTGAAAGGCTCGTCGAAGTCGACCATGCCCATATCACGCAGCACCTTCGTGAAGAAGCGGCTGTAGAGGAGATGAAGGATCGCGTGCTCGATGCCGCCGATGTACTGGTCGACGGGCATCCAGCGATTCGCCTTCTCGGGAGCGAAGGGCAGCTCGGTGTTGTGCGGATCGGTGTAGCGCAGGTAATACCAGCTCGAGCACGTGAACGTGTCCATCGTGTCCGTCTCGCGACGTGCGGGGCCACCGCACTTCGGGCACGTGCATTTCGCGAACTCCTCATGTGTGGCGAGCGTCTCACCTGCGGAAAGATCGATATCCTTTGGAAGCGTGACGGGCAGGTCCTCTTCGGGAACCGGCACGAGTCCGCACTTGTCGCAGTAGATGGCGGGAATGGGGTTTCCCCAATAGCGCTGGCGGGAGATGAGCCAGTCGCGCAGGCGGAACTGCACCGACTTCTTCCCCTTGCCCGCGGCCTCCAAGTCGCCGATGATCGCGTCGACGGCGGGCGAATGCTTGCCGCCGACCATACCGGTGTACTTGCCGGACTGCACGAGCTTGCCCTCGGCCTCGTAGGATTTCTCCCAGTCGACCGTGGTGACGACGCGATTCTGCTCGTCTTTGAGCTGCGGATAGAGCGCATCGTCCTCACCCAAGATGATGGGGATGATGGGCAGGTCGTACTTGCGGGCGAACTCGAAGTCGCGCTGGTCGCCGCACGGGACGGCCATGACCGCGCCGGTGCCGTAATCGGCCACGATATAGTCGGCGACCCACACGGGGACCTTCTCGCCGTTCACGGGGTTCACGACATAGCGGCCGGTAAACGCACCGTGCTTCTCGCGGTCGCCCTGGGCGCGCTCGACGGCGCTCACCTTGGAAGCGGCCTCCACGAGAGCCATGACTTCGGCCTCGTATTCGGTGCCGGCGACGAGCTCGGGCACGAGCTTGCTTTCGGGAGCGAGCAGAAAGAAGCTGCATCCGAAGAGCGTGTCGGGGCGCGTCGTGAACACGGTAATCGTCTGGCCGTCGTCTTTGCCCTCGGCGGGAAGGAGCTCGAAGTCGACCTCGGCGCCTTCCGAGCGCCCGATCCAGTTCGCCTGCATCTGCTTCACGCGCTCGGGCCAGCCGTCGAGCTGGTCGAGGTCATCGAGCAGCTCCTGCGCGTAGTCGGTGATCTTGAAGTACCACTGCGTGAGGTCGCGCTTCTCGACAGCGCCATGGCAGCGCCAGCATTCGCCTTCCGTGACCTGCTCGTTTGCGAGAACGGTCTTGCAGTTGGGGCACCAGTTCACCGGAGACTCGCGGCGCTCGACAAGCCCGCGCTTCCAGAACTGCAAGAAGATCCACTGGCCCCAACGATAGTACTCGGGGTCGCACGCAACGACCGTGCGATCCCAATCGTAGGACAGGCCCATGCGCTTGAAGGACGCCTTCTGCGTCTCGATGTTCGCGTACGTCCACTTCGCAGGGTGGCTGTGGTGCTTGATGGCGGCGTTCTCGGCCGGCAGACCGAAAGCATCCCACCCCATGGGGTGAAGCACATCGAAGCCGCGCATCTTCGAGTAGCGGGCGATCACGTCGCCGATCGTGTAGTTGCGCACGTGCCCCATGTGGATGTCGCCCGAAGGATAGGGGAACATCTCGAGCACGTACTTCTTGGGCTTCGATTCGTCTTCTCGAACGGTATTCAGACCTGATTCGTCCCACGCCTTCTGCCAACGCGGTTCGATCTCATGCGGGTTGTAAGCTTTCATAGTTGTTGCCTTCTCGTTTTCATTCTCGCTGGGTAAAAACGCGACTATATATTGTAGCGCATCCAGAGCGCTCGCCGGCTACGTTTGCGCCGCTAGGTCGACCATTACCGACATGCGGAACCCGGCCTTGAAATGCTCAAGGGAAACCGCCCCGTCGTAGCGCTGCACGATCGTGTCGATGACGGACAGCCCCCAACCGTGCTCAGCGAGGGAGCCGCTACTCGTCTGCTCCTCGGCGAACTGGATTCTGTCGAGAATTCCGCGGCGCGTCGTTTCGCGGCCCTCGTCCCCTTCCGACGTTGACTTGCTGTTGCGCATATCGAGCACGAGATACGAACCTTTTACGGAAGCCTTGAAAACCACGAACCGTTTGCCAGGGTCGACGTCTTCGCAGGCGTTAAGCGCATTGTCGAGCATGTTCGACACGAGGGCGCATAGCTCGGAGTTGGAAATCGACACTTCGGCGGGAACCTTCAGCGAGCACTCCACGTTGACGCCCTTTTCCTTGAACTCCCGCATCTTGAGCGACATCAGCGCATCGAGGGCGACATGGTCGCACACGCGCAGCGATTTCCTGCCCGCGAGCACGATGATCTCGTCCACGCGCTGCCCGCTTGAGGCGACTTCCCCTCGGGAAAGCTGCGCATCAAGCTCGTGGAGCTGCTTCGCGATTTTTCGGCGAATTTCGCGCGCCTCGTTTTCCACGGAGGCAAGCCCGCTAGCGCCCATGCGCTCGGCGTCAATCTGCGCCTCGAGCAGGCGCGCCTGTTCGCGAAGGGCATCGGCATGCTCGGCCTTCCCCAGTGCGGTGAACAGCAGCGAATCGAGGGGGATGCAGGCCACGCCCAGCGCAAGTGTTAAATAGAGGATAGCCGGATTCAGGTGGAGGAGCATCGTTGTCGCCCCGATTCCCGCCACGCAGACAATCTGGCTTGCAGGGAACAGCATGCAGGACAGCACGTAACGGGGCGATATGCGGGCTAGTCGACGGCACAGGATAGCGGCCTTCGCCGTCATCGCGACCAGCACGGCAACGGTAAGCGAAAGGGAGATAACGAAAAGCATGTCCATAACGTTCACCTGGCCTTATGCGCTGTCGCCCGACGGTGTTGCGAGCCCATGCGCGACGAGGAGGCCGAGGAGGGCGCTGAGGGAGCCAGCAGCGCCGCCTTAGAGCGAAGAATTACCGAGGCATTTCGGGCGTCCATGTTCTCGATTTCCCCAAGAAGATTGCGAACATGCTCGCGGGCGGCGTCGGATTCACCACGCGACGCGAGCATCTCGATAATCTGCAGATGGTTGCGCAGGTCATGGCGAAGTTGCGCCGAATTCTCGAGAAGGGCGGAAAGGTCGTCGAACAGCTTGAGTTCTTCGTCGAGCTGCCGTTCGAGGACCTCGATGCGAAGAGCCTCGAACTGTTCGAGCACGAAGTCGTCGATCGCGCGGAACAGGACAAGGTCGGACACGAGAAAGAAGACGCCCATGAGCAGAACGCCCACGACAAGCAGCGGGTTCCACGCGGCGGCCGTTCCAATGCCTATAAGCGCAATCAGCAAGAAGGGAACTTGGAGCAGGGGAAACCATATAAAGTACTTCGTTCCCTCACCGGTATAGCGCTTCACTTCGGGGGTCAGCCACCGGCTTTGGGCGCGACGGAGCAGCACGAACAGCGCGTCGAGCACGATCAGATGGAGACCGGACGCCACCGCATAGCCGGCAAGTCGCGCGTATTTCTCCTGGTAGCTGAAGGGATCGTCAGCGACAAGCATCCAAAGGAGAAGGAATGCGAGGTAAGCGATGGCAACGGCGACGATCGACGATGCGACGATAATCACGCAGTGAAGCGCCCTATCGCGCGCTAAAAGCGCAGGGGTCGCGCAGAGCAGAGCCTCCATCAGGCCGAAAAGGGGCATGCCGATCAGCGAGGAAAACGGCACCACCAAAAAGGAGCAGATGGAATACGCCACCACGAAGAGGGCCGGGCGCGGGATGTCCAAAAGCCGCGTCATCACGTAGCCGTACAAGATCTGAACCGGTAGGTACCCGACTAAATCGACAACGATGTTTTTCCAAGGCAGACCGAACGCCAGAACGTCCATCTTCCTACGCTCGCGCTTTCAGGTAATCGAGCAGCGCCTCTTTCACCTCGTGGCGCCGCTTCTGGCTCATCGGAACGCGCGAGCCGGACTTCACGAGGATGTCGTCTTTGCCGATCTCGACAACGTCTGCAAGGTTCACCACGAAGCTCTTATGGCACCGCACGAACCCTTCGGGCAGCATGTCCTGGGCATCGGCGAGAGAGCAATACACCTCGACGACGCTACCATCGGTGTGCAACCGCAGCTTGCGGCGCTCACTTTCCAGATACTCGAGGCAATCAGCGTCGACCACGATCGTCCGACCGCGCACATTGAACGTGAGCGCGCAGGGAGACGACTTCGGGGGGACATCGGCACGCGTGCCTTCGCCTTCCTGCGCGTCCTGCGTATTTTGGCCCGCGAGATTCTCCAGCGCCTTTTTCAGGGCGTCGTCGAGAGCGCTTTGCCTGATGGGCTTCACCAAAAAGTACACATGCTGCGTCTCATAGACAGGAGTGCAGTACTCGATGTAGCCAGTTGCATAGATGACCTGGGTTTTCGATCCCTCTGGGAACAGGTCTCGCACCATGGAGATGCCGTCCGCGGCATCGGTGCCCAAGTTGATGTCGGTGATGAGAATGTCGATCGCGTGGCCCTCGGAAACGAAGGACTCGAGCTCGGCGCGCGAAGCCATCTCGTGCACGACCAGCCCTTCCGAGAAAGGCGAGGCCGCGACCTTGTCGATGAGCGCCGTCGCGCACTCCACGTTGTCTTCGACTATGCAAACCGTGTAGGAGGGCATGCCTGCAAACCCACTTTCGCTCACTTTCTCTTGAGTGGTGTCGAGTATACTCGAAAGGTCGGAGTTTGGCGCGGCAGCTTTCTGATACCATGAGCGCATACGCGTAAAGAGAGGCATCCCCATGAATTATCACATCGCATCGTTCAAGGCAGCTTACGGCACCTCGTCGCAGATTCCCGAGTCGACCCGCCCCGAAGTCTCGTTCGCCGGGCGCTCGAACGTGGGGAAATCATCCATTTTGAACAAGCTCATGTACCGAAAGGGCCTGGCCAAGGTGTCGCAAACACCAGGCAAGACCGCCACGATTAACTTCTACGACGTCGACGGCACCGATTTCGTCGACCTGCCCGGCTACGGCTACGCAAAGGTGGCGAAGTCGGAGAAGGGCCGCTGGTCGGAGCTGATCGAAGGCTACTTCAACCAAGACCGACGCTTCGCCTTGGTTGTGTCACTTGTCGACATCCGCCACGATCCCTCGGCGCTCGACATGCACATGGCAAAGTTCCTCTGGGAAAACGACTTTCCCTTCGCGATTGCCCTCACGAAAGCCGACAAGCTCTCGAAGCAAGCGGCAGGGAAACAGGCGTCTGCCATCCGCAAGAAGCTCGATTTGCCGAAGGACATCCCCTTCGTGGTGACGTCCTCCTCAAACGGCACAGGCATCGACGAGCTGCGACGCCTGATCGATTCTTACGTCGCCGAAGCTTAGTCATCAAGGGGCGCAACATAGATTACGTGAGCGGACGACCGCGGAGGGTTGCCGCGCTTTTGAGAGGAAACGCCGCATGAAAATCCTGGTCATCACTGCGCAAAAGCCCGACAGCACCGGAAGCGGCGTCTACGTCGCCGAAACAGTGCGCGCATTTTCGTCGGCGGGACACGAAGTGACGCTCGTTGCCGGCATCGACATTTCCGACAACGTGACCCTCCCCGAAGGCGTCGCCTTCCATCCCGTGCGCTTCCGCACGCCCGAGCTACCCTTCCCCGTATGCGGCATGAGCGACCAGATGCCATACGAGGCGACACGCTATCGCGACATGACGCCCGAGATGTGCGAGCGGTTCAAACGCGCTTTCGACCAGGCGATTCGCGAAGCATGCGAGGAGAAGTTCCCCGACGTGGTGCTCTGCCACCACCTGTATCTGGCGTGCGGCGTCGCCGTGCACTGTGTGCGCGAGGTTGCCGAGGCGAGGGGGTTCACGTGCCCGAACGTGCGCGGCATCTGCCACAGCACCGATTTGCGCCAGATGGGAAAGCACTCGCTCGAACGCGAGTTCATCGTCGAAGGCGTGCGCGCACTCGACTGCATCTTCGCGCTGCACGAACCGCAGAAGCGCGAGATTGCGGAGATGTACGGCGTACCCGAGAAGCGCGTGCGCGTTGTGGGCTCAGGATACAATGATAAGCTCTTCAACCCGGCAAGCCGCACGCCTCACGTTGAGGGCACGCCCGCCCGCTTCCTCTACGTCGGCAAGATTTGGCGGAAGAAGGGCGTGGAAAGCCTTATCCGCTGCGCGAAACTGTTGGAAACAGCACCGTCCGATATTACGTTCAACCTGGTCGGAGGCTATAACGACGAGCACGAATATGCCGAGCTGCGCGAGCAGGCCGATGCGTCGCCCTATCGATTCGCCTTCCCAGGAAAAGTCGACCAAAACCAGCTTGCCGGAATATATCGCAACTCCGACGTGTTCGTGCTGCCGTCGTTTTTCGAGGGCTTGCCGCTCGTGGTGATCGAGGCGCTCGCCTGCGGATGCAAGGCCGTGGTGACCGACCTGCCCGGCATCCGCCCCTGGATTTCCGCGAACATCCCCGCGGCGCCCGTGTGGTATGTCGAGCCCCCGCGCATGGAGAGCGTCGACGAGCCCGTAGCGGACGACCTGCCCGCTTTCGAGCAACGTTTGGCGGGTGCGCTCGACGCCGCTGCAGCGGCACCTGCGCCGAGTGCCGCCGATTTCGCAGGGATCGAGCGCGTGACCTGGGCAGGACTCGCGGAGAAGCTCATCGCGTAGCAGCGAGCCAAAACGCACCGTTTTCGTGTCATGGCATAAAGAAAGCGACCAGGAGGTCGCTTTCTTTATGCCTCAGCGGACCGCCGGCTCGCCGACAATCCGCCATCTTGTCAAGACCGCGTATCAGGCTCCCTCGCGGCAGCCTGTTCCGCCGATCAAAGGCCCGATGATGCTCGCTTACCTCATGTTGGAAGCGTAGGGAGCCTTGTCCTTCAGAAGGACGTCGTGCGCGCCGCCCTCGACGATGGACGTGGAGCTGATCACCGTAAGCTTGGCCTTGTCCTGGAACTCGGGAATGGTGAGCGCACCGCAGTTGCACATGGTCGACTTGATCTTGAGCAACGTGACCGCGATGTTGTCTTTAAGCGGGCCAGCGTAGGGCACATAGGAATCGACGCCCTCTTCAAACGACAGGCTTTTCTTGCCGCCCAAATCGTAACGGCCCCAGTTGCGGGCGCGAGCGGAACCCTCGCCCCAGTATTCCTTCATATAGGTGCCATTCACCATGACCTTGGCTGACGGGGACTCGTCAAAGCGCGCGAAGTAACGGCCGAGCATAACGAAGTCAGCACCCATAGCCAGGGCCAGCGAGATATGGTGGTCGTAGACGATGCCGCCGTCGGAGCAGATGGGCACGTAGATGCCGGTCTCCTTGAAGTATTCGTCGCGAGCCTTTGCAACCTCGATGGTAGCCGTAGCCTGGCCGCGGCCGATGCCCTTGGTCTCGCGCGTGATGCAGATGGAGCCGCCGCCGATGCCGATCTTCACGAAGTCCGCGCCCGCCTCGGCCAGGAAGCGGAAGCCCTCGCCGTCGACAACGTTACCGGCACCGATCTTCACGGAGTCGCCGTAGTGCTCGCGCACCCACTCAATCGTCATCTTCTGCCAATCGGAATAGCCCTCGGACGAGTCGATGCACAGCACGTCGGCGCCCGCCTCGACCAGCGCAGGAACGCGCTCGGCGTAGTCGCGAGAGTTGATGCCTGCGCCCACCATGTATCGCTTATGGGCATCGAGCATCTCGTTGGGGTTCGATTTGTGGGAATCGTAGTCCTTGCGGAACACCATGTAGGCAAGCGTATCGTCGTCGTTAACGAGCGGCAGCGAGTTCAACTTGTGGTCCCAGATGATATCGTTGGCAACCTTGAGGGAAGTGTCCGCTGGCGCCACAATCAGCTTCTCGCGCGGAGTCATGAACTCGGAAACCTTCTCGTCGCCGCTCATACGGGAAAGGCGGTAATCACGCTCGGTGACCACGCCGAGCAGCTTGCCGTGCGCCGTGCCATCATCGGTGACGGGCATGGTGGAATGGTCGGTGGCCTCCTTCAGGGCGACGACCTCGTTGAGCGTCATGTCGGGAGAAAGGTTGGCGTCGGACTCGACGAACCCAGCCTTGTAGTCCTTCACGCGCTTGACCATGGCGGCTTCCTGCTCGATGGTCTGGTTGCCGTAGATGAAGGAAAGGCCGCCCTCGGTGGCAAGTGCTACGGCCATGTTGTCGTCAGAGACGGCGGCCATGATAGCGGACACCATCGGAATGTTCAGCGAAAGCGGGCACTCCTCTTCGCCCTTGCGATACTTGACGAGCGGCGTTTTCAGGCTGACCGACGCCGGAATGCACGTAGCAGGCGTGTGACCAGGCACCAAAAGATACTCGTTGAACGTGCGTGACGGCTCGTCATAGTAGTAAGCCATGGGGAATATGCTCCTTCGCGAACGGGGACGACTATAGTGTTGTTCGACATTATAGACACCCCGTCGCAGGTTGCACGGGTCGCAGCGGCGAAATACCTGCGTTTTCGGAGAAATTCCCCAGCCCTTAACGCGGCAGCAGGAGAAGGCTACGCGGAGTGCGAGGAGAACTATGAGGCGGGAGTTGGGGGCGTGCGGCCGGCCTGCCGGCGAAAGGAGGGCGCCCGCGGCTCAAGCTTACCGGCGCGGCGCGCGCGGCGTGCGAGATGTACGCAACTCGGGGGAGGCGTCGCGGGAGCGACGCTGGCGCTCGGCGGAAGCATCCTCCGTCGGCACGACGCGCCCGACCACGCGCGTTGCGTGCGCGGCGGCCGCCTGCTTGTCACGCTCGGCCAAAGCCATGCGAACCTTCCCGTATTCCCAAACCAGAAGCACGAGCAGGATGCACATCACAATGAGATACCCGATGATGGCGCCCGGCAGTCCCGTGAAGTTCACCAACAGAATCGGGACGAACAGCGAGAACCCGAACGTGATCAGGTAAAGCTTCGTCACCGTACGCTGCTGGCGCAACACCGTGACCACCTGATAGAGGAAATCGATGCAAGCAGTGACGCCACCGGCGGCGAGCATGATGAATACAAGTCCGCGGAACTGCTCGAAATCCACGCCGTAGAGGAAGCTCATGACCGTAATGCCAATCCAGCCCATGATGAGCGCCATCACGACGGTGATGCCCACAATCACCGCCACAATCACGACGATAATCATGTCGAAGCGCTTGCGCTTCTCGGGGTCGGCCCACACGGCGGCCATCTTCACGAGCATCGGCTTGTAGATGAGCTGCGCGGTGAGCAGGATGCCCATGGCCGGGAAGTAGAGCACGTTGTAGTAGAGCTGGTTGTCGTAGGAAAGCACACCCTCCATGACGAACTTGGGCATGTTGTCAATGAGCGAGTAGAGGAACAGCGCGACGAACAGCGGGGCGCACTGCTTGAAGAGCGCGAAGACGCTGTCGAAGCTCGCGCGCGCCGACGTGGGCGTTTCCCAAATTGCGAGGGGCAAGGTGAGCACGATGAACGACACGCCCGCAGCAATGGCCATCGCGATGCAAGAGACGCTGACGCTGCGCGTGATAAACAGCGCGACGGAGAACACCACGAGCACGAGCACCGAGCGGAACGCCTGAGAGATGCCCGCGAGATAGAGCTTGTCCTTCTGCTGAAGGCGGCCCTCGTAGACGTCGGCTAAGCCATCGACCATCTTGTAGACGTACACGCCCATGCTAATCGTGAACATCTCGCCTGCATAACCCCTGATGGCGCAATAGACCCACCCGACGATGAGCATCGCCGCGCACGTAAGCCAGCGGTTGAGCTGATAGTCCGAGAACGAGTGCGCCTCGTTGAGGTCGGAAATTTGGTAGGTGCGCACGCCGTAGTTCGCGAGGATCATGAGCAGCGACCCCGTGACGAAGGCGAGCGAGAACATGCCAGCGAGCTCCACGCCCGCGAGCTGCGTCACCACGATGGTGAGGACGGGGAACACCATGCCCCATGCGCTTGTGCCAAGCGTGTTGCAAATATAATCGCGCGTCGTGCGGTGCGAAGCGTACTCGGCCGGCTGGTCGGCGAGCTCGCCTTCCGTCACCGCGCCCAGGAGGCGATTGCACCACCCGTTGACGGCACGTGTAAGGAAAAATTTATTCGGGTCGAATGCCATGGAGTCGCGCGTGCTGTCCCTTCGTGTCGTGTCTCATCCAAGGATTATAGAGTCGCTCTTCCGACGGGTTGCCAATTTGCACAGAAAGTGAAGAAGCCGAGCCCCGAAGGACTCGGCTTCGCATGTTTCACGTGGAACGCGCCGAAGCGCACTCGCATGATGCTGCGGCGGTTAGCTCACATTCCACAACCGCGCGGAAAACGCCCACCTTCCGCGATGCTCGGGGATCGCCTGCCGCAAGCCGCACACATCACCGCGAAGAACTAGAAGCGCTGGAACTTCGCCTTCGGAACGCCGCAGATCGGGCACTTCTCGAAGTCGTCGCCCTTGTGGATGTAGCCGCAGCCCGGGCAGAGGTAGTACGCGTCGTCATCGGCAGCGTCGATGTTGTTGTACGCCTCGAGGTACTTCTCGGCATGAACAGCCTCGGCAAGCTTTGCCCTGGTAAACACCTTAACAGCCTTGGCGTGGCCCTCTTCCTGCGCCTTCTTGATGAAGGTGGGGTACATGTCAGAGGTCTCGAAGATCTCACCGTTTGCGGAGGCAATCAGGTTGAGGTCGATGGCTTCGGGGGTCGGAGCCTCGGCGGTCGGGCGGGTGTAGGAAGGATCTTCGGCCTCCACGAGGGAAGCTTCGAGGTTGATGTGGATCTGCTCGGCGGCAGAAGTAGCCTCCCACAGACGTGCGAGCTGGTCGAAGCCCTGCTCCTTGGCGGCCTTGGCGAAGGCGGCGTACTTGGCGGAAGCGCCGGTCTCGCCGGCGACGGCGGCCTTCAGGTTCTCGAGCGTGGTGCCTGCCTTGGTAGCGGCGTCGGCGACAGCATTGAAGTTGCTGGAGTTCTCAGCGGTGGGAAGTTCGGTACGAAGGTTCATAACGTGCCCCTCTCAATTGTTCTTGTTAACTGTTTTGTTAACCTCATCTTATTGAGAATTTATCTCAATAAGGAACTATAGCGAGTTGCCGAACCTTATGCAAGTCGCCCCCTCGCATTCCCCGCCGCAATTCGCAGAACGTTCACATCCGCCGAGGCGTAGGCGTCGTGCACTATAATTGGCCGCATCACGATACGCCTTGGGCAATACGAAAGGTCGAAGGACATGGAACACGAAGTAGCTTGGAAGAAGTACGACGAGGTGGACCTCGAGGCCCTCGAAGGCCTGGCCAGCAACTACATCGACTTCATTTCGGAGAACAAAACCGAGCGCCGCTGCGCCGCAACCGCCATCCGCATGGCCGAGAAAGCGGGCTACATCTCGCTCGCCGACGCCGTCCGCGAGGGGCGCGCGCTTTCCGCAGGCGACAAGGTGTGGGCGCATTCCCACGGCAAGGCGCTCATCCTGGTGCAGCTGGGGAGCAACCCGCTGAGCGAGGGTATGAACATCCTGGGCGCGCACATCGACAGCCCCCGCCTCGACCTGAAGCAGAACCCGCTCTACGAGAGCAACGGCTTCGCGCTTCTCGACACGCACTACTACGGCGGTATCAAGAACTACCAATGGGTTACGCTCCCGCTCGCCATGCACGGCGTCGTCGCCAAGAAGGACGGCACGGTCGTGGACATAAACGTGGGCGACGACGAGGGCGATCCCGTTTTCTGCGTGTCCGACCTGCTTATTCACCTCGCAAGCCAGCAGATGGACAAGAAGGGCAACAAGATCGTCGAGGGCGAGGACCTCGATATCCTCATCGGCAACCGCCCGATTTTCCTCAATGGCGAGGATGCGGACGGCGAAGGCGCAGACGAAGGCGGCGAGGGCGCGAAGAACAAGGACGCCGCGAAGGAACCGGTGAAAGCGTTCGCGCTGAAGCTTCTGGCCGACAAGTACGGCATCGAGGAGGCGGACTTCCTTTCCGCGGAAATCGAGATGGTACCGGCAGGGCGCGCCCGCGAGCTGGGCTTCGACCGCAGCATGGTCATCGGCTACGGACAAGACGACCGCGTATGCGCCTACACCTCGCTCATCGCGCAGCTCGAGGCGCCGGCGGATTTGGCGAAGACGGCGGCCACCGTGCTCGTCGACAAGGAGGAGATCGGCAGCGTCGGCGCAACCGGCATGGCGTCGAACTTCTTCGAGAACACCATCGCCGAGATCATGGAGCTTGCCGGCGAGGGCGGTATGCTCCCGCTGCGACGGGCGCTTTCCGCATCGAGCATGCTCTCCTCTGACGTGTCGGCTGGCTTCGACCCCGCCTACGCGAGCGTCTTCGAGCCGAAAAACGCCGCGTTTCTCGGGCGCGGGCTCGTGTTCAACAAGTACACGGGCGCACGCGGGAAGAGCGGCAGCAACGATGCGAGCGCGGAATACGTGGCGCGCGTGCGTCGCGTGATGGATGACGCGGGTGTGTCGTTCCAAACCGCTGAGCTGGGCAAAGTCGATGCAGGCGGCGGCGGGACGATTGCTTATCTGCCCGCGAAGTACGGCATGGATGTCATCGACTCGGGCGTGGCCGTGCTTTCCATGCACGCGCCCTGGGAAGTGACGAGCAAGGCCGACATCTACGAGGCCTACAAGGGCTACCTGGCATTTTTAAAGAACGCATAAGGACGAGAAGGCTGCCGACAGCTAGCGTTCCCAAAGCGAGGTGGCTGGCGGCGGCGAGCAGCCGCAACCATAGTCCCGCGAAAGTCGCCTTCATTCGCCCGGGAATAATTCTCAATTGTTCAATAAAATGCCCCCAGAGGAGCACACCCCCGAGGGCGGGAAAGCGGCAGGCCTTACGCGAAGTCGTGGCGCAGCACTACCGCACCGCAGTGGCAACCGCGCGTGGTCCGCTCGACCCAGGCGCGCAGGATGCGGCCCTCCCACACGTCGACCTTCGCCACGCATTGCGGGAATCCCCCGCGGGGGTTGGTGGGCGAACCAGGGCAAAGCAGCAGGTCAGCCGGGCGCGCTTCCTTCCCCACCACGATTTCGGGCACATGGGTATGCCCATGAATGCACACGTTCGGCAGCGGATCGCCCGGCGCGAGCGCGCCCGAGCCCGCGAACGTAATGCGCACATCCCTCGGGTAATGCGCCACAAGAAAGCGCACGCCATCGATAACAGGCCGGGCGTAGCGGCACACCGAGGTGCCATACTCATTGAAGTCGTTGTTGCCGAGCACGGCAGTCACGGGCGCAAGCGTTTGCAGATCGTGGATGATCTCGGGGCTGCAGATGTCGCCAGCATGGATAATATGCTCGCAATCAGCAAGCGCATTGAATGCCTCAACAGACAAAACGCCATGTGTATCGGAAATCACGCCGATTCGAGCCATTCCACGCCTCGCCTCCATTCGTCCCTTACTCCGCAAAGCATACTCGTTTGACGACCGCTCGAGAATACCCGTTCGCGATTGCAATGCGAAACGGGTCTCGCCGCTATCGCGACACAGGTTGGAATAGCGGAGGAAACCCAAGATGCGAAGCGCGCATCAAGACGCGGAAGGGGCGCAAACAGCGTGCTGAGAGCGAGCGAACAACCTGCCCCTTCCCCTTCTCTTCGACGTCGTCTTCCGATTATCTAAGCGTCTTCCACTCAAGTTACCTTCTATCAAATGTGTCAGGTTTGTGACGAACTAGCACTCTCCATTGACGAGTGCTAACGAGGAGTCTATAACGATAGTCGAACCAAGAAGGGACGCCGAGAAGAAGCGAAGGCAAGGCGCCGCAGAGTTTTAGCCCACTGCAAGCAGGCATGGCAAGGTTGCCGCCCACCGCTAAAGCGAGCGAACAACCGCAGCGCACAGGCTTCCGTCGATTCCCAAAGATGAGCGCCCCTCTGTAATTAGGAGATGACAATGATGACCATGCTTATGCCGACTCGTAGGAATTTCTTCAATGACCTGATGGCCGACCCGTTCGACGCGTTCTTCAACACCCCGTTCACCCCGGCGCCGAAGTCTTCCTCCACGCTGATGCGCACCGACATCAAGGAGCATGACGACGGTTTCGAAATGACCATCGACCTGCCCGGATTCAAGAAGGAAGACGTTCAGGCCGAGCTCAAGGAAGGCTACCTCACCGTGAGCGCCGAGACCAAGACCGAGTCCACCGAGGGCGACGAGAAGAAGGGCACGTGGGTTCGCAAGGAGCGCTTCGAGGGCAAATGCAGCCGCACGTTCTACGTGGGCGAGGATATCAAGGAAGAGGACATCAAGGCTCGCTTCGAGAACGGCACGCTCGTGATCGACGTCCCCAAGCCGCAGCCGCAGCCCAAGCTTGAGGAGAAGAAGACCATCGCCATCGCATAGCCTTTCCCCTCTCGATTTTCCTTTCCCTCTCTTTTTCCCGATTGACGCCGGGCGCGTCCGATAAGCCCAGCGCGAAAGCCCGTAAGGATCCTCCCCTTGCGGGCTTTCTTTTTCTCGCCTTGTGCCTGGTGTATCATGGCGCCGAACAACAGCGAGGCAAAGGATGGGCAGATGGACGCAGCAACAACCCGCGGCATTCCGCAACTGAAGAACATCGAGCAGGTCAGCGAGGGATGGATCAACAAGTATATCCTCACCTACGAGCTGCCCGACGGCACCGACTACGTGTACGAGAGCACATCGCGCAAGAAGCTGGAAGCATACCGCGCGGGCCTTTTGGCGAACGCCCGCGGCGAGGCACCGCGCGTTGACGCCGTTTGCATCGTGGGCGAAACGCGCGAAGGCACGCTGCTCATGATCCGCGAGTTCCGCTATCCCTTGAATTCCTGGTGCATCGCGTTCCCTGCAGGATTGAAGGAACCTAACGAGAGTATTCGGGAATGCGTCGACCGCGAGCTGCGCGAAGAGACAGGATACCGCCTGCGCACCGACGTCGATGAGCCTGTTCGACTTTTGCCCCAGGCGGGATTCTCGTCGACAGGGCTGACCGACGAGGCGATTCAGATCGTATTTGCCCAGGTAGAGAAGGCAGGCGATGCAAAGCCCGAAGAAAGCGAGCTTATAGCGCCCTTCCAACTGCCCCTAAGCGACGTGCGCCGGTTCCTCGACGAGAACACGACGCTCATCGGGACGCGTGCCCAGCTCATCCTGGAAGTGTTCGCTGCGCGCACCGAGCGCTAGGCGGTTTGCGAGAATCCGGCGCCCGTTCGCCTCGGCGGACGCTGCAAGCGCGTCAGGCGCCTCGAGCGCCAGGCAGCGGGCGCTATTTCGCCGGGAGCCTCGAGCGTCAGAGCAGCTTACGGCCTATTCCTTCTTGTCGCCAAGCGCCTCGAGTGCGGCGGCGTAACCGCCCGACCCGTAAGAGAGGCACTTCGACACACGGGCGATAGTCGTCGCCGAAGCGCCCGTTGCCTCCTCGATCGCAGAATAGGGCTTACCGGAAGAAAGCAGGCGCGCCACGGCCAGACGCTGTGAGGTCTCGCGAATCTCGCGAATCGTGAACAAGTCCTCGAGCAGGGCAAATACTGTGTCGTTGTCGTTTAGCTTGGCGAAGACGGACAGCAAGTTCTCGACTTCGGGGGTTCTCAGCTCGCTCATTTCACTACCCTTCTGCTCGTATGAGGCCGTACTCGATGGAATCGACAAGCGCGTTCCACGATGCCTCGATGATGTTCTCGCTCACACCGACCGTACCCCAGCTGCCGCGCTTATCGCTCGTCGTGATGATAACGCGCGTCGTAGCGCTCGTGCCAGCGCCTTCCTCGTCCAAGATACGCACCTTGTAGTCGGTGAGCTCCATGTTCGCCACCTGGGGCAAGTACTCAGTGATCGCCATGCGAAGCGCCGCGTCGAGCGCGCCGACGGGGCCCGTGCCCTCACCCGTGGCGACGATTCGGCGATCACCCACATGGATCTTGACCGTGGCCTCGCTCGCCGCATCCTTCGCGAGGGCGCCCGTGTCTTCCCGATCGTCCACGATGACGCGGAAACTCTCCAGCCTGAAATGGGGCTCATATAAGCCGAGGTGCCGCCTGATCAGCACCGCGAGCGACCCGTCAGCCACCTCGTAGGAGTAGCCGTGCGCTTCGCGCGTCTTCACATCGTCCAAGATTGCCTGGAGCGTCCGAGCATCACCCGAAAGGTCGATTCCCAGGCTCTTTGCCTTCGCAGCAAGCGACGCCTTACCCGCAAGTTCGCTCACAAGCATTCGCGTTGCGTTGCCAACGTTTCGAGGATTCGTGTGCTCGTAGGCTTCCGGAAAACGCGCGATGGCGCTCGCGTGCAGGCCGCCCTTGTGCGCGAACGCCGAAGCGCCCGTATAGGGATGGTGCGCGGGAACGGACAGGTTGCACGTTTCGGCTACGAACTGGGCGGTCCGCGTGAGGTCGCGCAGGTTGTCGGGGCCGACGCAGTGGAGCCCCATCTTGAGCTCCATGTCGGCAATGGCGGTAAGCAGGTCGGTGTTGCCCACGCGCTCGCCGATGCCGCCGACGGTGCCCTGTACCTGCAGCGCACCCGCACGGACAGCGGAAAGCGCATTGGCCACCGCACAGCCGGAATCGTCGTGACAGTGAATGCCCAGCTGCTGGTCGGGAAGCGCACGCGCAACGACGCCGACTATCTCCTCCACCTCGAAGGGAAGGGCGCCGCCGTTCGTCTCGCAAAGATCGATGGAGTCGGCGCCGGCCTCGCTTGCCGCGCGAATGCACGCGAGCGCGTAGTCGGGATTTGCCTTGTAGCCGTCGAAGAAGTGCTCGGCGTCGAACACGACGGTGAGCCCGTGGGCCTTCAGGTACGCCACCGAGTCGGCGATCATGCGAAGGTTTTCCTTGAGCGTGGTCTGCAATGCACGTGTGACCTGGGCATCCCATGTTTTCCCCACGATAGTTGCCACAGGAGCGCCACACTCGACGAGGTCGGTAAGGCCCTGATCCTGGTCGGCCGGCGTGCCCTTCTTGCAGGTGGACCCGAACGCGGCGATGCGCGCATGGTCAAGCGGCATCTCCTTCACGCGGCGGAAGAACTCGATGTCCTTCGGGTTTGACGCGGGGAAGCCGCCTTCGATGAAGTCGATACCGAATGCATCGAGTCGCTCCACGATGCGCAGCTTATCGTCGAGTGAAAGCGAGATGCCCTCGCACTGCTCGCCGTCGCGCAATGTGCAGTCGTATGTGAAGATATGCTGAGTCAAACCCCGTCTCTCTCCAATGGAAACGCCGATTGAATAGCCGTTCGTCCACGGGCTATTCTACTCCAACAGACTAGAGCGGGAGAGCGCTTTTCGGGGAAGGTTCCGCCGTCAAGCACGAAGTTCAGCCCCAAGGGATAAATCATTAGGAAGCTAGCAGTCATCGAATGCACAGGAACCTGCAGCTTTCAAGTACGCGAACAGTCCGCCCAAGCGAAAGTCGAGCCCCCGACGAAATAGAGGCTTGAGCGCAGAGGGCAACCACCCGACGCTTACTTCGACCCACCGCCGCCGAGTCCGATGAGCAGATAGAGAATCCAACCTGCGGCAATGATGCCGCACCTAGCCTTTTTGCTCATGTCTTCCTTGTTCAGCATGATAATCGTGAGCGGAACGGGGAAAATGCAAATCCATCCCAGAACCCACAACCACGTTTTGCGCTTCTTCGGGGGCTCTTGAGGGGCCTGCTGAGGTT
>ERZ1034913.1051-NODE-1051-length-18234-cov-6.494307_pt1 | contig 18234 bp, 15 predicted proteins | sample MGYA00520697_ERZ1034913 | MGnify/ENA primary metagenome ERZ1034913 (study PRJEB33766, sample SAMN09781786) | gut metagenome | biome: gut microbiome | host: Homo sapiens | place: Madagascar | study: EMG produced TPA metagenomics assembly of the PRJNA485056 data...
CCTTCGTCGGTGAGCACGAGCGAGAGCACGGCCGAGTCCTCGGTGACGTGGTCGATCTCGATGGACTGGATGTTGCACCCCACCTTGCTGGTGATGGTGGTTACCTCGGCCACCACGCCGGGACGGTCCTCCATGGGGATGCGCACCTCCAGCAGGCGCTCGGTGCACGGCAGCCATGCGGCCGGCAGCGCGCGGCGGGCGTCGGCGGCCTCGGCGAGCAGGCTCGTCAGCGTTGCGCGATCGCCCGCTTCAAGCGCGTCGGCGAACTGCCCGATGATGCCCTGCATCTCGCGCAAACCACCCAAAAGCGCATCTTTGTTGTCGAAGGCGATACCGCACCACAGCTCGGGCGAGCCGGCCGCGATGCGCGTGGAGTCCTTGAACCCGCCCGCTGCCAGGCGCATGAGCGAATCCTGACCCTTTGCATGGCGCACGGCAAGCTGCACAAGAGAGCTGGCGGTGAAGTGCGGCACGTGGCTGACCACGGCCACTGCCGCGTCATGCTGTTCGCGCGGCAGGCTGATGACGCGCGCGCCGATGCCGGTGATCAGCTCGTGCAGGCGCGTGAAGTGCTCAGCCGGCGTATCGGCGTCGGGGCACAAGATCCAGTACGCGCCCTTGAACAGGTCGGCACGAGCGCCCACGATGCCGTTCTTCTCGGAGCCGGCCATAGGATGGCCGGGAACGAAGTTCTGCGGATACGGAAGCGTGTGCGCGGCCATCTCGATGATGCGGCCTTTCGTGGAGGCGGTATCGGTGATGATGCCGCGATAATCCCACGCCGCCAGATCTTTAAGATAGCCTTCCACCACGCTGACGGGCGTGGCCAAAACCACCAGGTCACAGCCGTCTTCAATGAACGCGCGGAACTCCGCGGCATCGGGGGCGGCAGTAGCGGTGGCCCAACCTCTGTTGACGGCCTCGACGCGGGTGGCCAGGTCGGTGTCGACGGCCATGACCTGTGCCGAGGGGTTCGCCGCGCGCAATGCGGCGGCGAAGCTGGCGCCAATGAGGCCGAAGCCGATGACGGCTACGCGTTCGAAGCCGCCGGTTTTCGCTTGATCGATTGTTTGTGCCATAAGGCGATGCAGACCTTCCGGATCCGATCTAGGATAGGACGTTGCGGGCAAGCCGGCATCGCATCGGCAAGCGCGAAACCGCCGCGCAGGTCAAAGAAGGCCCGCGACAAGGCGAAACGCCGAGTTCGCAAACACCAGCAGTTTACCCGGGTGACCATTATAGCCGTTTCCCGACGGTGCGCATCCTGCCGCCCCGCGCAAGCACGAGGGGAACATGAACAGGGGACGGAGGTGTGTTCATGCGTGAACGGGGGACGAAGGCGCGTTCGCGGGGAATGCTCATCGGCGATGCAGCACTGCGCACGAACAACGCGCGACGCGAGACCCGCCAACGGGCGTGAACAGGGGACGGAGGTGTGTTCACGAGGGCTCTTTGGGAAATGAAAGGGCAACCGTGAACACACCTCCGTCCCCTGTTCACGCCGCGCGTCCCCTGTTCACCCGGCGAGCGTTCGCCTACTTTATAGATGCGTGCAGCGCCGTTACCTCTTCAGGAGTGAGCTCGCGCCATTGGCCGCGGGGCAGGTCGCCTAGCTCGATGGGACCGAAGCTGTCGCGGTGCAGCGCCAAAACGCCGTGCTTGATAGCCGATAGCATGCGTTTGACCTGGCGTTTCCTTCCTTCGCGCAACACCACGCGCACCACGGCGCGCTGTTGGGAGCGCTTGCGCAGGATGGCGGCGCGCTGCGGGCTGGGCACGCTGCCGTTGGGCTCGTGATCGGGCACGGCGGGCGGCACCTCCAGCATGGACAGCGCGCGCTTCGCCTCCGCGCCTTCCACCAGCGCGGCCTTCGCGGGCGCGGTCATGCCGTCATCAAGCTGGATGCCTTGCTCGAGCTGGGCGAGCTGCTCAGGCGTCGGCTTGCCGTTGACCAGCGCCAAGTAACGCTTCTCCACGTGATGACGCGGGTGCAAAAGGCCGTTTCCCAGCTCGCCGTCGGTGCTGAACAGCAAAAGACCCGTGGTGTCGAAATCCAAGCGCCCGATGGGGAACAGACCCGGGAACCGGTCGGTGGGCACGAGCTCGGCCACAGTGGGGCGGCCCTGCGGGTCGGACATGGTGGTCACGTAGCCGGCGGGCTTGTGCAACATGATGGTGACGGGTCCGCCCTCCAGGCGCACGGGCACGCCGTCGACGGCCACCTGGTCCACCAGCGGATCGACCTTGCTTCCCAGCTCGGTGACCACCTGGCCGTTCACCGTCACGCGCCCGGCGGTCATAAGGTTCTCCGACCCGCGGCGGCTTGCCGCGCCGGCGCGCGCCAGGAACTTCTGCAGGCGCATGGGCACAAGGCGCTCCTCGGGCTGCGTTTGGTTGGGTTTGAGTTGCCTGGTCATGATTCTCCCATCACAGGTCGGTCGAAGTTTGCCGGGAACCGGTTACTCGTCGTCGGTTTCGAACTTCAGGTTGTCGAAGTCGATCTTCTCCACCAGCCCGAAGCTTTGCGCCATGGCATCGGCGAGCATCTGCTGCGCGGCGTTGCTAGCCGGGCCGTCATCGGCCGGGAACGCGGCCGGCGAGCCCGATGCGTCACGAGCCGGGTCATCGACGGCGGACTCCCCGTCGGCAGCAAACGCCTGCTGCCCGTCCGCCGCGGCGCGCTCAGGCGCCGCTTGCCGGGACGAGCGATTCTCGCCGCCGGCACCCACGCCGCGCGAACCCTTTTCCGAGGTCAGCGCACCGCCGGCGCCTTCGTCCTCGAAGTCGAACTGCAGGCCGTCGAGCGGATCGCCCGCTTCGTCATCCGATACCTGCGCCTCGGGCGCCACACGCGCCTCCTGCCCACCAGCGCTCAAGCGCTCGCGGATAAGCTGACGAGTCGCATCGTCGGGCGCAAACTCGTCCAGATCGGGAAGGTCGCGCACCGAGCGCAGCCCGAACTTCTCCAGGAAGCCGCGCGTGGTGGCGTACAGCGTGGGGTTGCCCGGCGCGTCTGCCTGCCCCGCTTCGCGAATCAACCCCTTCTCCACCAGGGAGTTTATGGAGCTGTCGGAATTCACGCCGCGCACGCTGGCAACGCCGGCGCGCGTGCAGGGCTGCAGGTAAGCCACAATGGCGAGCGTTTCCATGGCCGCCTGCGAGAGTTTGCGCGTATCCCACGACAGCACGTACTTCTCCACCAGGTCATGGTACGCCGGGTGCGTGTACAGCCGCCAGCCGCCGGCCACCTCGCGCAGCTGGATGCCGCGCTGTTCGCGCTCCAACTTCTCGCGCAGGTCCACCAGCGCCTGCTCGACCAGCTTCGGGTCGGCCTCCAGCATATCTGCCAGCTCGATGACGCCGACCGGCTCGTCGGTGACGAACAGCATAGCCTCTATGGCGCCGCTCAGCTGCGCCTGATCAAGTCCCTCGAACATCTATTCCTCCCCAACCGACGTCAGCGCGTCGTCGCCGTCCAGCAAAAGCTCGCCCGAGCCCTCGATGTACTCGATGTCGATGTCGCCGAACAGCTGGCTTTGCTCCACGCGAACCATGGAGCGCTTGTACAGCTCGAGCACCGCCAAAAACGTGACCACCACCAGCGGCGTGGGCGCATCGTCGGCAATCAGCTGCGAGAAGCGCAGCTGCTTGAGGTTGCGGATGCGCTGATGGATGGCGCGAACGTGCACCTCCACCGGGATGGGCTTCGCGGCGATATGCTCGCTTTCCAGCAGAAACACCTCGCGCCGCGCCAGCGCGCGGGCGGCAAGCAGCGCGAGCGAGTCAAGCGACACGTCGCGCAAAAAGTCGGGCATGAGGTTCAGGAAGCACGCCTCGGGACCGAACGGGCGCGGGTGCATGCGACCCTCGGTGACGAAGCGGGAATGCAGCGCTGCGGCGGCGTTCTTGTACTGCTTGTACTCCAGCAGGCGCTCCACCAGCATATCGCGCGCCTCGGAGGGCGCCAGCTCGGCGATGTCGTCCTCCACCTCGATATGCTCGCGCGGCAGCAGGCTTTGCGCCTTGATCTCCAGCAGCGTGCTAGCCACCAGCAAAAAATCGCTGGCGACGTCCAGGTCAAGGTTCTGCATGCGGCCCACTTCGGCCAGGTACTGATCGGCGATCTGCGTGATGTTGATGGCGCCGATGTCAACCTTCTGGCGGCTGACCAGGTACAACAGCAGATCGAACGGCCCTTCGAAGCTGTCGGTGCGAACGCGATACGACACGATGCCCCGCCGCCCCTACGAAATGGCGAAGGGGAACAGCAGGTTGCCCAGATTACCGGCAGTGACGTCCAGGTAGATGCCGAACACGTTCACGTGGATGATATACGGCAGCAAGATGGCCACGATCATGAAGATCGGGAACGCGTACTGCTGCACCTTGTAATACTTCGGCAGCCACTTCACGGGCATGAAGAACGCGAAGATGGAGCTGCCGTCCAGCGGCGGGATGGGCAGCAGGTTGAAGAACATAAGGTACAGGTTGATCAGCGCGAACATGGGCAAAAACATCAGGTAGAAGTAGAAGAACGCCTGGCTTTGCACCACCCACTGCGCAACGGGAGCGAACCCGTAGAGCACCCACGCGACCACGCCCGCCAGCACGGCGAGCAGCAAGTTCGCGGCAGGGCCCGCCAAGCCCACGATCAGGTCGCCTTTGCGCGGGTCCTTGAAGTACGCGGGGTTGTACGGCACCGGCTTAGCGTAGCCGAACACGGGCATGTTCATGGCCATAAGCAAGAACGGCATGATAACGGTGCCGAACGGATCGACGTGCGCAAGCGGGTTGAACGACAGGCGCCCCGCGCGCTTGGCGGTGGGGTCGCCCAGTTTCCAGGCAGCAAAGCCGTGCGCCATCTCGTGCAACACGATGGCGGGAACGAAGCTCAAGATGGAGCAGATGAGATAAGGAAGCTGTGTAGTCATAATCGCACCATTATAACGCCACAAACACCAATGCGAAACCGTCAACCAACCTGAAACCTATTCGTAATGCCAATAGGCACAAGCAAACTTGATAGGCGCCGCGCCGTCCATCGGGCGAACGAAAACGGGCGGGCGACCTTGATGGCCGCCCGCCCGCTCGGAAGCGTTATCGCGCGTCAAGCGCCGAACACCTGACGCTCGCCTATCTCAAACTTACGCGTTCTCGCGCTCGAACTTGTCCATGAACTGGACCAGCGCCTCGACGCCTGCCTTGGGCATGGCGTTGTAGATGCTGGCGCGCATGCCGCCGACGCTGCGGTGGCCCTTGATGTTCTCGATGCCCACGGCCTTCGCCTCGGCGATGAACTTGGCGTCCAGCTCGGGGTTGCCCGTAACGAACGGCACGTTCATGAGAGAGCGGAACTCCTTCTTCGCCGTGCCGCTGAACAGCTTGGACTGATCCAGGTAGTCGTAGAGGATGGCGGCCTTCTCCTCGTTGAGCTTCTGCATGGCCTCAAGACCGCCCAGGCCCTTGAGCCACTGGAACACCTTGCCGCACATGTAGATGCCGTAGCACGGCGGGGTGTTGGACAGGCTGCCGGCGTCGGCCTGCGTCTTGTAGCGCATGATGGTGGGCGTGAACGGCAGCACATCCTCGCGGATCAGGTCGTCGCGCACGATGACGATGACCACGCCGGCCGGGCCGACGTTCTTCTGCACGCCGCCGTAGATGAGGCCGTACTTCGACACGTCCATGGGCTCGGAGAGGAACATGCTGGAGACGTCGGAGACCAGCGGGATGTCGCCGGTTTCGGGCAGCTTGGTGTAACGGTTGCCGTAGACGGTCTCGTTCTGGCAGATGTAGACGTAATCGGCATCGGGGCTGAACGTGAGGCCGTCAACGTCGGGCACGTAGGTGAAGTTCCCGTCTTCGGAGCTGGCGATGCAGCGGGCGTCGCCGTAGAGCTTGGCCTCCTTGAAAGCCTTTTTCGACCAGTTGCCCGACACGATGTAGTCGGCAACCTTGTTCTGCATGAGGTTCATGGGGATGGCCGCGAACTGCTGCGTGGCGCCGCCTTGCAGGAACAACACGCGGTAGTTGTCAGGGATGTTCATGAGGTCGCGGATGTCCTGCTCAGCGGTCTCGATGATGCCCTTGAACGCGGCGGAACGATGCGACATCTCCATCACGGACATGCCGGTGCCCTGATAATCGAGCATTTCCGCGGCAGCGGAGGACAGCACCTCCTCGGGGAGCACTGCCGGACCGGCCGAGAAATTGTACACGCGAGCCATGCTGAACCTCCTTGGGTTGACGAATGGGATAGCGCACCCGCATATGCGCGAGTTTGCGCCGGACGCGGAGCGCAAGCGCGTTCCGCACCGACCCAGTATGAGCCTTTCGCATGTTGAACCTACCGGCGATGCGGGATTTGCAGGCAAACGGCGAAGTCGCTCCGCGGGCGGCGGGTGCAAGCTTGCGGCGGGCGTGTGGGCGGCTGGCGGGCGGCGGGCCGCCGCCCTCGCACATGGAGAAACCGTGGGAACTTTACAGCTGTCAAGTCAGCTGTAAAGTTTTGCGGCATACTGCAGCGTCAAATAACCGCACGGAAGCATGGAGCGAACATGAGCGAGCAGGTCATCGAAAACAACGCAGGGCAAACCGGCGCAGGCGCGCAAGCGTCTGGCGCGGCGGAGCCCATCGCGGCGCTCACCCAGGAGATCGCGCAGCTCAAGGAGCAGCGCGACGCCGTGATCTTGGCGCACTACTACGTGCCGCCCGAGGTGCAGGCCGCGGCCGACTACGTCGGCGACAGCTTCGCCCTGGCGAAACTGGCCGTCGACCTGCCGCAGCAGACCATCGTGCTATGCGGCGTGGAGTTCATGGGCGAATCGGCGAAGCTGCTCAATCCGGATAAAACGGTGCTTTTGCCCGAACCCGCCGCCGACTGCCCCATGGCGCACATGATCAGCAAGCCCAACATCGACCGCGTGCGCGCCGAATACGGCGACGACCTGGCCGTGGTGTGCTACGTCAACTCCACCGCCGAGGCGAAGACCTGGTCCGACGTGTGCGTGACCTCCTCGAACGCCGTGAAGATCTGCAGCAACCTGCCGCAGCGCAACATCCTGTTCATCCCCGACATGAACCTGGGCCGCTACGTGGCTAGCCAGCTGCCCGACAAGAACGTCATCCTGAACAAGGGTTATTGCCCGCGCCACATGACCATCAGCGTGGATCAGATCATCGACCTGGAGGAAGCCCACCCCGACGCCGTGGTCATGGCGCACCCCGAGTGCCCGGCCGACGTACTCGCCGAGGCCGACTTCATCGGGTCGACGAAGGGCATGATCGAGCACGCCGCCGCATCGGACGCGCAGGAGTTCATCGTGTGCACCGTGGTCGGCATCATCCGCGAGCTGGAGCTGCGCACCCAAGGCACGGGCAAACGCTTCCACTTCCCCGCCACCACGCCGCGCTGCGAGAACATGGACCTGGTCACGCTGCCGAAGCTGGCCGCATGCCTGCGCAACCCCGCACCGTACGAGGTGCACGTCGGCGACAACCTGGCCCCTGCGGCGCGCCTGACGCTCGAGCGCATGCTGGAGTACGCGGCGAAGTAGGCGGCGAAGATGAGCGAAGAGAACGAATTGTCTGGCGAAATGGGTGCTGTATCTGCGGAAACGGCGGCTTCTGCTGCAGCTTGCGCATCGAATACGAGCACATGCGCACCTGCCGGTGACCGATTGCAACCGGAGTGCGACGGCGCTGCCGAGGTGCGCGACATCGCCTGCGACGTGGTCATCGTCGGCTGCGGCGTGGCGGGGCTGTACTGCGCGCTCAACCTTCCCTCCACGCTTTCCGTGGTGATGCTGGCGAAGACGACCGTAGACGAATGCGATTCCATGCTGGCGCAGGGCGGCATCTGCGTGCAGCACGACGACGCCGACTACGCGCCGTTTTTCGAGGACACCCTGCGCGCCGGCCATTACGAGAACCGCTGCGAGAGCGTGGACCAAATGATCCGCGCAAGCCGCAGCATCATCTCCGACCTGGTGAAACGCGGCGTGGACTTCGAGCGCGACCAGGCAGGCAACCTGCGCTACACCCGCGAGGGCGCGCACAGCCGCCCGCGCATCTGCTTCCACAGCGATATCACCGGCGACGAAATCACCTCCACGCTGCTGGCCCGCGTGCGCGAGCTGCCCAACGTCCGCATCCTGGAGCACACCTGCATGAACGACATCCTGATCGCACGGGATGATGCCCAGGTCAGCCAGCCGCAGACACGTTGCCGCGGTGTCCTCGCACACGCGGCCGACGGGGCGCAGCTGCGAATCTTCGCAGGTCAGACTCTTTGGGCCTGTGGCGGCATCGGCGGCACGTACCCGCGCTCTACCAACTTCCCCAGCCTAACCGGCGACGCGTGCGCCATTGCCGCGCGCCACGGCATCGCGCTCGAGCACATGGACTACGTGCAGATCCACCCCACTTCCCTGTACTCGACGCGGCCGGGCCGTGCGTTTCTGGTTTCGGAATCGTGCCGTGGCGAAGGGGCCGTGCTGCTCGACGCTAACGGGAATCGCTTCACCGACGAGCTGCAACCGCGCGACGTGGTAAGCGCGGCTATATACCGACAGATGGCTGCAGAAGGCTCGGATTACGTGCGCCTTTCTTTCGCCAACATGCCGAAGGACGAGATCACGGGACACTTCAAGAATATCTACCAGCGTTGCCTAGAGGAGGGGTTCGATATCACGCGCGAGCCCATCCCCGTCGTGCCCGCGCAGCACTACTTCATGGGTGGCGTGCGGGTGGACCGCAACAGCGCCACGGACATGCCGGGGCTGTACGCCGCCGGTGAGACCAGCTGCAACGGCGTGCACGGGAAGAACCGCCTGGCCAGCAACTCGCTGCTCGAGTCGCTTGTGTTCGCGCAGCGCGCCGCGTGGGATATGTGCCGCAAGCTGGGCGTGAAAGCGCCCGTCAAGCAAACCTACCCTGAGCAGCCCTGCGGAGCCGACGCGCAGGCGTACCGACGCCTCTGCGCCGAAGCCGAACGCAAAACCCGTGAAGGCGCAGCCAAATGCGGACCCCAAAACACGACGCAAACCTGCGCGCAAAACGTTGGGCAAACCTGGACGCAATCCGGCCAGCAGGTCAAAACGCGAACCTGCACGCAAAACGCCGGGCAGAACACGGCGCGAACCGAGTCTCGCAACGCTGGGCAACCCGGTTCGCAAACCGTAACGCAAACCTGCCCGCAAAACCCTTCCCCGTCCGATACCGATCGCACCGCAAGCTCCAAGGAGGTCGTTTGCGCATGAACCCCATCACGCTGACAACCGTGGCCGAGCCGCTCATCCGCCAGGCGCTGGCCGAGGACATCACCAACGAGGACGTGTCCACCGCCGCCATCATGCCCGACGCGCGCCCCGCCGCCGTGGACCTCATCGCGAAGGCCGACGGCGCGCTGTGCGGCCTCGATGTGTTCGAGCGCACGTTCGCCATCTTGGACCCCGAAACGCACGTCCAGCGCTTCGCCGCAGACGGCGACAACGTTTGCGCAGGCCAGACGCTTGCAACGGTGACCGGCGATGTGCGCGTGCTGTTGTCGGGCGAGCGCGTGGCCCTGAACTACCTGCAGCGCATGAGCGGCATCGCCACCTACACGCACCGCGTCGCCGCGCTGCTCGAGGGCAGCGGCACCCAGCTGGTTGACACGCGCAAGACCACGCCGAACATGCGCGTGTTCGAAAAGGAGGCCGTGAGGTGCGGCGGCGGGCGCAACCACCGCTACAACCTCTCCGACGGGGTGCTGCTGAAGGACAACCACATCGCCGCCGCGGGCGGCGTGCGCGAAGCCATCGAGGCAGCACGCGCCCACGCCCCGTTCGTGCGCGAGATCGAGGTGGAGTGCGAGACGTTCGCGCAGGTCGAGGAGGCAATCGCCGCCGGAGCCGATATCATCATGCTCGACAACATGGACCATGACGCCATGGCAGCGGCCATCGCGTTCATCGACGGGCGCGCGAAGACCGAGTGCTCCGGCAACATCGACGCGCACAACGTACAGGCCATCGCAGACCTGGGCATCGACTTCGTGTCCAGCGGCGCGCTCACCCACTCGGCGCCCATCCTGGACGTGTCCATGAAGCACCTGCGCATGCTGGACGATAACGCCGATAGCGCCGCGACCGCTGAGGACAATGCACCGGTCACCGATATAAACCGGGGAAACGGGCAGTAGCCATGGCAACAAAATCCGAGGCCAGACGCGCGTCGCTGCTCGATGCGCTTCGATCAGCCGATGCGCCGGTATCCGGCGGCCAGCTTGCGAACACCCTCAACGTCAGCCGGCAGATCATCGTGCAGGACATCGCGCTGCTGCGCAAGGCAGGCACGAACATCGTGGCAACCACGAAAGGCTACGTACTGGCAGATACCGCGCAAACCTCAACTCAAAACGTAACGCAAACCATGACGCAAAACACCGCGGAGCAACCGGCCATGCGCCTTGACGAGCCGGCACGCACCTTCAAGCTGCACCACGAGGTCGAGCAAACCAGGGACGAGCTGCAGACCATCATCGCGCTCGGCGGTCGCGTGCACAACGTGTCCATCAGCCATCGCGCCTACGGTCGCATCACCGCGCCTTTAGAGATCGCCGACCAGGCGGATATCGAACGATTCATCCACGATATCGAAAGCGGGAAATCCTCGCCGCTGAGCACCGCCACCTCGGGGTACCACTATCACCTGGTATCGGCGCCAAGCACCGAAGCTCTTGAAGCCATCGGCCGGGCGCTCGCCGACAAAGGTTTCCTAGCCCCGCTGCTCCCCCACGAACAGGAGGGATAAGGAATTATTCCCAGCTTTCCGGCATGCCCTCGATAAGCATGAACCGGGTTGACCCGGCAAGAACCAACTCGTCGCCGGCGTGCACCTCGACCGGTTCGGCACATGCGGAAGCGCCCGCGCGCGCCGGTTCCACCACCGTCTCGGAGCCATCTTCGCCGCTGATCAGCACGGTGCCGTTGGAGCTTCCCAGACCCTGCACGCACCATCGACCCGCCTCGTTGCACCAGATGCGCAGATGATGGCCCGATACATCGGGCTCCACGTCGTTGATATCATCAGGCCCCAAGGCCAGTGCGCCGATCTCCACGCCGTCGGAAAGCGGCTGCACCCAGTGCAAACCCCCCGAAACCAGGCCTCCCACCATGCGCAAAAGGCCCAGCGCCTGCACCTGCTCGCGCGGGTCCGCGGACGCCTCGCCAGGCTGCTCAGAGTCCATGACGTAGGCGGGAACGGTTTCCAGCCTTCCGCCGTGCACCGTCTTCACGTAATCGAGCACGTAAGCGCACGCCCGTTTCACGTTCGCGCTGCACCCAGCCGCCACGAACAGCACCATGGCAAGCTCAGCGCGCTCCTCGGCGCTGTAGCCCGCGCCGCGCGCTAGACGCTCCAACACGTTGCGATACAGCGCCAGGTCCTGGTGGCACTCGCGCAGCGCCTGTTCCATTAGCGCACCGCCCTGGTCCGTGACCAGCGACAATGCTTCCTCTGCCGACAGGCCCTTCCCGTCGCGGGAGCGCAGGCGCGCCGAAACGCGAAGCGCCGCCACGCCCCAATCGCAAAAGTAGCGATCCTGCAGCGAGCCCACGGGGGCGTGCACGATGAAGCGCGAAACCCACGTGCGGTCGTCGCAACGCGACAGCGGGCTTTTGCCGTCAGCAAGCGGGCGGCCGGACAGCACCAGACGCGCCAGATCCTTATGGCTGATGCCGCCATAGCGCTTCATAGTCTCGAACAGGGCGCCGCACGGCGTCAACTCCGTCGCCATCAGCCTCACGCTCCTTCGCTCATATCGTCATCCAACGCATCGCGTTTGCCCGCAAACCGGGCATTTGCTCCCGAAGCCTCGCCTGCGGAGTCGTCGACCTCGTACTCAGGTTGCGAGTCGGCGCCGCAAACCTGCCGCGCTTTGCCCTTACCGGCTTTGCCCTCAAGCGCCGACGCTGCCGCACTCGGAAGCGCCACGGCCTCGTCGGAATCCCCTGACGGCAACGCGCGACGGCGAACCACCTGGGGCAACGCCACGTTCAACGCGAAATCGGCCACCATGATGCACCAGCCCGCCGCCACGGCAGCCACCAACGCCATGTGCAGCAGATGCTGCTGCGCCGCCGCCTCGAAGCGCATGTCGGCAAGCACCTGCCATAACACCGCAAACGTGACCGCAAGGCCCGCCGTGCCGCGCAAAAAGCCCGCCGTGGTGCGCGAGCCGCCGAAGCGCAGCGACAGCCCCACCAACGCGGGGAACAGCGCCGCAACGGCCACCGCGACCCCGGGAAGACCGCCCGACCAGGCAAAACCCACCGCATCAAGCGACGCCTGCGCCCCGTTGGCAAGCACGGCCGCCGAGACCGCAACCCCTGCCAACGCCGCCGCCGCGATGCCCTTGCATGCCATGCGCACATGGGCCAGCGTGGAATCGGCAACATCAAGCGCCGACGCGGCGAACCCGCCGGGCACGCACGGCACCAGCGGACGACCGCAAAACGACCGCTCCACGTTGTCGGCGTAGTGGATGGAGAACGACGACAGCGCATCGCGAACCGCCGCGGCACCGGGGCGATCGGATTGCCCGCGAGCCAGGCAATCGCCCAACACGATACCCAGCTGCTCGTCCACGAAGGACAGCGCCTCAGCCGTCTCCGACACGCCCATCGGCGCGGACAACTTGTCCTGCGCGTGTTGCACCGCAACCGCCACCTCGGGTTCGCGGGCAAGCGCCTCGAGCAGCTCGTCGGCTCGGGCGTGCGCCATCACCGCAGCCGGCGCGGGAGCCGCCATCTTCGCGCGATACGGCGAAACGGGCGCCCCGTCTTCCCCAACCGCATGCAGATCGTAAGGGGCCTGCCCGCACGCCAGCTGATACACCACGCTTGCCGCGGCGTACACGTCGATCGCCGGCGATTTGCGCAGCTCAGCCAAGCCCGGGATGTCATCGCTGAGCATCTCGGGCGGCGCGAAATCGGCAGTAGCACCGCGGAACACCGCGTTCTCGCTGGTGAACGACGTGGAGCGCGGCTCCGACTCGGCCGATGAGCCGAAGTCGATGAGGTACAGGTCGAACACGCCCTCGTCAACCTGCTGCTCCAAGGACAGACGCGACGTGCGCACCATGACGTTGCGCGGGCTGATATCGCGGTGCACGAACCCGCCTTCCACATACCCCATGCGCGCCACCAGGTCGAACAGGTCGCGGCCCAGACGCGCCGCCACCAGCGGGCTCACGCGGCCGCAACCGTCGACGGCAAGCTGCCGGCGCGCGCGGTCCAGGGTGATGCCCTCCACCCATTCCATAACGATGCACGGCACCCCGTCAACCGTCCCCCGGCCGTATAGACGGGGAAAGCCCTTCAGCCCCGACAGCAGGATATGGCACTCGTATTCGCGCTCGAACGCGGCACGCGAAGCGCGCACGCGACGCTCGTGATCGTCCTCCGTTTCGCCATCGCGGCGATGCGGAAGCGAGAGCAACTTGAGCGCCAGGTGCTCGCCCTGCGCGTTGCGCGCATGCTCAACGCGGCCCGTACCGCCGCGATATCCCTGCCCCTGCGACACGAACAACGTGACGAAACGACGCACGTAAGACGGCCGATCGGCATCGGAAAGCGAAAGCGGCGCGCTGAAATCCGCCACGCGCACCAGGCGCATGCCCTGAACAGCGCCCGACGAGGCGAGCGCGCCACCCTTGTTCACAAACCCGCTCATAGCCTGATACTCGCTAACGTCTCGTTCAGGCGCGCCGCCGCAATGCTGTTGCCGGAGGCATCCTGATCAGCGCGAACGGGTTCCATCCAGCGATCAACCCCTTCCGCCGGGTTCTCGTATGCCAAGTTCAACCCCCACGCGTCGTAAATGACGGAGAGATACTGGTCCAACGCGATATACGAACGCTGGAGGTTGCCCTTTTGCTCCAGCCAGCGCGAGCCATCGGCGAACGCGTCAGAATTGCGCAGCAGCAGGAAGTCGGTTGTCGATGGCCGCACACTCGTTGTAATCGCTTTGGCGAAGGGGGCGCGACGTGCTCATGCAGTCGTTGTTGAACGCGGCCACGGCGTTGTTCAAGCGCGTAAGGTATGCGTTTACGCGGGCCTGATGGTCCACCAGCACGGCATACGCCGCCGCCTCCTGCTCGGCCGTGGGGCCGGCAGGTGTGGAAGCGGAACCGGAGTCGGAGCCGTCGGCGCCTTCCGAACCCGAGCCCGAACCGCTCACGTCGCCCGACGCGCTGCCCGAGCCGCCGGAGCCACCCGAGCCCGAGCCGGAGCCGGACGCGGATCCGCCTCCCGCAGACCCCGCGCCCGCCTGCGAAGAGCCGCCCGACGACGCAGAGCCCGATGCGGAACCAGACCCCGATGCAGCCGAAGCGCCGCCAGCGATCTGCTGGGCACGGGTGAACGACGAATCCACCGAGGAAGCCCCAGATGCCCCGGTCAGCGACGCAACGCCCAGCATGCCGGAACCGGAGCCCGAACCAAGGCCCAAAGCTGCCGCAGCATCGGGCGCAGCGGCGTCGGTCTTGGAGGCCTCGATCGTCACCGGGCCCACCGCGCGCGTCGAGCCCACGGGGCCGGCCTGAACTTCGCGCATCTGGCCGTCAAGCCACAGCGCAGATTCCAGCGGGATAATCACCGCGCTGGGCCTATCATCGGCAACCACTGCCGGGATTGCGGACACGTAACCGCCGACGCCCCCAATCATCAGGGCGAACGACGCGGCTGAAAGCGCCATCATGGGACGGGTGATGCCGGGCTTCCACCGCAGCCTGCGCGCGCGGCGCGCAGGGCGGTCGGTAGCGGCGAACGTGGGCGTGGGGCTAGGAGAAGGGCTGACAGCGCGGCCAGTAGGCGTCGGCTGCTCGGCGGGCGCCTGAGAGCGCGCAGCATCAGCGGCAGCCAAATCCGTCGCGTTGCCGGCAGCAAAATCAGCCGCATCGCCGGTAGCCGAACCCGTCGTATCATCGACGGCCGAATCCGACGTGTCGCCGGTGGCCAGATCCGCCGTATCATCGACGGCAGAATCCGACGTGTCGCCGGCGGCCGAATCAGCCGTGTCACGCTCTTCATCGTGCGCGTTCTGCTCCATCATCGCCTTCCCTCCTTTCCCCGTTCGTCTCAAAAGTCGCCGTTATGCCAAGCCGGGCCAGTTTTGCTGGCGCAAAGCCTCGTATGCGGCTATTGCAACCGAATTGCTTAAGTTTAAGCTACGCATGCCGTCGCGCATGGGGATGCGCACGCAGGCGGGCTCGAAGCGCTGCATAACGGCCTCGTCGAGCCCGCGGCTTTCGCGCCCGAACACCAGCCAGGCGTCCGACCCGTACGCCACGTCGGCGAAGCTGCGCTGCACGTGCCCCGTGAACAGGTGCAACTCGTCGGCGGCGTGGGCCTCGAAGAACTCGTCGGCGCACGACCAGCGCACGATGTCGACGTCATCCCAATAGTCGCAGCCCGCGCGCGCAAGGTTGCGCTGCGTGACGGCGAAACCCATAGGCTCCACCAGGTGCAGCCGCGCCCCGATGCACGCGCACGTGCGCGCCACGTTCCCCGTGTTCTGAGGGATCTCAGGCTCCACCAACACGATGTTGAGCATCCTTGCAACCTTTCGTTCGAACGATCCGACTTTTGCGGGCCTGCAGTCTCCCGAAGAGGCGCGCCTGCCCGTTCATGCCATTCGGCAACCGCGACGCGTCAGCATCCACAGCATGGCGCCTGCAGCTTCCCGCCGAGACGCGCCTACCCGCGCTCGGGCAGCTTCCCGGTGTCGCACGCCCGCCCACAGACGCCGCGACTCCAAATGACCGAGCCCCGACAGCGCCAAACACCACCGGGCGCGCAATCGCACGCCCGGCGAAGCCCCTACACGCCCATCGCTTCGGCCTGTTTGGCCATCTCCTCTTCGAGCTCTTCGTTCAACATGAACCATTCCTCCTCGGCAGCAGCCAGGCGTTGCTTGAGCTTGGAGTGCTCGGCCACGGCATCCGAGGACGCGTCCTCGTTGATGTAGAAGTCGGGATCGGCCATCTTCGCCAGCAGCTCCTCCATGCGGGCGTTGTCGCGCTCCATCTGCTTGTCAAGCTCGGCGATGCGCTTGCGATGGTTCTTCAGCGCGGCATAGGCGCGGTTGCGCGCCTCAGCCTCGCGGCGCTTCTGCTCCTTGGTCTTCGGCGAGCTGCCGCGCTTTGCCGTCAGCTCTCCCGAAGCGGCAGGCGCAGACGAAGCGGGCGCGGCAGACGCGGAAGATGCGCCCTTCGCGGCCTTCCCCTTCCCCGATCCGCCCTTTCCGGCAGGTTTGCGCTCCATCAACTCGTCGACGAGCGACTCGTCGGTGGGTTCGGGCCCGTCGAGCTGGCCGGACTTGAACAGGTAGTAGTCGTAGTCGCCGTCGTAGACGGTGACCTTGCCGGGCTTCACCTCGACGATACGGTTCGCGATGCTGCGGATGAGGTGGCGGTCGTGCGTGATGAGCAGGATGGTGCCCTCGAAGCGGTTGAGCGCCTGCTCAAGCACGTCGGCGCTGGCGATGTCCAGGTGGTTGGTGGGCTCGTCAAGGCACAGCAGCGGCTTGGGCGCCACCAGCATCTTCGCCAGCGCCAGACGGCCCTTCTCGCCGCCGGAGAGCATGCTGACCTTCTTCTCGACGGCGTCGCCCTCGAACAGGAAGGCGCCGAGCAGGCTGCGCACCTGGCTGATGTTCCAACCCGGCGCCACGTGATCGAGCTCCTCGAACACGGTGTTGCCCGCGTGCAGCTCCTCGAGCTGATGCTGTGCGTAGTACGTCAGCGCCACGTGCACGCCGTAGTCGATGGTGCCGGCGTCGGGTTTCATGACGCCTGCGATCATCTTCATAAGCGTGGATTTGCCCGCGCCGTTGGGGCCCACAAGCGCCACCTTGTCGCCGCGGTACATGGTGAAGTCGAAGTTGTCGTAGACGCGCTTGTCGCCGAACGCCTTCACCAGGCCGCGGCAGCGCACCACCTCATCGCCGGTGCGCGGAGGCTGCACGAAGTTGAAGTGGATGGGCTTCTTCTCCTCGGGGATCTCGATGAGCTCCTCTTTCAGGCGCTCCAAGCGCTGCGCGCGCTCCTGGGCCTGGCGAGCCTTGGTGGCCTTGTAGCGGAAGCGCTCAACGAAGTCCTCCAGGTGCTTCATCTCCTCAAGCTGCTTGGTGCGCTGCTGGCGCAGGCGCTCGATGCGCTCCTCGCGCGCCTTTAGGAACGCGGAATAGTTGCCCTTGTACAGGTTGACGCGGCCGTTGGCCACCTCGGCCACGCGGTCGATCATGTTGTCCATGAACTCGCGGTCGTGGCTGACCACGATGACGGTGCCCTCGTAGCCGCGCAAAAAGCCCTCGAGCCACTTCACCGACTCAAGATCCAGGTGGTTTGTGGGCTCGTCGAGCATAAGCACCTCGGGATTGCGGACCAGCAGCTTTGCCAGCGCGATGCGCATCTGCCAGCCGCCGGAGAAGTTCGTGGTGGCCTGCTTGATGTCGCCTTCCTTGAAGCCCAAGCCGAACAGCACGCCGCGGACCTTGGCCTCGATGGTGTAGCCGCCCAGCATCTCGTAGGCGTCGCGCGCGCGGCCGGCGGCGGCAAGCTGGCGCTCGGTGGGGTTGTCGCCCAGCGACTCCTCCAGCTCGCGTAAACGTTGCTCGGCTTCTAGGATCTCCACCTGCGAGGACATGACCTCCTCGAAGATGGGGCGATCGGGCATCTCGATGGCTTCCTGCTCCAGGTAGCCCACACGGGCGCCCTTTGCGAACAGGATGCGCCCCTCGTCGGCGTCCTCGCGGCCGCTGATGATGTTGAGCATGGTGGTTTTGCCGGCGCCATTGGGGCCTACGAGCGCCAGGCGGTCGTATTCCTCCAGCTTGAACGTGACGTCGGAGAACAGCGTGCGCCCGCCGAACGACTTCGACAGATGCTCAACCTGCATGATCATGGTGCGACAACTCCTTTAGCGCTAAAACGAACGTACGCGCAGGGAGCGGGCAGCCGGCACCGAGAAATGAACGCAAAAACGGATACCCCCACAGAGAGGGCAATTGACGCCCCCGCAGACGGAGAAACTAACGCCCCCCACAGTTGGGGAAAACGGACGCCCCCGCAGACGGGGGAATCCGTTCAGGCGAATCCGTTCAAACAAAAAAAGAACCGCCAACTTGCGCTGGCGGTTCTTGGAGCTTCATGGCTCCCCGGGTAGGATTCGAACCTACAACCCTCCGGTT
>ERZ1034913.1053-NODE-1053-length-18217-cov-41.946537_pt1 | contig 18217 bp, 14 predicted proteins | sample MGYA00520697_ERZ1034913 | MGnify/ENA primary metagenome ERZ1034913 (study PRJEB33766, sample SAMN09781786) | gut metagenome | biome: gut microbiome | host: Homo sapiens | place: Madagascar | study: EMG produced TPA metagenomics assembly of the PRJNA485056 data...
ACAAGATTCTTGCCGAGCCGAAGCACATGGTCAGGTATCGTGAGCAGACTCATGGTGAAGGATATCTTCGAATGTTCTTCGATGCCGTGAAGGATGCCACTTCTTCTTCGTTGGCACGTGTCTTTGTCACAGGTGTGAGTCCTGTAACGATGGACGATTTGACGAGTGGCTTCAATATAGGCACCAATTATTCTCTGTGCCATGAGTTTAATGAACTGGTAGGATTTACAGAGGAAGAAGTGCGGGCACTGCTTACTGATTATGCGGCTGTTTGCCCGTTCAATCATACGGTAGAAGAGCTGGTTCGTAACATGAAGCCATGGTTTGACAACTATTGTTTCTCTGTGGAAGAGTATGGCAAGACCACCATGTATAATTCTGTGATGGTACTCAACTTCCTGGATAGGTATATCCGATCGGGCTATCAGATTCCAAAATCCATGATAGAAACCAACATCCGTATTGACTACGATAAGATTCGCATGCTGATTCGCCATGACAAGAACTTCGACCATGATGCCAGCATCATCCAGGAACTGGTTACCAAGGGCTATGTTATGGGTAATCTCGTAGAGAATTTCCCGGCGGAGCGTATCAACGACCCGGATAACTTCCTGAGTTTGCTCTTCTATTTTGGTTTAGTAACGATAGATGGCTTTTATCAAGGATACACCAGGTTCATTATTCCGAACGAGGTGGTGCGTGAAGTGTTTTATAGAGACTATATTTAACGTTATTTGAGTATGAGTATCGAGGTATTAAGTAAAACAACGGCATCTGGCTTGAATAGGAAGAGTGTTACTCCAGAGCTTCAGGCTAAGATAGATAGTGCAAGAGAAGAATATCGAAAAGGAAATTTTGTCAGCTGTTCTATGGCTGACGATCTTCGACATTTTTTGAATTCACTATGAGTTATAGGAAAGCATAAGGGTTCTGGTCTTGGATTTAGACTCCCATTATGGCGATAAGTGATGAAAACCGCAGTCTTTACTTGGATGAAGGCTGCGGTTCTTCTTTTCTCTTTTTTCTGATTTCGCAGTTTTGCGTTTATTTTTGTTTGCGCAAACACAGAAAAATTAGCGAAAAAAGCTACGAAATTGCGTTAAAATTATTAAGATTTACACTTTTTAACCTAAAAAGTTTTGCTCGTTTCAGAAATTTTGCCTACATTTGCAACCGAAAGAACCTAATGAGGGTATAAGACTCCTAAAAAGAGTTTGTCCTCTCGACCTAAAAAAGAACTGTAGATTTCTAACGAACGATGTAGATGATAAACGATGTAAGATGTAAGAACTGAAGATGGTAATACGAAATATTAGCCGACTCTCTCCTAACAAGAGGCCGCTAACTAGAAGCTACAATTCTCTAAGAACAAATAAATGATGAAATCCTGGAAACAGATTCACCATGACATTTGAGGATTCTTTCTAAGAACAGGTAATAATAATATTTTTTATAAACTAAATTTTTACGATTATGAAAAAAGTTTTAACTTTAGTATCGGCATTGTCGATGGTTGCTGGTTCAGCATTTGCGCATGATTATTCATGGTCTGTAGGTGAAACTCCATCTACGGATAAGAATGGTGTAGTTGAGAATACCAAAGGTATGCTTAAGTACGATGGTAAGAAGTTTACATTTACAGCAGAAGCTGATGATGTTGTTACTGTTTATGTAAATAATAAAAACGCTACAGCAGACATGACTGTTGTTATTGGTGGCGTTGAGAACTTGGTAAAGAGTGGTGCTGCTGTTGTGCTTACACAGCAAGTTAAAGCAGGTGATGTTGAAATTCAAGTTCATGGAACAGGTTATGTTACTAAGATTGAAGTTGAGTCTGAGGCATATCGTGAAGCAAATGATTCCATTAAGAGTGCACAGGACGTTCTTAATGCAAAAAATGCAGAGACAGCTAAATACGCTAGCGATTTCTCTGAATTCTTTACTTCTGTACGTGGTGAACTTAACAAGCAGGGTGTAAAAATTGAGAAGTTGATAGCTGATCTTAAGGGTTATAAGAATGAAGATCTGGTTTCCGTTAAACTTGCTAGCTTTAAGTCTGATTTGGATGATATCAAGGAAGCTATTAAGAAGACTGTAGATGACGCTGATGCTGCTATGACTTCTTATAAGGCTATTATTGATGGTCAAAATGCAAAGGATGCACAGACTGCTATTAATAATGCTAAGAAGACAGAGTTGGCTGCTGATGCTCTTATTGTTTCTGCTGACAAGAAGTCTGTTACTAATAATGGTACTTCTGACTATATTTACAATTTCAAACCAGAACTCAAAAATAATAAGGTTGTTAAGTTGGTAAAGAGTTCTGCAAAGCGTGATTGGGTTGATTCTGAGATGGCTAAGGTTCAGGCTGAACTCGACAATACAAAGGCGGCTGCTTTGAAGTCTTTGAATGCTTTCCCTAAGCACTTTATGGCTGAGAATAACGAGGCTGCAGCTGATTTTAATGCTAAGTTTGATGCAGACAAGGCTTATGTGGCAAACTTGGTTGCACGTGCTAATGTAGAAGTAGCTCATGCTGATCATATTTCAACTTTGGCTGGTGATGTAAAGACTCTCGATGCTGCTCTTGCTGCCGGTTTCGATAAGACTTCTTTGGATGGTTACGATGCATGGAAGGAGACTGTTGATGGTTTGAGTAAGGCTATCGCTAAGACAGATAATCGTTATAAGGTGACCGCTGCAGATTTGAAGGCTAATATTTCTGATAAGTGTGATGCTGCAGTTGCTAGTCAGACATCTTATAGAAGAAATATCATTGGTCAGTCTTATGGCAAGTTGACAACTAAGCTTGCTTCTGTTCAGACATTATTGAATGATTATAGTTATAAGGTTTCTGCTAAGTATCAGAATGAGCCTGAGACACAGAAGAAGTATGAGCTTGAGTTTGCTAAGATTCAGAATGAGTTGAATAGCATTAAGGCTGGTTACATGAATAATACTGTTGACGATGCTAAGTTGCCTACAGCTTGGACCAACATGGTTGAGCAGTATACTACTCGTGTAAAGGCATTGGAAGAGCAGGAAACTGCTATTAAGAGCAAGTGGACTGAGACAGAGAGTGCTCAGAAGGCTCAGGTTAAGAGTGATAACGAGAAGAAGGCTAATGAACTTATTGCTACAATTAATACAGTTCGTGCATATTACGATACACAGGTACTTAAGATTGATGGCTATAAGACATTTGCTCCAACCAAGAGCATTACTGATAAGATTGATGTTCGCTTGAAGAACTTGTTTGATATCGTACTTGGTCTTGAGAATGAAAAGAAAGCTATTAATGATCATCTTACAGACTGCAATGGTAAGGTAGATAAGGCTACACAGGTTGAGTTCACTCAGAATGAGGATGCTTATCGTTTCAAGACAACCAACTGGCTCGATAAGGCAAATAACGTTGATAAGATTGGTGATATTGAGGCTCAGATTAAGGCAGAGGTCAAAGCTGCTATTGAGGCAGCTAATCAGGCTACTCTCGATTATCTCTATGATCCATATAAGATAGGTAATGAGGATTTTGCTTCTGTTACTGGTATGAATAATCTTATTAATGTTGCTAAGCTTAATGTTGCTACTGGAGCTGAGAATAAGAAGATGAGTCCAGATGCAGCTAAGGCATTCGATAAGGAATATGATGAGATTGCAGATAAGACTGTTACTATCAATAAGATACCTACACAGGTTGGTAAGATTAAGGTTGCTGAGGCAGAAATTGGTAAGCTTGTAACTGATGGCGTTCCTAATATTGACCTTACAGCTGGTAAGTCTGCAAAGAATTTGGTAGATCAGATTGCTGCTATCAATGCTAAGACTTTGGATCTCGTTTCTGAAGCTATTGACGCTGTTACAGGTGAGCTTGAAGTTTATAAGGCAAGGTATGCTGAGATTGGTGCGTTGAAGGTTGATTGGTCTGTTGCAAAGGCTGATTTTGATAACTTGTACAAGAAGGCTCATGAGGCTGATAATAGCTTGGAAAAGACCGCATTCGAAAAGAGACTTGATGGTGTTAATGATGCTGTTTCTAAGATTTCTGATGAGTTGGAAAAGTATGCTATTACAGCATCTACACTTAATATTGATGAGAAGTTGAAAGATCCGAAGAAAGAGTTGAAGATTATCAAGAACTATCCACTCTTTGTTGCTAACAACAAGGCTTACGATGAGGCTAACAAGTTGCACAAGGAGGTATCTGATGCATTGGTAGCTGCTAAGACTGCAGTTGAAGCTTTGAAGGATAATGTTAAGGCTGAGTTTATGCCTCAGTTGACAGCATTTGATGACAAGCTCGCTGCTGAGAACACAGCTATGAATGCTGAAAATGATGATTGGACAGCTAAGGCTGCTAACCTTGCTGCTGTCAAGACTACCCTTGAGGCATACAAGACTCAGATTGCTAACGTCTTGAAGGCAGCTCAGGAGGCTAACAAGGTTGATGAGTCACTTGACTACAACAAGGATGGTGAGATTAACGACTTGGATCAGCGTGCAGCTCAGGATGCTACTATTGCTGGTAGTATTCGTCTTGATACATACTTCGACTGGGTTAACAAGTTTGTTGACTACCAGATGAACAATAAGTAAATAACGATCTAGTATCTTGGTTCTTCCAAGATACTAGACTTAAAAAAATGACTAATTATGAAGAAAAATAACTTTTTAAAAGGATTAATGATGTTGATGTTGGCATTCTTTGCCACAACATCTGCTTTTGCTCAGGGCTTGAAGCTTACTGTTGAGAAATGCTTCCTTGCTCCTGGAGAAACTACTTCTGTTATCGTTAGTTTGACTAATGATGAGAGAGTTTCTTTGGTTACTGGTTATGTACAGCTGCCTGAGGGACTTACTTTTGTAACAGAGGATGGTAAGCCAAGTTACATTCTGAGTGCAAAAATTGGTAGATGCGCAACTGACAAGTCATTTAATCTCAATTTCAGAAGAACAACTTATGACGATCAGAGAGCTTACTTCAACTTAGACTTACTCAGAGGTTTGGATGCTGGTGCTGGTCAAGTAATGTCTTTTGATGTAAAGGCTACTGATAAGTTGGCTATTTCTCAGAATATTACCTTTGATAAGGTAAATATCTCTCCAGCTAAACTTGAGAATCCTATTACAGAGCAGGGAAGTTTCAATGTTTTGGCTTGCAATAGCGAGTACAAGCTTGATTTCACAGTAGATCCAATTAAGGTTACTGTTGGTAAGCCAACTAAGGTTGCTATCAACTTAGGTTTTGAAAAGGAAAAGTTGGCTGGTTTGCAGTTCGACTTGGTATTGCCTGCAGGTTTGAAGGCTGTTAACACTCCTGAAGTTGTTGAGGACCGTTGCCCAGCTCATTTCGCAAATTTGGCACCTAATGGTCACTTTGTTGTTATGTCTTCTCGTCCAGTTGACTTCGTTGGTACAAGTGGTCAGCTCTGCAGCTTCGAGATTCAGGCTGATGAGACCTTCGTTGATGGTTCTGAAATTCAGTTCAATGACATTTTGGCTGCTACAGGTGGTGCAGTTGGTGTTCCTTCTATTCCTTTCTTCGCTCCTGACCTCAAGGTTAAGGTTGTTAAGGATGGTACAGCAACAGGTATCAACGCAATCGAGTCTGACTTCGCAGCTAAGGCTGACGGTATCTACACAGTCAGTGGCTTGAAGGTTAACAAGCTCGTTAAGGGTGTTAACATCGTAGTTAAGGACGGTAAGGCAACTAAGGTTGTTAAGAAGTAATGAACCATCTAGAAACCATTGTTCCTAAGAACAGTGAGATGTGATATATAAAGTTAAACAATAAAAGGGGAGAGGCATCGCAAGATGCCTCTCTTTTTTTGTAGCTAAGTCTAATTATTTTTATAGAAGTCGATAGTATATGGAAAATTTAAAATTTTTTAATAAGGTTAGTCTTCAGAAACAATTTGATGTGCTAACTAGCTCGCTCAATTTCTTTGATATGTCGTATTTGATATCTGGTGGAGCAATGTTATGTGTGTTAACTTATATCCCTTGTGGTTTCAGAAAGATGGTGTTTCATGCCAACCACATTTTCTTGACAGCAATTCTTTGTCTGTTGCTGTCTTACGTATTAGGGATAATTTGTTGGGTTGTAGGAAAACATGTGCGCAATGTTGTTTTGTATTCTTGCGAGAGTAACTTGTCGAATGACCAGGATTTTTGTTGTCATTTCGATGAAATCGTAGCTTCTTTTTCTTGGGAAAATGTACCTATTTCCAAATTGTTTGCGATTAATAAGGAAGCAGCGTTTACTCATATGTGGATGATGCTAGACCAATCTGGAAGATCTTGTAAAGGAGAAAACAAAGTTTGTCATGAAAAGCCTGATGAATTTGATAGAGCGTATGCGTGCCAAAATCGTTTCCATTATGTTAATCATCTTTTGGTGATGAGAGCAATCTATGAAGGAATGATTACTCCCATTGTTGTTTTTTCTGTTTCCTTTTCTTTCTTAGAATTTCCTATATGGCATTCTTTTTGGCTGCCATGCCAAAGTTTGCAGTCTTCTTTTTGTGCTGAGCTTGTTGCTGCATATCTGTTTGAGGGTTCTGTGTTGTTCGTATGGTGTATTCTGGTTTATGGTATTATGATTTGGGTAGTGAAACTATTGGCTTGTGAGGCGAGAAAAACAGCAAACACTCAGATTAAGGAGATAGTCGTCGCCTACCATGAGTTTTTTGTTTGATGAGCAATCCTGCATAACACGGATTATCACAGATTTCTTTGTTGGTTTTAGGCATGGAGATGATTCAGAATTTTGGTTAGTGGAGCATCACATGGCTGGCTTTAGGGGTAATTTGCTGATGAGTTGCAGATTTCTTGTGATTTTTTTTGGTGGTTTAGAGAAAAAAGCGTAATTTTGCGTCAAAAGTTAAACGTTTAAAATAGAGATTATGCCAACATTAACTATACAAGTGGAGGATAAAAGTGTTATGGCTGGACTTAAGAAGGTTCTTGAGGCTATGAAAGGTGTCGTAATTGTTCCAGATCATCAGAAAAAAACTGGAATAGAGGAAGCTATGGATGATATTCGCCATGATCTTTGCCCTCAGATTGTGTGTCCTGAGACAGAAGGTGAAGGGATTTGTACCCTATCCACGTCTAGGTTAATAAAGAATATAAACTAATAAACAAAAGAGTTAAGTACGAAGAGCCGTGTGATGGGAGACAGTCAAGCACGGTTCCGAGAGAAGGGTGGGTGAAATTCCCACTACTTGCTCGACATAAAATGGCAGCAATATGAAATATCCTATCGGCATACAGGACTTTGAAAAAATCATAGAGGATGGCTTTGTTTATCTGGACAAGACGGGGTTGGTCTATGATTTGGTTCATAATGGAACAATTTACTTTCTGAGTCGTCCACGGCGATTCGGAAAGTCATTGCTCGTATCTATCTTGAAGTGTTATTTTGAAGGCAAGAAGGAGTTGTTCAAGGGACTTGCCATCGACAAGCTGGAGAAGGAGTGGAAGCAATATCCAGTGTTTCACCTCTCTTTTGGCGGACAGAATTATGTTGAGCCTTATACTCTGGAGCATGTTTTGGAGGAATTTATTGCCCGTGCAGAATTGGTTTATGGAAAGGATGAGTTTGCCAAGACATTGAGTAGTCGCTTTCGGGCCGTACTTAAGAAAGCTCATGCAAAAACTGGGTTAAGAGCAGTTGTGCTCATTGATGAGTATGACAAGCCTTTGCTTGATGTGATGGATATGGATATTTCTGTGCAGAATGAATATGGAAAGATGACTTTGGAGGATTATAATCGTAATCTGCTCAAAGGCGTTTATTCTGTGTTCAAGGAAGCGGATGATGACCTACAGTTTGTTTTACTAACTGGTGTCACCAAGTTTTCGCAGGTGAGCGTGTTCAGTGGTTTCAACCAGCCTAACGACATCAGTATGGATGAGCATTATGAGGCACTTTGTGGCATTACGGAAGAGGAGTTGTATTCTACTTTCGAGGAACAGATTAAAGCAATGGCTGTGAGATATAAGACCACAGAGGAAGGAATGAAATACAAGCTGAAGAGGAAGTTTGATGGTTACCACTTCAGTCCCAATATGCTTGATATCTATAATCCTTTCAGCATCTTGAATGCCTTTGGCAAGAACAGGCTGGATGATTATTGGTTCCGCACAGGTTCGCCCACTTATCTGGTTCGTTTGTTGACGCATTTCGATGAAAATATCAATGAAATAGTCAATAAATATTATCCTGTAAACAGCTTCATAGACTATAAGGCAGACAAAGAGGCACCTCTGCCAATGATTTATCAGAGCGGTTATCTTACCATCAAGGATTGGGATATGGAAACTAATTCCTATCTTCTGGATTTCCCGAATGATGAGGTAAAACATGGCTTTTTAACCATGTTGGCAACAAGTTATTTGAAACCTTCAGAATCTACGGATGCCTGGGTTGTTCAGGTTGTAAAAGTAATGAAAGAAGGCTATTGCAAGGAATTAGAGAATCTCTTGACTTCTTTCTTTGCCAGTATTCCATACACGCAGCGTCGCAAGGATGATGAAAGAGAGAAGGAACGTTATTTCCAATACACATTCTATCTCGTATTGAGAATGATTAGCTGTTTCACGGTCTTCATCGAAAAGCAGCAAAGCGAAGGTAGGGTAGATTGCGTGGTAGAGACCCAGAATTATATCTACATCTTCGAGTTCAAGCGTGATGGTTCGGCAGAGGAAGCCCTGAAGCAGATAGAAGATATGGGCTATGCCAGGGAATATGCAGCAGATGGCAGAAAGATTTATCAGATAGGTTGCAACTTCTCATCGAAGACGGGAACCATTGAAGGGTGGAAAATGAAGTAGGCGATTTGCAAAACGGATGCTTGATGAATAATGCCAAGCATGAAGGAAGCCAATGTAACTCCCCACATCTACTCTATTGTTTGTCTAGCATGTATGTTGTCTAATGGGTGCAAGTCCCGTTAAGTTGGCTACGATAGCAAATAAAAAGCCTCGGATGCATCACGCACCCGAGGCTCAAGAGTTCATTTTATTTTTATGAAGTACAACCGTTAGAATACGGCTGCTTGTAAATCCGCTTTAATATTGCTCATGCAAGCATTGAGTCGCTGGTATGTTCTGTATAGTAGGAACCTCTCCACTATGTCTTGGTACGAACTGCGACACTCTTGCTAATAAATTCCTGCCATCTATTTTTGCCAATCCTTTCCATTAATGCCTCACCAAGTTCATACACTTTGGTTTCTTTAAGTGCAGGGAAATAATGTTGTTCTCCAGGTTGAGAATCCTTGACTTTTGCGTTAATGATAGCTTGATCCATCAGTTTTACATATTCAGTTGCAGAAAATCCACCTGGGGTGAGTTTTGACAAAGCAACCTTTACGTTGTGAGATTTCGAACAATCAATATCTTTCAAATCTGTAAGCTTGTGGTATAGAAGCCATATCTCAAAACATGGATTACTGATGGCTATATGACATCCTGGGGTATTTATGCAGAAACTACCCAATTCTTTTATCATGTCAATTGACCATTTGTCCACGTCTATTACACACCAGAGAGAGTCACCATCTTCTGCATTCAACCCCTCTTCTGTCATATACTTTTTAGCTGATGCCAATACATGTGAAGGGGCTGACTCAGTTTGCTTATGTTCCAAGATTCTAACCTTGATACGTTCGAAATTATCGAATGGTGCAAAATAACTTGGTTCTGTCTTTGTACCCTCACATGCGATAACAAAAAGACTATAGTCTCTTGCCTTGGCTTCCTCATGTTTATAGTAGCTGCGTTTTTTATATGGCATACGTCAGTCCTCCCATTTTAAATCCTCTAAATGAGCTAAGAAAGGAATAGCTCCAAAGCGTCCTTTCAAGTATCCTTTTTGAATGTCCAAATCATTTCGTGGCTTAAAATCATTAAGCGTATAGAAACGAGAACTTTGGTTCTTTCTGTCTTTCTCAACAAACCAAATCTCATCATTCCTGAAGATAGAGCAATCAAGAAGGCATGATTCGTGGGATGAGAAGATAATTTGTCCAAGGATAGGCAATCCCATTACTTTTTCTACAAACATCTTCAAAAGATTGGCATGAATACTCCTGTCAATCTCATCGACAATGATAGTCTTGTCAGACTGCATCAGATCATACAGAACTGGCGCAAAATCAAACAATCGTTGTGTACCATCCGACTCCTCTTTCAACTCGAAACTCACAGCATTGTTGTTTACAACATGTCTGGTTGTTATTCTTCGGATAATATATTTATCATCTTCTTCTTTTGTAACGCCAATAGTAAAATACTGCGTTTCAATCACACCAGACTCTTCTTTTTTGAGATTAGTCTTGATGTCCTCGAAAAATTTATCCAAAGGCATACCTGTCTGTGAGACGAATTTATCCAAATCATCTTCATGCAACTCTATGTCTTGAATGCCTACATCAAAACTTCTTAAGAGCTTTTCAGAAAAATTCTTGAATTTCAGATTTTCATATTGAGTATCAAAAATAGATGCAGACTTGGTCTCAGGGAAGAAGATTTTCAGATTGTCCTTGAACCATTCCCTGACTCTGTTAATTCTTGGCTCCTTGATAATATCCTCATGTTTGATAAGTAATTCATCATTTTTCAAAATGTTGTCTTCCAGCAAACTAACCAATAGAGCCTTTTTTTCATCACCATCGACATATTTTCTGCCCATTTTGACAACAGGTTTTCTGGCCTCTTTAGAGTAGGTACGTTCAAAGACCATTTCATCTTTTTCTACACCTGTTTCGTAAAGCCATTCCTCCAAGCAGAGCTTTGACACATAAGTAACTCCATAGTTATATATTTTATTTTTATAGCTGAACTCTACTGATTGTGAGACAGGAGTACCTTCATCAGAAAATTTATTTCTGATATATCTGATGTCAGAAGGAACTCTACCTTTTAAAACAATGTCACGCAGCAAATTTGCCGCTTTAATCATATTTGATTTGCCTGCACCATTTGCACCGTAAATGACTGAACCTTTCAATACATTCACGTTAGTATTAATCTTATGAAGATGGTCTGTATGACTCTTCAAAGATTTGGCAGGCAACATATTGAACTCCGTTTCTTCTAAAAAAGAAAAGATGTTACTAAAGTCGAATCTGATAAGCATAATATAATCTGTTTTTAATTCAATTGCAAAGTAACGAAAAAATCTCGAAAAATACGCAATTTGCTATAAATATTTATAGTAATTTATATATTAACGAGCTTTTTTCGTTGTAAATGCAGCTTTTGCTTCTGTGTCAAGTGCTTCAAGTTCTCGTCAGCATCGATGCGTTCCTGCTCGTCCTTGACAATCTGCAGAGCACCAGCATAATCCTGTGTCTATAGAAAGCTACTTTCAAATACCTGTATGGTAGAAGTTTTTCGTGAAAAGTTTTGGAGAGTAGGATATTAAGTATTATCTTTGCTGGTTTAAACAATTTCAAAATCAGTGTAAAAGAGTTAGTACAAAGAACAAATTGTATTGGTATAACTTCAAAAGCAGGAAGGTACGGAGGAACTTATTCTGTTTCCTTTTCTTTCTTAGAATTTCCTATATGGCATTCTTTTTGGCTGCCATGCCAAAGTTTGCAGTCTTCTTTTTGTGCTGAGCTTGTTGCTGCATATCTGTTTGAGGGTTCTGTGTTGTTCGTATGGTGTATTCTGGTTTATGGTATTATGATTTGGGTAGTGAAACTATTGGCTTGTGAGGCGAGAAAAACAGCAAACACTCAGATTAAGGAGATAGTCGTCGCCTACCATGAGTTTTTTGTTTGATGAGCAATCCTGCATAACTTGTTTCAAGAATGATGATGATACCCATATTTCATCCTTTATCGCTCTCATGTATTTTCCTTTTCTCCTTTTAGAAAGAAAATCCCAGTTTTTCTTGGCAGTTTCAATAAAAAAGTGTATCTTCGCAGCAGAAATGCAATATTGCGTCCACGACCTTATAAAATTTAAGAAAATGGCAAGATTTATAGACCCACGTGTCGATTGGGCTTTCAAGCGAATCTTTGGAAGCGAAGACACTAAAGAATGCCTGATAACATTCCTCAACGGATTGTTTGAAGACGAGTTGGTAATCAAGGACGTGACGTTTGCCAAGACCGAAAAACTTGGCTTGCGCCCCGATGACCGTGGTGTGGTCTTCGATGTCTATTGCGTCACAAACGAAGGCAAGCATGTCATCGTCGAGATGCAGAAGAAAGAGCAGGAATACTTTGCCGACAGGGCATTGTATTACACGGCACGTGCCATTGTGCAGCAGGGTGTTCGTGGTATATGGGACTATCATTTGGCTCCAGTCTATACGGTGTGTTTCATGGACTTCGTGTTGGATAGCCCTATACTAAAGAAATTTCGTACCGACTTGGTGCTTACCGATTTACAAACACACCAACGAGTGTCCGACAGGATGCGTATTGTGTACCTCCAGTTGCCATTGTTCGACAAGCACACGGAGGCAGAGTGTATGGATATATTTGATTGTTGGATTTATATAATGAAGAATATGAACATGTTTGAGCAGATGCCATTCAGCGAGAAGTATCCAGTCTTCCGCAAGTTGGCAGAGATAGGCGACCTCCGCAAGCTCTCCCGTGAGGAACTTGAGCTTTATGACGAGGACATCAAGAATATGCGTGATATATATGCCACCAGAAAGTTTGATGAGAAAAGAGGAATGGAAAAAGGGCGTGCTGAAGGAATGGCTGAAGGAATGGCGAAAGGAATGGCTAAAGGAATGGCTAAAGGTAAAGCGGAAGTAGCCCGTAACTTGTTGGCAATTGGTATGTCTTGGCCTCAAATCGTGCAGTTAACTGGATTAACAGAAGACCAGCTGAAGCAACTTCAGTCGTAGTGTATGTACATATCCACTAGGGTGAAATCTGTGTGAAAGCACCCAGTAAGGGCAAAATGGGTTTATCTTGAGCCTCATTTGAAGTTGAAGTGAGGCTCAAGTAAACCTTAATAGAGACTCACGTAAACTTTATCTGAGCCTCAAACCAACTTGAGATGAAGCTTACTTCATTGGCAAATGAAGCCTGTTTCAATAATCAATGAAGCCTGCTTCACCGATTCATGAAGCAGGCTTCGAGATTCAGCGAAGCCTTTTTGCTTCACTGCTTACGCAAAATCGTGAGGGATAAAGCCAAAATCGTGAGGGATGCGTGAGGGATAAATCCCTATTTTCTGGTATCTGTCACGCAGGTTATCCCGCTATATTTCAATAGCTTAAAAACTTTTTTTCAGAAAATCGTGAGGGGTGATAGATGATTTGCAAGATTCTTCCATCTCAGCCTTCTTCACCTTTCTGAACAAATCGGAGGCGAAGACGAGGTCGTTGAGCTTCTCGTTGGTGGCACTCATCACCTGGTCCTTGTTGCCCTGCCACTCCTTGTGACCCTGGTAGATGAAGCAGATGTTCTCGCCGATGCCCATCACCGAGTTCATATCGTGGGTGTTGATGATGGTGGTCATGTTGTAATCCTTGGTGATGCCCGAGAGAAGTTCGTCGATGACAAGCGAAGTCTTCGGGTCGAGACCCGAGTTAGGCTCGTCGCAGAAGAGATACTTCGGATTCATCACGATGGCACGGGCTATCGCCACACGCTTCTGCATACCTCCCGAAATCTCACCAGGGAATTTCTGCTGTGCCTCTATCAGGTTTACACGGTCGAGACACTCCTGTGCGCGCTTCACGCGTTCCTTATAATTAAGGTTGGAAAACATATCGAGTGGAAACATCACGTTCTCCAGTACATTGAGCGAGTCGAAAAGGGCGGCGCTCTGGAAAATCATTCCCATCTCACGGCGCATCATCACCTTCTCCTTCTTGTTCATGTGAACAAAGTCACGACCGTCGTAGAGCACCTGACCGCTGGTAGGCTCCAGGAGTCCGACGAGGTTCTTCACCAAAACCGTCTTTCCCGAACCACTCTGACCGATGATCAGATTGGTCTTGCCGGTTTCGAATTGCACGCTGATATTATCGAGTACGGTCTTATCGCCGAATTTTTTCGTAAGATTTTTAACTTCAATCATAGTTCACTTCTTTAACTGAGAATTTAAGAGAGAATTTTAGAAAGAATTGTAGAGAGTTTAAGAGAGTATCTGAGTAAGGAACACATCAGAGAAGAGGATGAGTACGCTGGAGCATACCACGGCGTCGGTGGAAGATTTACCCACCTCTACCGAACCGCCTTCTACGGTGTATCCGAAATACGATGCCACACTCGCGATGATGAATGCGAAGAAGAGACTCTTGATGATACTCATCCACACAAACCACTGGTTGAAGTTGTGCTGCAATCCCAGGGTCAGATCGTCGGGCGGCAGGATGTGCCCGATATATGCCGTGGCGTAAGCGCCCACTGTGCCCAGCAGGGATGAGAAGATGACGAGGAACGGCATGATGGTAACCAGGCCCAGAATCTTAGGAAGAATCAGATAGCACGCCGAGTTGACACCCATGATGTCGAGGGCGTCAATCTGCTGGGTTACTCGCATGGTGCCCAGCTCGGAGGCGATATTGGAACCTACCTTACCCGCCAGAATCAGACACATGATGCTGGAAGAGAACTCCAGCAGCATGATTTCTCGGGTGGTATAGCCCGAAACCCATCTCGGCATCCAAGGACTCTGGATGTTGAGTTTCATCTGGATGCAGATAACTGCACCGATGAAGAACGAGATAAGAAGCACGATGCCGATGGAATCGACACCCAGCTGCGACATCTCCTTGATATACTGTTTCAGGAACATGCGCATGCGCTCAGGGCGCGAGAAAGCACGCCCCATCAATATGAGATATTTACCGAAGGTGGTAAGCCATTTTTCTATTATCATGCTGTATAATCTATAAAATATGGTGCAAAATTAACCAAAATCCTCTAAAAAACTGCAATATTATGAATAGTTTTTGATTTTTAAAGCGATATTTCCGCCTTTTTTAGTATTTTTGCAACCAAATTAACTAATTATGGACGAAATAATGAATGAAGTACAACCTTCTTCCGAGGAAAAACTGGTTCTTAGAACGGAAGGGTTGGTAAAGCGCTATGGCAAGCGTACCGTTGCCAACGGCGTGACAATAAATGTAAAGCAAGGTGAGATTGTGGGTTTGCTGGGACCTAACGGTGCCGGCAAGACCACCTCTTTCTATATGACCACGGGTCTGGTAGTACCTAACGAGGGCCATGTGTATCTGGGTGACCAGGAGATTACGAAGTTTCCGGTGTACAAGCGTGCACGTGCCGGCATCGGATATCTGCCTCAGGAGGCGAGCGTGTTCCGCAAGATGAGTGTGGAAGACAACATCATGTCGGTGCTGGAGATGACGGGCAAGCCAAAGGAGTATCAGAAGGAGAAGCTGGAGAGCCTGATCAACGACTTCGACCTTCAGAAGGTGCGCAAGAACCTGGGCGACCAGCTTTCGGGAGGTGAGCGCCGCCGTGTGGAGATAGCCCGCTGTCTGGCCAACGACCCTAAGTTCATCATGCTCGATGAGCCTTTTGCCGGAGTAGACCCAATCCAGGTGGAGGAAATCCAGCACATCGTGTGGAAGCTGAAGTACCGCAACATCGGAATCCTCATCACCGACCACAATGTGGATGAGACGCTTACCATCACCGACAGAGCCTATCTGCTCTTCGAAGGCCGCATTCTTTTCCAGGGCACTCCGGAGGAACTGGCAGAGAACAAGACGGTGAAGGAGAAGTATCTTACCACCAGTTTTGTGCTCCGCAAGAAGGACTTCCAGCTGCTTGATGAGCAGAAAAAGGCGAAAGAAGCAGAGAAAGATGGTTAAAAAATCAAATTTTTCTCTTATATATTAGGTATATCCATTAAAATTGTGTAATTTTGCAAGCCGATTGTGTAGTGTGCGAGCCAAAAAGACAGTTGGAGAGCCTAACCAATTGAAATAGAAATATTAATAATAACAAAATAAAAAAAGAAATCAAGATGAAAGTTTCATTTGAAAATCCTGACAAGATTAACGGTCTCTTGACTCTCGTAGTAGAGGAAGATGACTACAAGAACGAGGTTGAGAAAACATTGAAAGACTACCGTAAGAAGGCTAATGTTCCAGGTTTCCGTCCTGGTCAGGCTCCTATGGGTATGATCAAGCGCCAGTTTGGCCCATCTGTAAAGATGGAGGCTATCAACAAGATCGTAGGCCAGGAGATTTACAAGTATGTACAGGAAAACAAGATTCAGATGCTCGGCGAGCCTCTCCCATCAGAGAAGCAGGAGCCAGCTGACTTGGAGAAGGGTACTACATTTACATTCATGTTCGACATCGCTGTTGCACCTGAGTTCAAGGTAACTCTCAACGGTCGCGACAAGGTAGACTACTATAACATCAAGGTTGACGACAAGATTCTCGACCAGCAGGTAGAGATGTACGCTCAGCGTGCAGGTAGCTACGAGAAGGGCGAGCAGTATGAGGAGAACGACCTTTTGAAGGGTGACATCCGTGAGCTCGACGAGAACGGTAACACCAAGGAAGGCGGTATCACAGTAGAGGGTGCTATCCTGATGCCTAGCTACATCAAGGTAGAGGAGCAGAAGAACCTCTTCAACGGTGCTAAGCTCGGTGACATCATCACCTTCAACCCTAAGAAGGCTTACCCAGAGAACGATACAGAGGTTTCTACTCTCTTGAAGATCGAGCGTGAGGCTGTGGCTGACTTGGAGTCTGAGTTCAGCTTCCAGATTACAGAGATCCAGCGCTTCAAGAAGCACGAGGTAAACGAGGAGCTCTTCAAGCAGGTATTCGGTGAGGATACTGACGTGAAGGACGAGGCTGCTTTCCGTGCTAAGATCGCTGAGGGCTTGCAGGAGCAGTTGGTTAACGACTCTGACTACAAGTTCATCCTCGACGTACGCGAGCACTGCGAGAAGAAGGTGGGCGAGTTGACTTACCCAGACGCTCTGTTGAAGCGCATCATGTTGGCTAACAACAAGGATAAGGGTGAGGAGTTCGTAGAGAAGAACTACGAGCAGAGCATCAAGGAGTTGACATGGCACCTCATCAAGGAGCAGCTCATCCAGGCTCAGGATATCAAGGTGAACGACGAGGACATCAAGGAGACTGCCAAGGAAGCAGCTCGTGCTCAGTTCGCTCAGTATGGTATGACCAACATCCCTGAGGAGTACATCGAGAACTACGCAAACGAGATTCTCAAGAAGGGTGAGTCAGTTGACGCATTGGTAGACCGTTCTATCGATCGCAAGTTGGCTGAGGCTCTTAAGAAGGCCGTAAAACTCAACGAAAAAGAGATTTCTGTAGAGGATTTCAACAAGATGATGCAGGAATAAGCGTTTTTTTGAAAAAAAACTTCAAATAATTACGAGGTTATCGACTTTTTTTATTATCTTTGTTCCACCGAACGGGATGATGAGGTCGATAACCTCGTTTTCTGTTCTAAAAAACGAAGTAAAAAGCTATAAGATATGAACGATTTTAGAAAATATGCTACCAAGCATCTTGGTATGAATGGTATGGTGCTTGACGACGTGATGAATGCGCAGGCTAAGTATTTGAACCCTTACATTCTGGAGGAGCGTCAGCTGAACGTTACCCAGATGGACGTGTTCTCCCGACTGATGATGGACCGCATCATCTTCCTGGGAACCGAGATTGATGATTACACTGCCAACACGCTGCAGGCTCAGCTGCTCTATCTCGACTCTGTGGATAGCGGCAAGGATATCTCTATCTATCTGAACAGTCCTGGCGGTAGTGTTACTGCCGGATTGGGTATCTATGATACCATGCAGTTTATCTCCAGCGATGTGGCTACCATCTGCACCGGTATGGCTGCTTCCATGGCTGCCGTGCTGCTCGTATCAGGTAAGGAGGGCAAGCGTTCTGCCTTGCCTCATAGCCGCGTGATGATTCACCAGCCATTGGGTGGTGTGCAGGGTCAGGCTTCCGACATCGAGATTGAGGCCCGCGAGATTCTGAAGATGAAGAAGGAACTCTATACCATCATCTCTGAGCACTCTCATACTCCATACGACAAGGTTTATGCCGACAGCGACCGCAACTACTGGATGACTGCCGAGGAGGCTAAGGAGTATGGTATGATTGACAATGTGCTGGTACGCAAGTAATCCTACTATATATAATAGTACCTATTTATATATATACCTATTATATATAGTAGGATTACTTGCGTACCAG
>ERZ1034913.1056-NODE-1056-length-18186-cov-69.145111_pt1 | contig 18186 bp, 19 predicted proteins | sample MGYA00520697_ERZ1034913 | MGnify/ENA primary metagenome ERZ1034913 (study PRJEB33766, sample SAMN09781786) | gut metagenome | biome: gut microbiome | host: Homo sapiens | place: Madagascar | study: EMG produced TPA metagenomics assembly of the PRJNA485056 data...
GGATTCGTAAGGGTATCAGCCATGGCTTATTCCCCTTTCTTCATCTTTTCAGCCTTTTCGATCGCTTCATCAATTGTGCCGACCATGTAGAACGCGCCTTCAGGCATATCATCGTGCTGGCCTGCAAGGATTTCCTTGAAGCCGCGGATGGTTTCCTTCAGGGATACGTATCTGCCGGGGGAGCCTGTAAACTGTTCGGCTACGAAGAAGGGCTGAGACAGGAATCTCTGTACCTTTCTTGCGCGGGCTACGATGACTTTGTCATCATCGGAAAGTTCTTCCATGCCCAGGATGGCGATGATATCCTGCAGTTCTTTGTAGCGCTGCAGAATAGCCTGTACGCCGCGGGCCACTTCGTAATGCTCTTCACCCAAAACGTTCGGGTCAAGGATACGGCTGGTGGAGTCCAGCGGGTCTACTGCCGGATAGATGCCCAGTTCCGCGATGGAACGGCTCAGTACGGTGGTAGCGTCCAAGTGTGTAAATACGCCTGCCGGAGCCGGATCCGTCAAGTCATCGGCCGGTACGTATACGGCCTGGATGGATGTGATGGAACCGTCTTTGGTGGAAGTGATGCGTTCCTGCAGTTCGCCGATATCGGTGGCCAGGGTCGGCTGGTAGCCTACGGCGGACGGCATACGCCCGAGCAGCGCGGATACTTCGGAACCGGCCTGTACAAAACGGAAAATATTGTCTACGAAGAGCAGGACGTCCTGTCCCTGTTTGTCGCGGAAATATTCAGCCATGGTCAAACCGGTGAGAGCCACACGCATACGTGCTCCCGGAGGTTCGTTCATCTGGCCGTATACCAGCGCAACTTTGGAAAGAACGCCGGAGTCTTTCATTTCTCCCCAGAGATCGTTCCCTTCACGGGTACGTTCGCCGACGCCGCAGAATACGGAGCAGCCGGAGTGTTCTGTCGCCACGTTATGGATCAATTCCTGGATAAGAACGGTCTTACCTACACCTGCACCACCGAAGAGCCCGATCTTACCGCCTTTTGCATACGGAGCGATGAGATCGACGACTTTGATGCCGGTTTCAAAAATTTCGGTTGCCGGAGACTGGTCTTTAAAGGCCGGTGCCGGACGATGAATAGGCCAGTAGTCGGATGCCGGTACTTTTGTATCGTCATTGTCGACGGTCTGTCCGAGTACGTTGAAAATACGTCCCAGGCATCCGTCGCCGACCGGTGCTGCAATAGCACGGCCGGTATCTACTGCTTTCATTCCGCGTACCATGCCATCGGTGGAACTCATCGCAACGGTGCGGACTACGCCGTCACCTAAGTGCTGCATGGTTTCACAGATAACATCTACCGGAACAGTGCCTTCTTCATCTTTGACATGAATTGCGTTATAGATGGCAGGAAGTTCCTGATCGTCGGAAAAAGCGATATCGACGACAGCGCCCATGACCTGTACGACCTTGCCTACCTGTCCCTGCTGTTCATTTGCCATGAAGAAGCATTCCTCCTTAATCAAATTAAGCCGGTTTATTCGAGAGCTGCCGCACCGCCGACAATTTCGGAAATTTCATTGGTGACCTGTGCCTGACGCGCTTTGTTGTACGTAAGGTTGAGGTCGGCAATTCTTTCCGTCGCGTTGTCAGTGGCAGCGGACATGGCCGCCATACGGCTGCCCAGCTCGGACGCCGCGGATTGCAGCATCGCATTATAAACCTGCACTTGTATATATTCAGGAAGCAGTTTGGAAAGTACTGCCGCCGCATCGGGAAGGAAAATATAGGGATCTTCCTCGATACGGAGGAAATCCTGTCTTTCTTTTTCCCATTCGCTGACAGCCGCTTTTGCTGCTCCTTCCGTTTTTCCCTCAGCCGGCGCTTCAATGGGGAGCAGCCGGTCTACCCGGACCTGCTGGCGGAGGGCGGTGATGAATTTGGTATAAATAATATAAACTTCATCGACTTCTTCTTTTGTGAAGTATTCCACCATCTCTTTGGAGAGATCGATGGAATCCTGAGCCGACGGCTTATCAGAAAAGCCGAAATGATAGGTATCGGGATCATACCCGCGGAATTTCAGATAATTCTTCGCCTGTTTCCCGCAGACATATAAAGCGTATGCAGAACGATCCTTTCCGGAGATTTCCTGCAGGGTACGCTTCATCACGTTAGAGTTATAAGCGCCGGCAAGGCCTTTGTCGCCGCAAATGACGAGATATCCGACCTTCTTTACTTCGCCTGTCCTGAAGAGCGGGCTTGTAAATCCGGGTGTCACCGAAGAAGCACGGCGCAGGAGCTCTCCGATCTTTTCCGCATAAGGACGGGAGCCGTTTGCCTTTTCCTCCGCTTTGCGCAGACGGGCGGCGGCTACCATCTTCATGGCTTTCGTGATCTGCTGGATGTTGGTGACGGATTTTATGCGCCCTTTTATATCACGCGTACTTTCCAATCAGATCACCCCTCTACCGTTTCAGACTTTTCTTCTATTTCGCTTTGTGCCTTGTAACGTTTCTTGAATTCATCAAGAGCTTCTCTGAGTTTCGCTTCATTTTCATCTGTCAGCTTCTTTTTATCCACGATATCAGCGCCGATTTCCGGATGGCTGCTGTGGAGGAAATTCAGAACCTGCTGTTCAAACCCGACAACCTGGTCTACGTCCACGTCATCAAGATACCCCTTGACGGCCGTGTAGATCGCCATAACCTGGTCTTCGACCGGATAAGGGGAATACTGCGGCTGCTTCAGAATTTCCGTCGTCCTCTGACCGCGGTCGATCTGCGCTTTGGTGGCAGCATCAAGATCGGAACCGAACTGGGCAAATGCTGCCAATTCACGGAACTGTGCCAGATCCAGACGCAGCGTGCCTGCGACCTGTTTCATGGCCTTAATCTGTGCAGAACCGCCTACACGGGATACGGACAGGCCGACATTGATGGCCGGACGGATCCCGGAATAAAAGAGTGCCGTTTCCAGATAAATCTGTCCGTCCGTAATGGAAATGACGTTTGTCGGAATGTACGCACCGACATCGCCTGCCAGTGTTTCAATGATCGGCAGCGCGGTGATGGAGCCGCCGCCCAGCGCATCGGACAGACGTGCCGCACGTTCCAGCAGACGGGAATGCAGATAGAATACGTCACCGGGGTAAGCTTCGCGTCCCGGCGGACGGCGCAGCAGAAGGGACATGGCGCGGTAAGCGACGGCATGTTTGGAGAGGTCGTCATAGATAATGAGGACGTCTTTGCCCTGGTGCATGAAGTGTTCCGCAATGGATACACCGGAGTACGGTGCAAGGTACTGCATCGGAGACCCTTCGGAAGCACCGGCGTGTACGATGATGGAGTAATCCATAGCGCCGGCAGCTCTCAGCCGTTCGTATACACGGACGACATTGGAGTTCTTCTGCCCGATGGAAACATAAATACAAATGACATCCTGCCCCTTCTGGTTCAGAATGGTATCAATAGCGATGGCGGTCTTGCCTGTACCGCGGTCGCCGATGATCAGCTCACGCTGTCCGCGGCCGATCGGGACCATGGAGTCGATACATTTCAGACCGGTCTGCAGCGGGACGTTTACCGGCTGTCTGTCGGCAATGCCCGGAGCTTTGATTTCAATGTCGCGATAAGCGTCAGTCTTGATTTCGCCTCTGCCGTCAATCGGCTGTCCCAGCGCGTTGACCACGCGGCCGATGACCGCATTGCCTACGGGAACCTGCATCAAACGGCCCGTTCTCTTTACTACGTCGCCTTCCTTGATGGTTTCCGCATTTCCCAGAAGAACGGCACCTACATTGCTTTCTTCCAGATTCATGGCCATGCCGTAAACGCCGTTCGGCAGTTCCAGCAATTCACCGGCCATGCAGTTTTCAAGGCCATATACATGGGCGATACCGTCGCCGACTTCAAGAACCGTACCTACTTCATCGACATTGAGGTCTACTTTGTAATTTTCAATCTGTTTTTTAATGACAGATGTGATTTCATCTGAACTGATTTTCATATCCTGTAAGTCACCTCAATCTCTTTGCATCATTTGCGAGCGGAGCGCCGCAAGCTGGCGGGCTACGGATCCGTCAATCAGACGGTCTCCCATCCGGACCGTAAATCCGCCTATCAAAGATGCGTCTACTTTCTGTTTCATGATAATTTTGCTTCCCGTGATTTCCGCAAGTTTGGCTTTCAAAGCGTCCACCTGGGATTTGGTCAATGGAAACGCAGAGGTTACCACGGCTTCCTCCATGCCCATCCCATGATGCGCAAGATTGGCATAGACATCCGCCATGGCAGCAAAATCAGCGATGCGGCCTTTGTCGATAACAATATAGCAGAACTGTAAAACTATCGGCTGCACCTTATCTGCAAATAACTTATTTATAGTATCTTTCTTGACATCCTTAGCAAGCAGAGGATGGTTCAGAATCTCCCCGAGCTCTTTGCTTTTCCCTATGGTATCGGCAATAAGGCGGAGATCTTCTTCCGTTTGTTCCAGGCAGTGCTGCTCTGCGGCAATTTCATAGATGGCTCGTCCGTACTTCTTTGCAAGGATTACGTTCTTATCCATGATTACTTACCTGCCTGCCCGGCATCCAGTCTTGCGATGCTTTCCGCTATGAGCCGGTCATTCGTATCCGGCGTCATATTTTTGCTGATGATCTTCGATGCAATATCACAGGAAAGAGCGGCCACCTGCGTCTTCAGATCCTCCAGGGCATCCTTGCGTTCCCTTTCGATCTGTTTAGCAGCCTGGACTTTTTCCCTCTCAATAGCCGCATGGGCCTCATCGATCTGCGCCTGGGCCTGTACCTTGGCCTCTTTTACGGCCTTGTCCACGATCCCCTGTGCGGCGACCTGGGCATTGGCAAGTTCCGCTTCCAGATCGGATTTGAGCTTGGCCGCCTCCGCGCTGGACCGGGCCGCGCTGTCCAGATCATTCCGGATCTTGTTCCTGCGGTCATCCATGACCTTCAGCATCGGCTTATAGCAGAAATGTGCCAAAACGGCAACGAGAATGATAAAGTTGAGGATTGAAATCAGCAGCGTACCATTTAATTCTACCAATGAAATCCCCTCCTTAGGCTAACAATGAATTGGAATTAGCCGAGGAAAGGATTGGCGAATACGAGGACGAGAGAAATAACGATAGCGATAATCGGAATAGATTCTACCAAGCCGATGCCGACAAGCATGGAAGTGAAGAGCTGCCCCTGAATTTCCGGCTGGCGGGTCATGCCGTCGATAGCGTGGGATGCTACTTTAGAATCGCTGAATGCAGCTGCAAATGCGGCAACTGCGGCAATCAGCGCAGATGCGATAAGGGAATACTGAACAACAATAGTCTGATCCATGGTAATGATTCCTCCTAAAAATGTAATGCCCCGGTTTTTCCGGATATAATGAGTACCGTTTCGCGGGCGGCGCCGGGCATTTTACGGAGTGCCGCTCCCATTCACCTGCACACCTTCACTTACTCCACGCTTTCCTTGAGATAAATGGAAGTCAGCGTAGTGAAAATGTACGCCTGGATCAATCCGACCACAAGGCTGAACACGACCCAGAGCAAAGGTACAAGCACAGGTGCCAACGCGTAGAGGATTTCCATCAGGATTTCCCCTGCCAGAATATTGCCGAATAGACGCATTGCCAGTGTCACCGGCCGGGAAAGTTCTTCTACAATATTGATGATCACGAACGGCGGCATGGGTTCAAAGAAATGTTTCAGCCATTTGCCGAATCCCCTGTTCCTGATATAAACGAAATGAATACATAATGTGCCGGTCAGTGCCAGCCCCAGGGTCGTATTCACATCATTTGTCGGAGACGCCGTCAGATGGGCTGTCGGCAGAAGCCCGATCTCATTGGCCACAAAGATGAACATGAAAAGCGTCAGCAGGAAATAAACAACCTTTTTATAATGCAATCCCATATTTTTCTCAAACTGGGAGCATAGCGGCTCAATGATCATTTCCACCGCGTTCTGGATACCGCTTGGAACGAGCGAACGCCCCCGGCTCGCAGCAAAGACGATAATAAATACTATGAGAGCAGTAAGCCATTGTGTAAAAATCGTATCCAGATTGACCGACATTCCGAAAAGCTGTGCAACCATATGTGTACCTGTATGAAGATGCATAGTCTCACCCCCTCTCTGTTTTGGACGTCAGGAAAATATTATTATTCTTATTCCACACTATTGCCTTGCCCAGATAGTAGCAGGGAACAGTGACAATAAGCCCGCCAGGAAACCGAGAATGGAAAGCGGTGTCCACAAAACCACCGCCGCCGCCAGCCCCGCTTCCACAAAAAGCCGGGAGCCTGCAAGCGCGGCGCCCATCTGGCCTATGTAGGCCGCGTCCCGCTCTTCTTTCTCCCAGTGGATGTAACGCTGTTTCATGTACAAGAAAAAAAGAATATGAAATACGACGCCGGCGGCAAATCCTGCCGCCACAGTCCATTCCCACTTCAAAAACGCGGCGGCCGCGCCGACAGCGCCTATGGCTGCCAGACGGATGACCACTCTATCCGCAAAAGCAGGGAATACCGTATCATACTTCATTTCTTACTTTCCTATCATTTTTCTAATTATGGCCCACAATCCGGATATAGCGCCCAAAAGGGATAACCCGATAAGGCCGAAAGGATACGTCCCCAAGTATTCATCACACTTAAGTCCGCCCCAGATACCGAGGCCGATACAGGAAAGAAGGGTCATGCCCGCTCCGCCCGCTACAGCGATACTGCGCATCGGATTGAACTCTTTTCCTTTATCTCCCTGTCCCCCGGCATTCTTCATGGCCATCTCCGGCATGTGCATATCATGAAAAACTGCACGCAAAATACGTACAGCTCTACCCATACAAAGTTATTGTAACATATGCGGATTTACTTAGCTATAAATTTAGACGGTTTTTTATGAGAAATCCCCTCCGCATACAAAAGCGTCTCCACGATGCGCCCGGCGGATCTGCCGTCACCGTAAGGATTCACTGCTTCCGCCATCGCATGATATGCCGCCTCATCGGTCAGCAGCCGGTATGCCGTCTGATAAATCTTCTCTTCTCCGGTGCCCACCAGTTTTACCGTCCCCGCCTCTACCGCTTCGGGACGCTCTGTCGTATCGCGAAGGACAAGGACGGGTTTCCCCAGGCTCGGCGCTTCCTCCTGTATGCCGCCTGAATCGGTCAGCACAAGGGCGGACCGCGCCATCAGATTCGTGAAAGGCTCATACTCCATCGGTTCTACAAGATGGATGCCCGCCGCGCCGTCCAGCTCTTCCTCCACCGCTTCACGAACAAGAGGATTCCGATGGACAGGAAATACCACTTCCGTATCCGGTACGGTTTCCACCAGCCGGCGGAGCGCACGGTACACATGATGCATGGGCGCGCCTAAATTTTCACGGCGGTGGGTGGTCACAAGGATGACGCGCTTGTGTTCTTCAATCGCCTGTATTTCTTCATCTTCAAAAGTATAATCTTTCTTTACCGTCGAAAGGAGCGCATCAATGACGGTATTCCCCACGACAAAAATATTTTCATCCTTTTTATTTTCACGGAGCAGATTTTCCCGCGCTGTTTCCGTCGGGGCAAAATGAAGACTGGCCAGGACGCCCGTAAGCTGGCGGTTCGCCTCTTCAGGAAAAGGGGCCGCCAGATCTCCCGTGCGCAACCCCGCTTCCACATGTCCGACTTTGATTTGCTTGTAAAAAGCGGCAAGCGACGCGGTAAACGTCGTCGTCGTATCCCCATGGACAAGGACATAATCCGGTTTTTCCTTTTCCAGTACTTCTTCCAGTCCGCGAAGGACGCGGGAAGTGATGTCATACAGGGACTGTCCGCTCCTCATGATATCCAGATCGTAATCGACGGGCAACTTGAAAAGATCCACCACCTGATCGAGCATTTCCCGATGCTGCGCCGTGAGGCAGACCTTCGTTTCTATTTCGGGATGCGCCAGAAGCGACTGCACGACAGGAGCCATCTTTATCGCTTCAGGCCGCGTGCCGAAAACCGTCATGACTTTCACAGGACTACTCCTTTTCATAAAACAAACTGATACAATGAAATATTTCTGTCAATTCCTTTTTTATTTCTCATCTTTTTCCGACGGCGGAAGAACGACCTCTCTCATGACGCCGAGTTTCTTCGCCCAGAAAATAAACACCCCGAGTGCGAGAAGGATCACCGCCACACCGAGAAATGGATTCAGCCTCACCACAAGGAGCGCCGCCGCCGAGAAAAAAGCGGTCAGCGCGTACATGATCAGCACCACCTGTTTCTGCGACAGGCCTGCCGCCAGAAGACGGTGGTGGAGATGATTCTTGTCCGGTGAAAAAATCGGCACCCCCGACTGTCTGCGCCGCACGATAGCAAGTACCGTATCGGTAATGGGCACGGCCAGCGCCACCAAAGGCACGATAAGGACTGCGGCAGCCGCCGTCTTCATAGATCCCATGACCGACACCGCGGCAATCACATACCCAAGGAACATGGATCCTGTATCGCCCATGAAAATTTTAGCCGGATTGAAATTATACTGCAGAAAGCCGAGACACGCGCCTGTCATGGCCACCATAGCGGCAGCCGATACCCACTGCCCCATCTGGAATGCGAGAAGGGCGATGGCAATAGACGCTATCGTGGCGATCCCTGCAGCAAGCCCGTCAAGGCCGTCAATAAGATTAACCGTATTGATAAATCCGATGATCCAGAAAATAGTAAGCGGTATGGAAATAAAGAGAGGAAATTCAATAATCCCCACATAGGGAAGATCGATCCAGTCAATATTCACATCAAAGAATATCACAAGCACGGCGGCGGATAAGATCTGCCCGAGAAGTTTCACCTTGGCGGGAAGAGACACGATATCATCTGCAATCCCCACAAAAACAAGACAGGTCGCGCCGATCATGATCCCTGTCATTTCATAAGTAAAGCCCACCGTAAGAATGACGGATACCATAAACCCCGCGTATATGGCAAGACCGCCCAAACGGGGTACCAGTCCGTGATGCACCTTCCGTGCGTCCGGCTTATCCACGGCGCCGATCTGCACCGCGAAATTTTTTACGGCCGGCGTGAGAATAAACGTCACGGCAAGCGCGGCAAGGAACGTGAACGCGTAAGCGAACAACGAACCACCTCCCCTTTCTATGTATATGGTTATTTTAGCACAACTGATGAAATATTGTTGCCCGCCTGCGGCCTCGAAATAAAGCGGAGCCCAAAAGAAGCGGGAACCGCAAAAGAAAGGCACACGAAACGGAGCACGGCATTTCCGGATCCCGAGCAGCAAAAAACCTCACGGCTGTTTGATCGAAATCATTTCGCCATGAGGCTTTTCATTTTTACTGTTTCGCGCGAATCACGACGCAGCGGTACGGCGCTTCTCCGTCGCTTTCTGTAGACACCGCGCCGTCACTCTGGAGCGCCAGGTGGATCATGCGGCGGTCACCCGCCGACATCGGTTCGAGGCGGATTTCTTCCCCTGTACGCTTCACCTTATCCGCCAGGCGGTGCGCCAGCGATTCCAGGGTCTGCCTGCGGCGCTGCCGATAGTCCTCCACATCAAGAAGCACGAAGTAATGGTGTCGGAAATTTTTATTTGCCGCCAGATTTGTCAGGTACTGGAGCGCGTCCAGCGTCTGGCCGTGCTTTCCAATAAGGATGCCCAGACCCTCGCCGTGAAGGTTGAAAAGAATGCGTTCTTCATTCACCATCTTCTCAAGCTGCACATCCATCTTCATTCCTTTGAAAACGCCCGTCAGGAAACGTTTCGCTTCTTCAGCAGCTTCTTCCTGCTCTTCCGCGGAAAACGGAGTTTCCTCACGGCCGCGTTTTTCCTTCTTCACCGTAAGAACTTCTTCCGTATCACCGCCGCCCATGACGTTTTCCCCCGGTTCCTCCGCAGCGGAAACGGTTTCTTCCTCTCCGTCTGCAGCCCCGGCAGCAGCCGAAGTCATGTCCCCGGCAGTCTCCGCAGCATCTTCCGTTTCCGATCCTGCCGCGCCGACCTCGACAACGGCATCTTTCTTGTTGAACAAACCGAAAAGTCCGCTTGAGGGCTGTTCAATGACACGGATCACTGCTTCTGCGCGGGAAAGCCCCAGCTTCTTCAATCCTTCTTCCACTGCTTCGTCAACGGTTTTTGCGGTAATTCTGACAGTTTTCATAGTTATCCCTCCGCTTTCCCGGAACTATCCCCGGCCTCTGCCGTCTTTTCAGCAGAAACCGTTTTTTCTTTTTCATCACCGGCCTTCGGTGCTTCATCGGCTGCCGGTTTCTTTGCTACCTTTTTAATAATTTTTCTGCGGATAATCTTTTTCCTCTTTGTCTTAGCCACAGCCTCTTCATCGGTATGGACAGTGACTACGCCTTTTTTCGAAGGCCCGTTTATCATTTCCTTTCCCTTTTCCCCGCGGAACATGATAAGCTGCTGGACAAACTGGTAGACATTGCTCACCACCCAGTAAATCACCAAACCGCTCGGAAAATGAAGAGACATCCAGCCAATCATAAGAGGCATCATGAAAAGCATCGTCTTTTGGTTGCCCGGCGCGTCTTTCGGCGTCGTCTGCCAGGAAACAAGGAACGTGGACGCGGCGGAAAGAACAGGCAGGATGTACGTACCGTCTTCCGCTGCCAGACTTTCAATCCAGAGGAAACCCGCATGGAGAGGGTCATAACTGAACCCCTGAATCGCATAGTACATCGCGATAAGGAAAGGCATCTGTATGAGCAACGGCAGGCATCCCGCCATGGGGGACGCATTATGCTCTTTGTACAGACGCCCCATTTCCTGCCGCATCATGGCAGGGTCATTTCTGTACTTCTTCTGGATTTTCTGGATCTCCGGCTGTATTGCCTGCATCGCTTTCATGGAACGGATTTGTTTCACCGCGAGGGGAAGCAGCAGCGTCTTAATGAGTATCGTCAAAACGACGATAGCGATGACGTAATTGGGAAATCCGAGACCGGAAGTAAATTCATAACAAACCTGCAGGCCAATGCGCATCAGATCGGCAATCATGCCTACAATAGCCGAGAGGACAGGAATCTGGAACTCAGATCCGCCTCCGCCAAAGCCAAGATTCATAATTTCTCCTTATACGGCCTCTATTTCAGCCGCCTAAATGTTCCCGCTTTCTGAATTTCAAAAGCAGGATGAGACAAAAATGCAGAAACTCTGCAAAATTCATGGCGTGACAGGATAACAAAACGCAAAAGATGAAAAAAGCGGCGCCTTATCAAAAGCGCCGTACATTGCCTATCGGAAAAGCCTTATGGAACAGGGTCATAACCGCCCTTATGGAAAGGATGGCACTTCAAGATCCGCTTTAACGCGAGCCATCCGCCTTTCAGCGCGCCGTATTTCTCCACCGCTTCCAGCGCGTAAGTGCTGCAGGTGGGAGTGAAACGGCAGCATGGCGGTTTCAGGGGAGAAACATATTTCCTGTAAAATCGAATAAGAACGATCAGCACCGTCTTCATCATGCCCCCTCCAGCATGCCCGCTTTACGCCACAGCGCAAGCAAAGCCTTTTCCGCCTCGCTATACGTCGCTGTCGTCAGAAAAGCGGCGGCAAGCAATATGGCTTCATAATGGGAAGAAAGTTCATGACGATGGAGGCGATAAACCTCTTTCATCAGGCGCCTTGCCCGGTTGCGCGCCACGGCATTGCCGATGCGCTTCGTCGTCACAAACCCGATCCGGACAGGTTCCCGTTTCGTCCTGACCACGTACATAAGTCCCGCACGGTTGCTGAAACGCCGGCCGGCCGAGTATATACGCCGGTAATCCCTGTTTTGCCGGATACGGAAATCACGGTGAAGCGGATACTTCTTCTCCTGCTTCGATTCTGACTCAGGCACTTAATACCTTTCTGCCCTTGGCTCTTCTTCTTTTCAGAACAATACGGCCGGCTTTCGTCTTCATACGGGCGCGGAATCCGTGGGTATGTTTTCTCCAGTGATTATTAGGCTGGAATGTCATTTTTGCCATCAGTGAACACCTCCTTACTGCGTCCTGTGTATTCACACACCATAACATGCTAATTATAGCTAAACGGCCATGAGATGTCAAACGAAAACACTTCACACACTCCGCTTTTCACGAAGAAATCAGTACCGCATTATGACGCCTTATCGTTCCCCTCATTATGACACTCTCTCCTTCAATCGTCATTCTGAACGGTGGCAAAAATGCCTTGAGGGAAAAACGGGAAACAGGATGGTGACACGGAGTGAAGAATCTATTACCTCACTTTCCCCTCTTGATTCCTGATAAAGAAAAAGGAAACGGTCTCCCGTCTCCCTTATTTTTCTTTCCGCATCACCTATTACAGTGCGGACCCCTGCAAGCTTCCCGGTCATCACCGCTTCTCTCCGGAACACCGCAGACTCCCCGCTCACCGTTTTCTCCGATGGGACAGAGCTGTACGTTTTCATCCTGCGGCGGATTATCTCCGCCATCATACGCGGCAAAACCGCCAACTACCCCGCCTGCAATCAGTGCCGCGGCAAGTATTGTTTTCTTCCACATAAGAACACCTTCTTTCAAAACTGAAGCTTATTCATATATTTATATGTATCTATTATAACATACCCTGTATAGTGTCTTATTGACAGGGAACGGCAAAACACCATCCGAAGCGAATGTGAAGGATCTGCACCCGCGATGAGGAAGACCATAAGAAGATAAAAGCTATCAGCTGTGAGCAGTCAGCTGCAAGCTGTTAGCTGTGAGTTAAAAGCCGAAGCAGATGATTTCCATTAGGTGTCATACGAAATATCAGCAAAGGATTTGCTGTTGTAGTAAGGGGAGCGTTAATCGTCATCCGAAGCAAATGTGAAGAATCTATTACCGTGGTGAGGAAAACCGTAAGACGTCACCACAGTCATAGATTCTTCACTCCATGTCACTGCTCCGTTTCCCGTTTTTCCCTCAAGGCTTTCTCGACTCCGTTCAGAATGACGCTTGAAGGAAAGAGTGTCATAATAAAGGGAACATTAAGCGTCATTCAGAGCGCCAGCGAAGAATTTATGCCTGTGGTGAGGAAGACGGTAAGGCGTCATCAGCGCAATAAATTCTTCACTCTGTGCCACTGTCCCGTTTCCCGTCTTTCCCACAAAGCATTCTTACCACCGTTCTGAATGACGATTTTGGGAAAACACGTCATAATGAAGGAAACGTTAAGCGTCATCATAAGCGGACATGAAGGATCTGTACCTCCAGTGAGGACATCGGCAAGGCGTCATTCAGAGCGACAGCGAAGGATCTATACCCGTGGTGAGGAAAACCGTAAGATGTCATTCAAGGTAACAGATTCTTCACTCCATGCCACTGCTCCGTTTCCCGTCCTTCCCACAAAGCATTCTTACCACCGTTCAGAATGACGCTTGAAGGAAAGAGTGTCATAATAACGGGAACATTAAGCGTCATTCAGAGCGCCAGCGAAGAATCTATGCCTGTGGTGAGGAAGACGGTAAGGCGTCATCAGCGCAATAGATTCTTCACTCTGTGCCACTGTCCCGTTTCCCGTCTTTCCCACAAAGCATTCTTACCACCGTTCTGAATGACGATTTTGGGAAAACACGTCATAATGAAGGAAACGTTAAGCGTCATCATAAGCGGACATGAAGGATCTGTACCTCCAGTGAGGACATCGGCAAGGCGTCATTCAGAGCGACAGCGAAGGATCTATACCCGTGGTGAGGAAAACCGTAAGATGTCATTCAAGGTAACAGATTCTTCACTCCATGCCACTGCTCCGTTTCCCGTCCTTCCCACAAAGCATTCTTACCACCGTTCTGAATGACGGCAGACGGTAAGCGTCATCCGAAGCGAACACGAAGAATCTGTTACTCGAATGAAATAAAAAGGAAACAGGCTGTTCCGAAGAATGAAAAACGTCCTACAAACGGATGGAAACAGGTGTTCCTGTCCGACAGCCATTTTTCGCAAAATAAAAGACCCCCGAAGAGGTCTTCTATTGTTTAGATGGAAATCGCGGATCAGAACGAATAGTTCAGTTCAACGCCCCAGGTATTCCCCGGTTTTTTTATCAAATCCTCTTCATCTCCGAATACCTTCGTACCGAAGTTGTAGTAAGCATCCAGTTCCACATTCTTCTGTACGGCAATACCTGCACGGGCTGTCCAGAATTTCACGCCAATAGCATGGTACAATCCATATGCCAGCTGATCTGTCATGTCCAGCGCGGAATTGCCGAGGAGATAAGAGCCTGCATCAGCTCTTACATAATGGACACCGAAGCTAAAGCTGCCCGGCTTATTCAAATCCACTTCTCCATAATTCAGTCCGGCTGTCCACAAATTGGCATGGATGGAATCAGGACTGAATCTTGTCTGGATAAAATCACCGTCAAGCTTCAAACCGGAATTGCCCAGTCCGATGGCTGCGCCGGTGCCCCAGGCCTTTACGTTGCTACCTGCATCCGTTTCCTGTACATTTTCAAGATAGAAAGCGGATACATCAGCGGTTTCACCCAGGTGTCCTGCCAGCTTACCATACCAAGCTTCCGTCGTCTTATAAGGATTCCAAGCTATATTCTTGTAAGCATCTTTGAAACGGCCATAACCGAATTCAGCACCGAACTTGCCATTGTCATAGCCTGCTACCACGCCGTCGAAAACACCGTCTTCATCCCAGAATACGCCGGTCTGATCCAGTGCCACACCCTGGCGGCCCAGATCCATGTAGAAGGTGTCATTCGGTGTCCACCGCGCATGGATGCGGTCCATGATGGTATTGGCATCCTCATTGTCTTTGAAATCCATTTCAGATACGAAACGGCCGGAAACAACGACATGGTCATTGACCTGTGCATCCGCATTGATACGCAGGCGGCCTGTCCAGCTGTCTGCATGTGTCCTTTCCGGTTCCGGGGCAATAAATATCCGTCCCCTTCTCAACTCTGGTTTTTTAAGATTATGCTGGTACTGCATGCGGGCATCGCCGGACCAGGAAATGTTGCCCACTTTCTTTTCCAGGTTGCTTACGCGGACGCCGAGGTTTGCCAGTTCATCAGCATATTCCCCTGCCAGTCTGTCCAGGGTAGCTCTCTGTTCCGCGTTCAGCTGGTCTTCGCGGGCCATCAGGCGGGCAATCACCTGTGCCAGTTCATAGCGGGTCATGTTTCTTTCCCCTTTGAATGTGCCGTCCGGATAGCCTTCTACAACGCCCTGATCAGAGAGATCGGATACTGCCTGATAGGCCCAGTCATCAGTGGATACATCAGAGAACGGATTTGCAGCGTATGCGGATACGCCTGTGGTGAGGGCAGCTGCGGCTGCGATTGCGAGAATCTTTTTCATGATTCTTCCTCCTTTGAGAAAAAACTTTGCGTCCTTAGCTCAACAGGAATTAGAAAATCTCGCTCGAGTGGCCGTGTTTCCTCTGCCTATTTCCTCAATTCCCACACCAAAAAAGAAGGACTGCCTTTTCAGTAATTTTTAGTATACCATAACCATTCAGATTTTGACAAATTTCAGCATGTATCCTTACTCTGTGTCACCGTTCCATTTTCCGTCTTTCTCACACAGCATTTTCCCACCGTTCTGAATGACGATTGGGGGAAAGCGTCACTAACCATGGGGAACGGAAAGCGTCATCCTGAACGCCAGTGAAGGATCTGCTGCCGTGATGAAGGAACTCGAAAGCTCCCATCCGATACCCGGAGGATGTTTGCCGATAACCGTTTTTCGCAACATAAAAGACCCCCGAAGAGGTCTTCTATTGTTAGCTTACAATCACGAATTAGAAAGCGTAGTTCAGTTCAACGCCCCAGGTATTTCCCGGGTCTTCCGCCGGGCCGTCATATGCTTTCGCTCCGAAGTTGTAGTAAGCGTCCAGCTCTACATTCTTCTGTACGGCAATCCCTGCACGGGCTGTCCAGAATTTCACGCCTGTTCCAGCGAGCAAGCCATATTCCAGCTGATCCGTCATATCCCAGGCGGAGTTGCCGAGGAGATAAGAAAGGGCGTCAGCCTTTACATAATGGATACCGAGGCTAAAGCTCCCCGGCTTATCCAGATCCACTTCTCCATAATTCAGTCCGGCTGTCCACAGATTGGCATGGATGGAAGCGGGACTGAATCTTGTCTGGATAAAATCACCGTCAAGCTTCAGTCCGGAATTGCCCAGTCCGATGGCTGCGCCGGCGCCCCAAGCCTTTACGTCGACACCTGTATCATTTTCCTGTACATTTTCAAGATAGAAAGCGGATACATCAGCGGTTTCACCCAGGTGTCCTGCCAGCTTACCATACCAAGCTTCCGTCGTCTTATAAGGATTCCAAGCTATATTCTTGTAAGCATCTTTGAAACGGCCATAACCGAATTCAGCACCGAACTTGCCATTGTCATAGCCTGCTACCACGCCGTCGAAAACACCGTCTTCATCCCAGAATACGCCGGTCTGATCCAGTGCCACACCCTGGCGGCCCAGATCCATGTAGAAGGTGTCATTCGGTGTCCACCGCGCATGGATGCGGTCCATGATGGTATTGGCATCCTCGTTGTCTTTGAAATCCATTTCAGATACGAAACGTCCGGAAACAACGACCTGGTCATTGACCTGGGCGTCCGCATTGATGCGCAAACGGCCTGTCCAGCTGTCTGCATGTGTCCCTGCTACGTTCGGTTCCAAGTTAAGGTTATGCTGGTACTGCATGCGGGCATCGCCGGACCAGGAAATGTTGCCGACTTTCTTTTCCAGGTTGCTTACGCGGACACCAAGGTTTGCCAGTTCATCGGCGTATTCCCCTGCCAGTTTGTCCAAGGTTGCTTTCTGTTCTGCATTCAGCTGGTCTTCGCGGGCCATCAGACGGGCAATAACCTGCGCCAATTCATAACGGGTCATGTTTCTTTCGCCTTTGAATGTACCGTCCGGATAGCCTTCTACAACGCCCTGATCAGAGAGATCGGATACTGCCTGATAGGCCCAGTCATCAGTGGATACATCAGAGAACGGATTTGCAGCGTATGCGGATACGCCTGTGGTGAGGGCAGCTGCGGCTGCGATTGCGAGAATCTTTTTCATGATTCTTCCTCCTTTGAGAAAAAACTTTGCGTCCTTAGCTCAACAGGAATTAGAAAATCTCGCTCGAGTGGCCGTGTTTCCTCTGCCTGTTTTCTAAATTCCCGCACCAAAAAAGAAGGACTGCCTTTTTAGCAATTTCAGTGTACCACAATGATTAGATTTTGACAAATTTCAGTCTTTTTATTTCTTAATTGCTTCAAACCTGAAATCTACGGTTCCCATACAAATGCCTTAAGAAGTATCTTACTATATATCTATAATACATATAATATGCAGTATATGCTAAACAGTATGGTTTCTTTTTCCTTCATTTGCGTAACAGATTCTTCGCTGCCGCCCCGGATGACATCTTACCGCTTTCCCCACCACGGTAATAGATTCTTCACATTTGCTTCGGATGACGATTAACGCTCCCCTCACTACAACAGCAAATCCTTTGCTGTTGTTTCGTATGACACCTAATGGAAATCATATGCTTCGGCTTTTAACTCACAGCTAACGGCTAACAGCTCACAGCTCACAGCTTTTATCTTCTTACCGGCTTTCTTACCACGGTAACAGATCCTTCACTCGCGCTCAGGATGACGTCTTACCGCCTTCCTCACTACGACAGCAGTCCTTCACATTCGCTTTGGATGACGCTTTACCAGACAGCGCTGCTTTTCATTTATTACCTACCTGCTACATATTTGTATATAATCTTATGCAGGAGGTATTTCCATGGGTTATGTCTATATTCTTACCAATTATAATAAAACCGTTCTTTATACAGGTGTCACAAATAATTTGCAACGTCGTTTATATGAACATCGCATGGGAATCAACGATAGTTTTACCAAAAGATATCACGTTTATTATCTTGTATATTATGAAATAGCAAGCAATATAAAAGATGCCATTCATAGAGAAAAAAGCATAAAAGGATTTTCCCGAAATAAAAAAGAAGTTTTAATAAACAGCATAAATCCTGAATGGAAAGATTTATCAAAAGAATGGCTGTAATATTCTATATAGTCTTCGCTTTTCTTTCTCCAGCCGTTTCTTCTCATTATGACGCTCTTTCCTCCAATCGTCATTCTGAACGGAAGTAAGAATTCTTTGTGGAAAAGACGGGAAACGGGATGGTGACACGGAGTGAAGAATCTATTACCTTGAATGGCATC
>ERZ1034913.1057-NODE-1057-length-18170-cov-39.840243_pt1 | contig 18170 bp, 14 predicted proteins | sample MGYA00520697_ERZ1034913 | MGnify/ENA primary metagenome ERZ1034913 (study PRJEB33766, sample SAMN09781786) | gut metagenome | biome: gut microbiome | host: Homo sapiens | place: Madagascar | study: EMG produced TPA metagenomics assembly of the PRJNA485056 data...
TGCGGTTGGATTTGAACCAACTAGGTCAGTGTCATGCCCGACACACATAAAAAAGTCTGCCAGCATCACTGCTCGCAGACTTCTCTTTTCATTAACCGAACCTAAAATTACATCTATTTTTCAAGATATGCAATAAAATGCAAATGATAAACCTAAATATAAACTTTTACCTGATGAAAACTATTTTTACTCTTACCTATTTCAATGTATACGCACTGCAAAATGCATTGTCATTATGTTGAGAAACGAATTTATCTAATTCAAACACACTATGTATTGTTGCAACATGCATGCCAAAAACTGGCGAAACATGTTATTATACTGATTTTCTGCCACTTATCATTTTTCACTCATCAAACAAAAGTGGGGAAACTGGGGAACAAGTGGGGAATTATTCCCCAGAAATTGGGGAAACGTAAGGTAGATGCACCAATCATGAATGAAAGAAGAAATACACAGCAATAAGAGATACACAGCAAAGAAAATCGCCCTGAAAGTACAGACGCTTCTGCACCTTCAGGGCGATGAATTTACCAAAAACTATTCACAATCATAAGTATAATCTGCCGGGCCATCAGCATCAACAGGCCAACCCGGATTCTGAGTAAGGATACTCTTGCCGGCTGATGTTGGGGTGACACCCTCAGGAGATACACTCAGCAGGAACTCAGAAATTGGAATAGGCTCCAAATAATGAGGCTTAGGGAAGGTGTAACCCTGATAAGCAGGTGATGTGGAGTTAATCTGCAATGGGCGGATGTATTCTGATACATTGCGCTGAGAGATAACCGATGGATCTATCTGATTGGCTGAATACATCTCCTCCATCGGCGTATTCCACAGGTGCATGCCCTCTGGCTGATAATTCTTCATCATATCCAAGGTTCTCCAGCGGCGAAGGTCGTCGTAACGGAAGCCCTCGGCTATCAGCTCGCAGCGACGCTCACGACGGATGTTGTAGAGCGTCTTGTCTATCTTCTTGCCATGAGAATAAATCGCCAGGTCGTTCTCCTTGTCCAGGTCGGTGGCATCGATGGTCTTCTGGAAATCGGTGTCAACACCGGCTCTTGCACGCAGTGCCTTCCAGTAGCGGATGGCCTTGTCGTTCAGATTGCCATGGCGCTCGTAGTATGCCTCGATGTAGTTGAGGTAGCACTCGCCGGCACGGAACAATGGCACCGCCGTGGTGGTGTAATACTGCTTCTGCTGAGCCTCATCGCTGCTCAGCCACTTGCAGAGGTCGTAACCGGTGGTTGCCTTCTCGATTCCGGCTGTCCAGAGCTGAGGACGGTGGTAGTAAATGGTATCATTTTCAAACTTACCCGTCTCTGGATTCTGGGTGGTATTGATGAAGCTACCTGCTGCACGAACCGACTGGGTAAGACGGCCGTCGCGACCCTGCAACTCCTCGTAGGTGGTCTGGTCGCCCTTATATCCTGCCTGTGCATCGTAGATAGGCAAACCGTTCTGCATGAGGAAGGTGTTTACGGCTGCTCTTGTCACGCCGCAGCCACCACCGTTCTTCAGGAGGGCAGAACAGCTGTGGGCAAGCACACCGTTCTTGTAGTAACGGGCGAGAATCACCTCGTCAGTGTTGCTGAACTGAGTCTCCCAGTTGTTGAACATGCCTGCATAGTCAGCATCCAGCGCACGTTTGTCGGCCACCTTTTCAGAATACTCAATCGCCTTGTCGAAGAAGAAGTTGCACTCAGCCTCTGCACTTCCGGCAGCAAACCGGAACTCAGGCCATGACTTGGCACCGAGCCACTTAGAGTTGCCCGGCACGAAGCAGGTACCTGCATGATACTTTTCCCAGGTAGCCTCGAACAATGCCACGCGGGAGATGAGGGCATAGGCAGCATCCTTGCACAGACGGCCTGATGCCGGAGCCTGATCCTTCATCATGCCAGCAGCCGTTTCCAGCTCCTCGATGATGAAGCGGGCCACCTCGTTGCGAGGATAGCGCTTGCAGTGCTCAGCCAGATATCCTGCGTTATCCGGCATCATCTCCTTCAGGATAGGAGCATCGCCGAAGGTGCGCAGCAGGCGGAAATGATCGAAGGCACGGAACCAGTGGGCCTCGCCCACATAGTGGATGGCCATCTCCTTATCGTCGCTGATACCATCCAATGTCTCATCCACCTTTTGGAGGAAGAAGTTGATGGCACGCAGGCGGCTGAAATACCACTGGGATGAACCCTGAGGAACGGTCTTGTAGTTGCCGTCGCTCAGGAAATCATGTCTGTAGCCGCTGGCAGCTTGGTTGTCGCTCTGAGTATCGGCTGTGTAAAGACCACCCCACATGTTATTGTTGGTTGGCAGATACTCATAGAAGGCATTCACCGACAACTGATAGTCGTTGGCTGTCTTGAAATAGGTAGCTTCACTACCGTATGAAAGAGGTTCTCTCTGCAGGAAGTCATCACATGATGTGAACAATGCTGCTGCCAGCAGGAGACCTATACCTATCTGTTTTTTCATATCTTTGCTTGTTGTTAAAAATTAGAACTTGATGTCGGCACCGACAGAGAATGTGCGGTAGTTAGGATATGACTTACCAGGACCCCATGCGCCATTGATAGCCTCTGGGTCGAAGATTCTCAGATTGGTGAATGTAAGCAGGTTCTCGCCTGATACATAGATGCGACAATGCTTGATGTACTTCTTGGCTGCCTCAGAGAATGGGATGGTGAATCCGAGCTGCACGTTCTTCAGACGGCAGTAGGCTGCATTCTCTACGAAGCGGTCGCTGATCTTGGTGTTGTTGCCATCGATACGGATACGGCCGTAGAACGGATCCTGGTTGGAACCAAGCTCTGATCCGGCAAAGCGGAAGTAGTCGAGGTGCTCCTTGTAGAGCGTACGCTGCCACTCTGATGCGATACCGAAGTATGGAGCTGAGTTAGGGAACACGTAATCACGCTTTCCGATGCCCTGGAAGTAGACACGGAAATCGAACCACTTGTAGCTACCATCGAGGGTGATGGAGTAAGCATAGTGAGGAGTGGTGTTACCGATGCGCTTCAAGTCGCCATGGTCGTCGAGGGTGTAGCTACCGCCATCCACCTTGTGGTCGCCATTGAGGTCGGCATACATGAAGTCACCACCACCCCACTTGGTACCCAGGGCTGCCTGGTCTACCTTAGCAAGATACTGATCCATCTCGTCGTCGCTCTTGGCGATGCCCAGAATCTGGTAACCCCATATTTCGCCTACCTTCTTGCCCTCGTACCAGTAGGTGCCGTTGTTGGCGTCTGTGCACTGGCCTGTAGAGTTGTAGTACTTGGTTACCACTGAGTTATAATCAGAGAGGCTGAAGCCGATGCCGTAGTTGAACTTGCCGATATTGTCGCGCCACTTCATTTCCAACTCCCAACCGCGTGTACGCAGGGTGGCATTGTTGGTTCTAGGAGCTGATGCACCATAGAGGGCTGTGAGTGCTGCAGCAGGACCCACCATGTCCTTGGTGGTACGCTGATACCAGTCGAAGGAACCGGAGAGACGGCTGCCGAACATGGCGAAGTCAACACCGAAGCCTGAGTTCTCGATGGTCTCCCAGGTGAGGGTTGTAGAATATGGAGAATATACAGGGAGCTTGTTCACCTGTTCTCCGCCAAAGACAACAGAAGCGTTGACATCCTTCATCTGCTGATAGTATGGATAGCAGGAAGAGGTGTTCTGGTTACCCAGTGTACCATAGGAACCACGAAGCTTCAACATATCGAGGAACTTGTCGCGGATGTTCTTCATCAATGGCTCCTCTGCCACGTTCCAACCGGCTGATACTGATGGGAAGTAACCCCAGCGCTGGTCGGTAGGGAAACGGGATGCACCGTCGGCACGGATGTTCAACTCCAGGAGGTAACGGTACTTGTAGTCGTAGTTAAGACGGGCGAAGAAACCCAGAGATGCCCAGTCTTCCTGATAGTTGGTAGGTTTCATCTCGTGGCGGATACCCTCGTCGGTGTACTCCTTGGTTTCATTGTCCTGAATCTTGGAATAGTAGTAACCCGAACGGTTGGTCTCGCGCTTCCAGTACTCCGACTGCTCACCCAGCAGGATGGTGAAGTTATGAGCCTCGTTGAGACTAAACTTATAGTCGGTATAGACATTGGTATTGAAATAATGTACCTTGGTTTCTGCATCCTCTGCATAGGTCTCACCATAGTCTGGCACTACACTGTAAGTACCATCGGCATTCACCTTGTGATTGGCAACGACGCCTTCGTTAACCAGCATGTAGCCAATCTTGCCGGAAGGCAGATGATATGGCAATGGGTTGAAGCCTCGGTCATATGGGTTCCACTCCAAACGGCTGTTAGCCTCTGCGTGAATCTTCCAGTTCTTGATAGGCTCGATGACGATGCTACCCTGGTTGTAGAGTTTCTTGGTCTTGTTGATGACACGTCCGCCATCCTTTACGGCAGGAATCATCGAATCGGAATGATACTCGCCGCTCTCGGAGTTGATGACTGGAACCACCGGAGCACGGCGACCCAGGTTGTGATAGAACAGACCGTCGAGGGCTGATGGCTTGTCGTTCTTATCCATGGCAAGACGGACGCTGTAGCCCAGGGTAATCATCTTGTGTGGCTTATACTGGAACTTACCGGCAATGTTGGCACGCTGGTAAAGCTCGTCGGCATAGTTGAAGAGACCGGTCTGGCGCATGTAGTTGCCGGAGATACGGTAGTTCAGCTTGCCCAATCCGCCGCTGATGGCCAGGTTGTGCTCGGTAGAAACCGTCTGGTCCTTGATGTAGACATCATACCAATCGGTGTTACCGAAGCACGCCTGGTTCTCATACCACTTATCCAACTTCATTCCTGCGAGATAAGAATCACAGTTCTTGGTAGACTTACCCTCCATGTAATCCTTGATCTTCTTGATATGTGCAGCACCGAAAGGAGCATTACCTCCTGAGTTGATGTAAGCATCGTTCATCATATAGGCAAAGGTAAGACCGTCCACCATTTCAGGCACATCCATAGGCTGGTTGATGCGCAGGTTGCCGGAATACTGAATCTGAGGAACAGTGGTCTTTCCACCTACACCACTCTTGGTGGTAACGAGGATTACACCGAAAGGAGCACGTGAACCGTATACGGCTGCAGCTGCAGCATCCTTCAACACGGATACGTTCTCAATATCATTAGGGTTCAATGTGCTCAAGTCACCCTCCATACCGTCGATGAGGACGAGAGGAGAAGAATTGGACCCATCGCCCAGGTTACCCACACCACGGATGTTGATGTTCATCTTGGAACCAGGGGCACCACCACCATCGGTAGTGATGTTAAGACCTGCAACGGCACCCTGGAGCGACTGTACGGCATTCACCGTAGGACGGTCTTTCATCATCTCGTCGCCGATGGTCTTTACCGAACCGGTGGCATTGAGCTTCTTCTGGGTGGCGAAACCCACAACGACCACCTCGTCGAGGTTGGTATTGTTGGTCTTCAGGTTCACGGTAACCTTTGTACGGTTCTTGAGTTCCACCTCCATAGGCTCGAAACCGATGTAGGTAATCACGATGGTAGAAGTAGGCTTCGACACGGTGAGTGCGAAGTTACCATCCATATCAGTAACAGCTGCATTGGCAGGTTTTCCCTTCTCAACTACGGTGGCACCGATGGCTGTTTCATTCATATCGTCAAAAACAACACCTGTCACCTTGTGCTGCGCCATCATGGTAACTGACACCAGCAAGCAGCCGAGGAATAAGATAATTCTCTGTTTCATAAAGTTATTTCCTTTCTATTATTTCGGATCCTTTTCACCCTTCTGGGCAAATACAAAATGATACATCACGGTAGAGTCGGATGTGAAGATATACTGGTGAGCCTTCTCGAAACGTGACTTCTTCTTGTTTCTGATGGTTCGGAAATAGAAATATCCGTCGCCACCGCCATAGAGCGAAGTACCGTCGGTCTTCAGGTTGTAGTTGAAGAACCACTGTGTCTTCTCCGGCTTGAACTGCGGAGCCTTCCACAGGGCGTTGCTCTTGATGTGCACCGTGAAGGTATCAGCATAAGAAGGCAAGGTAATGGTGTCCATCTCGTAGTAATGTGCTACTTTGCCCGTTTTGAAATAGATGGTATCGGTCTTGATTTCAAGCTTTCCGTCAGAACCGATCACCGGATTGCCACTGGCGTCTTTTGTGGTATCATTCTTGGTATAGAAACTCACGAACGCCGTGTCCTTCTCTTCGCGAACCTTGAATTCATAGGTGATGCCATCTACCTTTGACAAGGCACTGGCTGGAGCGAATTCCAAAGTAGACTTGACATTGAAGTCGCCCGGATTCTCAAAGCTGTCCTCGCAAGCTACGATTCCGCACAAACAGAATCCTGCCATGGCAAAAGATAATAATTTTCTCATAATTCAATTTATTTTCTTATTTTTTTAATTTCATTGAAACTGATTTTCCTGCATAGTTCTTGCCTTTGATGAGATACATCCCACTGGGCAACATGCTCACTGCCTGCTGAAAAGTGACGGCCTTGGCTATCTGGATTCCAATCATATTATACACCCAGACCTCGCCCTTCATCTCCTTTTCACGGGAGGAGAATTCTACATTCGAGATGCCGGTGGATTCATAAGGCAATACATCTACATGGGTGACGAGCTTGTCTACATTGGCGTTCAGGCCGTAGCTGCACCACTTGGCGAGATTGTAAGGATGCTCCACAGGTACATCATTGCCCATATCCCAATAGAAGATGCCGCGGTAAAGATGGTCGGTGACGTACTTGGCGCGGCGGTAGGTCTGCAGAGGACCGGTGAAATAATACTGGCTACCATCCGGATGATTATATACATCGGTTTCTTCCTGCGGAACGAAATCGCCGTCCATCAGTCCCTTGCGCACGCCGGTGATGATGTGGCCTTGCTGCGAACCGTTCTTGTAAGGGCCCGAGGTGGTGGTGCTGTAGGATGCATAGATCTTCTCCTTCGGATAACCATACTTTTCCATTCCGGCAAGGGTCTGCTTGTAGCGGCTGAAGTAGAACCATTGCTTCTGCGGTCCGTATTGCTGCACGGTGAAGGCATTGGCCAATCCTATCTTCTCCTTCGGATAGTTGTAGTTGTAGGCATGCACCGAAACCTCGAAGGACTTGTCTGCCGGCAAAGCCTTGCGGATTTCTTCGGCAAGCAATCCGTAGCTGTACCAGCTGCTTGCCCACTCCAGGTCGAGCTCTACCCCATCGTATGGCTTGCTCAGTTCTGCCAGGTCGGCAGTGAATATCTCTCGCTTCTTCTTCGAGCTGATGGTGTTCTCCCAACCGTCGTGACTCTTCACCGAGATGCGGAACCGGGCGCCACGATAGCCTTCGTATGCCGACTTCATGATGGCAAGCCATTCGTCCTGCGAATAGGAATCGTAACCTGGCTGGTCTTCCTTGTCGAACTTCCACAGGCTGTTGCAGCTGTGCATTAGGTCGGCAGTTACTTCCTTGCCGATTCCCGGCATCAGGAAGTTGCCCTGCATATCGCGCCTTACTCTTTCCTCATCGTATGGACGGTTGTTCCAGATGAGCACATCGTCCATCTTACCCTTCAGACCTTCTCCGATGAATGCATCAAACTGGCTGGTGTTGGTAGGCATGTTGTCGGCAACCGGGTTGCACATGCTCTTCTTGCCCAATACCATCTTGCCGTTGTATATGAATCCGAACTGCTGGGTTGGACTGGATGCTGCACGGGTAGCGATGCCGAAATGGGTCCACTCGCCTACTTTCAGCTTGCCTCCATGACCATAGTCTCTGCCGTCTACACGCACGATGACCTGCTGCTTTGCGGCATCACCCAGTCGGATGCTCAATCCTTCGGTACCTTCCTCGTTTTCCTTGCGGAAGAGATAGGCTCCTTCTGTCCATTCGTCCAGATAGATCCAGCAATCGAAGGCGTAGGCTCCGGTGGATTTTCCATCCTTGTTCTCGTTGAGCTGCAGGGCATCCCTGCCGGCACTCATCCTGCCCTTTCCATCCAAGGAAAGCACACCCTGGCGACCTTGATATTCGTCGAGTCTTACGCAATTTTCCAGGGTTCCATGATTGCATGGGGTGCAGTAGCGCAGATGGCCGTCGCTATAGGATTGGATACCTAATATAATCAGGTCGTTGCTGAGTAGATATTGTCCGCGAGGGATGGCACGGTCATAGAAACGCTCGTTGGCGGTATAGGCTCCATTGATAAGATAAGGCAATCCATTATTGTCGGAAACCTTCTCCTTGCGGGCATCGCCACGAAGAATGCCATGGTAGTTGTAGCTTGGGCTGCTGGTAAGGTCGCCCTTGTCATCGGTATAGATTCCCTTGTAGTCTACCAGATTCTCGCAGAGTTCCTGGTCCATCTTGTAATAGGCTACCAGATGATTCCAATGGGGATTAAATTGGTTGAGGGTGGTATGGCGGAAATAGTTAAACTCGTCGGTGAGTGCCGTTTTCCAGAAACGCATCTCGTCGAGACGGCCGTTGAATTTCTCGCCGATGATAAGAGGAGAGTTCGTAGATGGGATAGCCGGCAGGTTGCCTTCGCCACACTTGACGTCGTTGGCAAAAACCTGGGCCGTTCCATCATTGCAAACCAGGGTTACCTGGGTCCATTTTCCTGCAGAGAATTGCTGGGTGGCTGTGGCGGAAAGGTTGGTATCGCCCACCTTGAAGATGATGCTGCCCTCAGCACCTAAGCTGGCAGAAAAGGAGTCGCCGCTGCTGAAAACAGTAGCCCCATCGGTCCAGACATCCGGATTCATCCAGAATTGCAGGGTGTATGATTTCTGCTGCTCCATGTCAACGAGTTCGCCGCAGGTTACGCTACCCTTGCCCGAAAACCTGAGGGCATAGTTATCTACCTGGGCTTGGGAATATTGCGCCGCGGAGAGGAGCAATAAAACCAGGACTAACGACTTTCTCATAGTTTTTGGCTTTATAATATAAATATGTATAGGTCATTAATACGTTTAGGTTATTAATTATAAAAAGTATGGGGAGCAGAACTCTCCCCATACCCTAAATACCTAATTAATTTCCCGTCTAACCTAAAAGGTTATGTGTTACTTAACAACAAACTTCACGCTTACGTTGTTGATCTTAGCTACATAAACGCCTGGAGTAAGCTTACCCTGAGTACCGCTAAATATCTTCTTACCCTCGAGAGTATAAACATCGGCAGCAACAGGAGATGTAAATGTTCCGTTAGCTACGCTAAAGTTCTTGGCTGCCTGAATATTCTGGATAGCTGCTGTAACCTTGTTTGGATCAGGATTATAAGTCTCAACAGTACGCTTGTGGTTGTCCTGAGACTTGAACTCCTCGCTGTCTGTAGTCAAGTCTGTGGTCTTGAAAGAAATCTCCTTGATGAAGAGAACTACATTACCGAAACCACCTGTCCAAAGCTTAGCCTTGATAGCGTTAGAATACTTACCGCCTTCACCCAATGTTCCAACATAAGTTGTTAAACGCATCCAGCGGTTAGGATCGTAGATTGGATTATCAAAATCATCAGTCTCGAGGTCGCCAGCTTCATCTACCTTGCAGAAGTCTGTGATATCAAGTCCATTAGCTTTCCATGCATTTGATCCGTTAGGATTTACAGAGTTGTCAGAAGTCATGTAATAGAAGTTCTTCCATACGTGCTGACTTGCACCCAAATTAGGAGACCATGCATTAACGACAAAGTCTGACTGAATAACAGAAGCACCTGGAGTTGTCTCAGGATCTGAGTAGATATTGAGCTGCATCTGGCCAATCTTTCCCTGTGGAGCATTCTTCACCTCGCCAAGACCTGCTGCTGCATAAGCCTCGTTCAAGCCTTCCATGCTGGTACCAGTAATAGCAAGCACGTGACCTACGTTACCACCGAGGTCTACGATGCATGATGCGTTCATCACATCTGCCTTGGTACACATGTTGGCTGAAATAAAACCACCTTCTGGCGCAAATGACTTAATCTGATCAGAGCTCATAGGAGGAGTATTCCAGTCGCCAACTTCATCCTGAACCTGGAGCTGCTCTCCAACTGCGCGATTTGCAAACTGATAGGCCTTAGGAGTGATGTCTTTCTGCTGTGCAGAAACTGACAATGTAGCTGCGATCATAGCAGCGAGAAGTACATTTTTCTTCATAATTGTTTAAATTAAATAGTTGAATAAGTTTAAATAAAATATCTTTGTTTCTTCGTTATTTCTTTGTTACTTCGTTATTTCTTTGTTACTTCATTTCGTTGTTATTTCAAACGGCAACCGGTTAGTGTATATTCTCTGTTATTGGTTTTAATGAGTAGCTGTCCGTTTTTAACGATCTTCTTGACATGAGGAGTTTGGGTTTCTGCAGCAATTTCTGTGATGCCGGAAATGATGCCATCGTCCAGCTTGATCAGGTTCCACCAGGCTGAAGCCTTGGTAGTTCCTGATACGGAAATGATGTTATTCTTCTTGGCATTGAGGATAAGCGCTCGTGAGCCATCTGAATAAGTGAACGGATACTCCTTCTTTGCTGCATCGAATGCCACACCTTTTGCTTCATCCTTGATGACATTGTATAAGATGCCCTTATCATCAAAAGGAACCTGCTTGTTGGTGATGTTGATTGTAGCTACATACTTGCCCGACATGGTGCGGATATATTTCTGGGTTCCCCAATCATCCTGGGGAAAGCAGAAGGCTGAGTTGGGATCAGGATTACTGGCATCCACCTTTTCTGTTCCTGCAAATCCCTTATCCGTAGCTGTCATATAGTAGGTGGGATTCTCAGCATTCTGAATGAGATAGTAGCTGAGCTTCTCCTCTTCCTGGTCGGTCTGGAAGATGCGTACATACTGCACGTCCATCTCGTATCTGTAACTTGGGTCTGGATCTTCATTTCCCCAAGATGCATTCTGGCCGAGTGCCTGGTCGAGAATCATATAGAATTCCTCGTTGTATGGGAACTGGGCATGTTCATACTGAGGATGGTTGACAAGATCAAGCGTCTTGTCCTTGGCATATCTGAACACTTCCTTGCCGTCGCAATAGAAGATGAGACAGGTCTTGGTCCAATGCAGGGAGTAGATATGGTAATCGTTGTTGAACCATTTGTTGCCCGACCATGCGTAGCTTTTTCCTACGTTTTCGCCGTAGCGGGCTCCCAGGTGCACGGTGCTATATACGGTGCTGCTGGTACCAATCTGCTCCATGATGTCAATCTCACCGCAGTTGGGCCATCCGCCCTTAGGGTTGGAAGGCATCATCCATACGGCTGGGAAGTTTGACTTGTGAGGATTGCATTTTGCCTTGATTTCGAAAATGCCATATTTATATCCCTGCTTCATCTGGATGCCGGATGTGATGCAGTTTTCCTTGGTACCATCCAAAGAGAGGGCATACATCTTCAGGATTCCATCTTCGCAAACATGTACCTTGGCACGGTCTTCATCATTCTGTGCCATGCGGCAGTTCCATTTGGAAGTTTGGCGAGGGCAATATTTCCAGTTACGCTCAAAGTTCTTGGTGCTCATAAAATCGCCAGAACAATTAGCCTTCTCTTCATCAGTGAGCGTGAGTTCGGCCGATGCCTGCTCAGAAGTCTCTGATGAATATACCAGCGTATAACCGGTCTTATCGATTTGGGCTGTTGCCGACATGGCGACAAACAGTAGTGAAATTAGCAATGAATAATGCTTCATGATTATTTATGTTTAGTTATTAGTGCGGATAGTAGATGCACATAGATTTCTGGTGCAAAGGTAACAACTGTTAACCATCAAGCCAAGATTAATAACATACATTAACAAATATTTTAGATTCTTGGTATACATTTCCGTTGTTTTACAGTCTACAGAAGTGTAGTTTTTAGATATACATTATTATATATAGAGCAGATCATCAGGTATCAGCAAGTCTATCTGCATACCATCACTACCCACCAATTCCTTCAGCATCTTTGTAAAATCACCATTGGGATTCAGACCGGTACGCTCGGCTATCTCCTTACGGGTTTTAGAGCATATAGGCTTCGAAGACGAGCACGATAACAATGCCGTCAATAATAATAGCGACATAAAAACAAACATCTCCGATTTAAAACATTTTCCTATGTAGAATATCAAAAAAACACACAAAATATGCCAATAAGCCTTCTATATCTTCCATTTTTTCAATCTGAAAATATTTCTTCTGGAAAACAGGAAATATGGCTAAATTTCGTATATCACTATCTATCAAGCAGTTAACAAAAACACAATTGATAGGATAAATTCTTATTTCTACGACCGTACGGTTAAGAACCCTACGACTGTACAGTCGTAGAGCTATGACTGTACGAGCATACCATGTGTAACCGTACAGTCGTAGCCATACGACCGTACGGTCATACCAAATTCAACCTAAAACGAGTACTCCTTACGTCCTAAATTCCATAAAAACCAAGCTTTTCCAGTTCTAGATTGAGCATTTGGAAATGCACTTTTTTTATGATTTATACTTAACAACCTACCAAGATGGAGAGATAACGAAAAGATGTTTGCTTTCAAACATGTTTGCATGCAAACATGTTTGAAAGCAAACAGACTATAGATTATTCATATACTGTACCAATGCTTCCCGAAGGATATCCTCGTATTTCTTCTTGGTTCTAGCCTTCGTCAGCATAAGCTGTTCATATTCCTCGTCCGACAGATATGTCTGAACTCCATGCATCGATTTCCTCTTCTCTACCTGAGTTACCTTCTTTTTATCCGTCTCCCCTACTGGCTGCACAACGCCTGGCTGAGTTATACTTGGCTGCACAACACCTGACTGAGTTATACCTGGCTGTCCAACTACAGATTGCCCAACACCTGGGCGAACAGCTTTATTCATATTACTGAAAGCTGCATGAAAATCCTTTCCCATTTTTCCTAATTTATCTAGATATTAAACAATTCATTAATAACCAATTCATAATCTATAGCTGCCGAGCAATAAGGCGCATAATGAAAGAGATCCGTCATTTCTGTCTGCGACTCGTTCACCTTGACGCAGCGGCGGATTCCATGCGACAGTACCTTCTCGCCATAATTCTCCCGAAGATATTCCATGGCAGAACGCACGATGCGTGGGCGCTCATCCAGCATAACAGGCAACAGGCCCAGAAGCTCCAGTTCCTTGTTCAGGGCAAACCTGCCATTCTTCACCTCCTCCATGGCTGCCAGCACTGCCGCCAAACCATTTACTGAAAGTCCTTCCATCTGTACCGGAACCAGCAGATGACTTGCTACCACCATGGCATTATAGGTAGACTGTGACAGGGCTGGCGGACAATCGATGAAGATGTAGTCGAAATAGTCGATAGGATTGCCGATGCCTTCGCCCGTGAAATCCATGCAGTCGCTGTTGAGACAAGCTCCCAACACCTGGCGTGGCGCCCCCGTGTTCTGCAGGAAAGGATCCACATCCTGCATCTTGGCAGAACCTGGAACGTAATACACCCCTACCCCATTTTTATAGATGGGCAACCCCTTGCAGGCTATCATCGAATCAAAAACAGTGGCACAATCTTCTGGCGCATGATTCAGAAGAGTTAAGTTACACTGAGGATCCAAGTCTATCTCGAGGATTCTTAGATTCTTATCCTTCCGTAACATGCCAGTGGCAAGATTCTGCACTGTTGTTGTTTTGCCTACGCCACCTTTATTATTGACGATAGCCAAGATCATTTTCAGTTTATTTTCCATGTCTTTGACTTTTAAATATTAAACTGCGTGCAAAGGTACATGAATTAATTGAAATAACCAAGAAAATATGCCGAAATGTTTGCATGCAAACACACAAACATGTTTGAATGCAAGCATGCAAACATGTTTGCAGAATTACTAATATATTGGTTTTCAGTATAAATGCTTTCAATATGCGGGTTAACAAACATGCAAACATGTAGGTTAACAAACATGCTTGCAAGCAAACATGCAAGCATGCAAACATGTTTGCAGACTTCTAAAAAGGGCTTTAAAACGCATGAAAAGTATGCCTTCAGATGGCAGAACTAAGTATCTGCGACAAAATTATAAGCTATTTCCTCCGATTATTGCCCATTATGGCCCGTTTATTGCGAGAAAATTAGTAATTTTGCAGCCGGAAAGATAATATATACAGATATTTAGCAGATAAATTAGCAGATAAAAAATGATAGATTCAATTCAGAACATCTTTGTTCAGGTTAGCGATTTTCTCTGGTCGTATATCATCATCGCCGTTTTGATATGCTGTGCCGTGTTTTTCACTTGGCGAACCCGTTTCGTTCAGTTTCGTCTCATCAGGGAGATGGTGAGGCTGCTGCTCCATCCCGATAAGGTTCAGCCAGACGAGATAGGGCAGGATGAGCTGTCGATGGATGTGAAGGTGGATGGCGAGATGAAGCACATCTCTTCCTTCCAGGCATTCGTGGTGGCACTGGCAAGCAGAATCGGTACGGGTAATCTTGCGGGTGTGGCCACAGCTATCAGTGTTGGCGGTCCGGGAGCCGTGTTCTGGATGTGGGTGCTGGCTTTGCTGGGTTCTGCATCAGCCTTCATAGAATCTACGCTTGCCCAGCTTTACAAGCGTAAGGGCAAGACTTCCTTCTATGGCGGACCAGCCTATTATATGAAGTATGGATTGGGCAAGGGATGGATGGGTATCCTCTTTGCCGTGCTGATGATCATCACCTTCGGTTTTGCCTATAATTCCGTACAGAGCAACACCATCTGTCTGGCATGGCAGAAGGCATTCGGCATAGAGCCTGCCACCATGGGCATCGTGCTCACGCTGCTCACGCTGCTCATCATCTTCGGCGGTATCCAGCGAGTGGCTAAGTTTTCTTCCACGGTGGTTCCAGTGATGGCAATCATCTATCTCCTGATAGCCGTGGGCGTAGTAATCTGGAACATCACCTGCTTGCCTCAGGTATTGCTCACCATTGTGGAGAATGCCTTCGGATTCAATCAGGCAGCGGGCGGAGTGCTTGGCGTAACGGTGATACAGGGCATCAAGCGAGGTCTGTTCAGCAATGAGGCAGGCGAGGGTAGTGCTCCTAATGCGGCTGCGGCGGCCACGGTGAGCCATCCGGTGAAACAGGGACTCATCCAGGCACTGGGCGTGTTTACGGATACCCTGGTGGTATGTTCTTGTACGGCATTCATCATCCTGGTGAGTGGGGTAGACGTCACTGCATCCAATGGTATCCAGCTTACGCAGGATGCCCTGACGCATGAGATAGGAAGCATCGGCAATCCTTTCGTGGCTGTGATGATATGGCTCTTTGCCTTCAGCAGCATCATCGGCAACTATTATTATGGCGAGACAAACGTGAGATATATCAAGGATTCCAAACTGGGCGTATTCATCTATCGCCTTGCCGTGGCAGCGATGGTGATGATTGGTGCTGTGGTATCATTGGATTTTGCATGGAGCTTTGCCGATATCACGATGGCGCTTCTTACCCTCTGCAATCTTGTGGCCATCGTTTTGCTATCCCGCCAGGCCGTTTTCCTGCTGCAAGACTATCGACAGCAGAAGAAGGAAGGCAAGAATCCTGTGTTCTCCAAGGATAAAATGCCAGAGATTGCCGATCAATTGGAGGCTTGGTAAACTGGAGGCTGGCAACTGGAGGCATGGCATGCAAAACATGAGTCATATTTGGGTTAAAACTCGAAGATTTTGTCTCTTCACATAAAAAAAAAGGTGGATATATTTTCTAATATCAGGTATTTTACTTACTTTTGCAACAAATATATAGAATATAAGTACTTATATAGAGCATAAGTACATTTAGACAAGATACCGGATATGGCAGATAAAAAAAAGGAAATAGCAAAGCCCAATGCAGGTGAACAATGGATTAATACTCCATTCAGCTTCACAAAGATAGATAAACAATGTACGCTCGCACAACAGCATATATTGTTTTGCGTAAGCTCGCATCTACAGGAATATGTAACGAGATTCTTCAACGAAAAGCGTGAGAAAGGTAATCTGCGCTCAGACTATATGTTTGAAGTAGATAAAGAACATGTTGCCATGAATGTACCTAAAATCAAACTGAAGTTGAATGAATTAGGTATTGAATCAAGCCACTATAAGGATCTGCGCAAAACCCTGAAGGAGCTTCTGGACTTCAGCGTCAGAATCAAGATAGATGGCAAGGCCGTCATACAGCACGTCTTTTCTAACATAACAGAAGATATCGTAACCAATGGTTATACCACCAAGCAGGGTGTCACATACGACAGATCTAAAGGAGAGGTTGAGCTGAAGATTGACCCAGTTGTTGCCAAATATGCCTTCGACATGAGCCAAGGATTCATCCATCACATCGCCTTGATTGCACGATATGCAAGCAGGCAGAACACTCCAAGGATATATCTGTTCTTACTGCGCCAAATGGGAATAAACAATGGGAAAATGACCATAAAGGTGCCATTCATGCAATTGAAGGAATACCTGGGCATGGCTAAAATTGCAGAAGACGGAACTGTTATAGAAGAACAGTATCCGAAATTCTCGCAGTTTAAAAAGCAAGTATTGGATGCGGTACAGGAAGATTTTGCCAAATTAAGCAAGGAAGACAAGGTTGATATCATGTTCACCGACTGTACACCCGTATATAAGAGGGGACAGTCAAGAGGCAATCCTGAAGCACTGATATTCAAAATCAAGAGAACTGCTTTGGGAAAAGCCCATATCAATGGCAATGTCTTGGATAAGGATAAGCAAGGACTGCCTCAGAGCAAGGAGCCTGTAATGGGCGACTTGTTTGCCCATGTAGCAACAACAGAAAATTCAAAGATAGAAATGGAAAAGGGTGGGGAGGACAAATGGAAAGAATTCCTCTCCATGATAATTGATCCTTCACAAGCAGCCTTACTCAAGAGGGTGAAATTCCTCGGTATGAAAAACCAGAGGTTCTGCGTCAAGGCTTCAAAAGAAGACTTTGAATTACTCAAAACACTGGGAGTGGAGAAAGTTGCCCAGGAATACTTTAAATGCGTAGGCTCCTTCGCTCCAACTTTCTACGAGGGGTAAACCTATAAAGAGTCGCAAATATGGCTTATATGGCTTTTATTTGCGACTCTTTTGGTTATATCTACGAAACCATTTACTATAAAACACATAACTTACTATATTTCAGTACTTTACATACACTCAAAAAGGTATAAAGGTAAAAACAGAACTCTTTAAAAATGCAAAAGTTTATTTTCGCTATCTATCTGTTTATCAGATGTTTATACCATTCAAGGTAAATGGTTTCGTAGATATAATGATTGAAAAAGCTTACATATCTACGAAACCATTTACCTTATACTTACTAATACGCTGATGTTCAGATTGTTACGTTTTTCATTTTCGAGCATAAAAATATGTCATGATTAAAAAGATGGATTTACTATATATAATCTACGAAACCGTTTACCTGGTTTATGTTAACTTATTGATATACTTCATGTTAGCCTTTATACTTCTGAATTTGCCGGGCGGAAATGCTTAAAAAGCCTGATAAACACAAGTAATTTTTACATTGCTCTCTTGTCATATCTACGAAACCGTTTACCTGGTTTCTTATATGTGTCTAGTAATCAGTACTTTATATTTTTCCTTCAAAAAAGTAAATTTCTTTTTATAATTATAAATTAGATTATTATTATAATTACGGAAATTTCAACATATTGATTTTCAATAAGTTACAAAGCTCGAAGTAAACGGTTTCGTAGATTTAGGTAAACGGTTTCGTAGATTTAGGTAAACGGTTTCGTAGTTTTTGGTAAACGGTTTCGTAGATATGTGATTTCTTTACATTTTGAAAAGTATAGATTTTTTGCTTGAATGGAGGGACTTCAGCCAGTGCTGGAGTTTTATTACTACTATAACTCATATACAAGTAGCTGTGCATGTAAATTCACCTATTCATCTATGCATGTATGGGGATAATCATCTGTATATGCACTTTTAGGTAATTGTGCATGCACAGGCGCACGTAACACGTATGCATTCGTCATGCGTATATGTGCGTATATATATATTAATGAGAAATGGCATATTAAGGCCTTCTAAATGTTTAAGACTGTTAAAATATGGCTAAAAATGAAAGTTTTTCCTCAAAACATTTGGCAGTTTCGGAAATAGTTAGTACTTTTGCACTCGCTTTTGAGAAATCGCTTCTCTTAGCAAACAT